>Ga0164292_10003028_pt1 | contig 13711 bp, 11 predicted proteins | sample GEODES117metaG_FD_111486 | JGI IMG/M metagenome (GOLD analysis project Ga0164292, IMG submission 111486) | Eutrophic lake water microbial communities from Lake Mendota, Wisconsin, USA - GEODES117 metaG | ecosystem: Environmental > Aquatic > Freshwater > Lake | place: USA: Lake Mendota... | reverse complement strand
TAAAAAATTAGGTTTAGCTGACGAAATTGTGTAAGAGAAAATTTGAAGTAAGGAAATTAAATATTTCTTTTTTTATATTAAAAAAATTGATAATAAAATAACACATTATTATTTTTGAATTAATCACTAATTACTACTTGCTACTTGCTAATGACCGCAAATATTGAGGACTATTTAATTGCTAAGAACGCAGTAGGTCCAGATGACCTTAATAATATTGATCTTTCAACATTAGACATTAAAAAATGTAAAATTATATTTGAAAAACTATTAACATGGCTGGCCTCTAATCCTGACTATTTAACTATGGCAAATAGTCAAGAATTGTATAAGCAATTTGAACGAGTATTTAACAAAGAAACTCGACTATCTAAAATAGTAAATATTAAAAAATCTATTTTGCTAAACGTGCTTAATAATCTTTTACAGCCTAGTGATTTTGACCCTTGTTTAAGACCACATTTTGATTTACTAAAACTGCTTTTGCGGAAAAAACCTATGCGTAATATTTCTGGTATTACAAGTATTACGCTGCTTAGTGCGCCATTTCCTGATGGACAAAAATTCAGTTGTAAGCATAATTGCTATTATTGTCCTAATGAACCAGCACACGAAGGCAATAATTGGCAAGCACAACCGCGAAGCTATTTATATTATGAACCGGCCGTATTACGAGCAAATCAGCAAAAATTCAAGGCAATTGGTCAAATGCTGAGCCGGCTTGATACATATTTTAATAATGGTCACGTAATTGATAAGTTAGAAATTATTATTGAAGGCGGAACATATACAGAATATCCTGTTGGTTATTTGGAGCGGTTTCATCGTGACATATTTTATGTGGCAAATATTTATTTTGACTTGCGTAAATTATATGTAAATTATGATACTTGTGTAAATGATAAACTGGATATTAGTTTATTAGAGGCTGTGCGTGGTCCGCTGTCTGTAGAAGAAGAAATTAAAATTAATAAGACTGCCCGAGTTCATATTATTGGTATTTGTATTGAAACGCGACCTGACGCATTAGATGATGAATGGTTGTTGCGATTTAGGCGCTGGGGTGTTACACGTGTTCAGCTAGGTGCGCAACACGTGGACAATGCTATTTTAAAAAAGATTAATCGTGGTCATAGTGTTGAGCAGTTATTAGAGGCGTTGCGTTATTTGAAAGATAATTGTTTTAAAGTGGACATTCACATTATGCCTGATTTACCTGGTGCAAATGCGGACATCGATAAAGCTATGTTTGATTATGTGTATAGTGTTGTGTGTCCTGATCAAATGAAAATTTATCCGTGTCAAACTGTGCCGTGGACAGTTATTCAAAAATGGTATGCTGAAGGAACCTATATTCCATATTTTGACAAAGACCCTAAACTGCTTATTGATGTGGTGCGTTATGCTATGGAAACTTGTCCTAACTGGATTAGACTACCGCGCGTTATTCGTGATATTCCGTGTGGAGTATATGTTGAAGGCGGAAATAACATAGGTAATATGCGTCAAATTATTGATGCTATGTTACAAGGTGACGGTGTGTGTTCTAAAGATATACGAGCGCGCGAAATTGGTCGCAACCCTTCTTATTATAATAAAGCAGGGGCTTACAATTGTTATAAATATAGGGGCAATAGCGGTGACGATTATTTTATTGCTTATGAAAGCGTGGATCAAAAAGCGCTATTTGGTTTTATTAGATTGCGAATTGTTGATCAAAAAAATAATAAAATCATTTTTGACATTCTTAGAGGTCGTGGGCTTATTCGCGAACTACACGTATATGGCGACACTGTTGCTGTTAATAGTATTGCGAAAAGTGGCTGCCAACATAGCGGTATTGGGTCGGGATTGCTTAATTATGCTGAAACAGTAGCTATGGAAAACGGGCTTTGCGGGATTGTAGTAATTAGCGGCGAAGGGGTTAAGGCATATTATGAAAAAAAAGGATATAAAGAGGTAGACACATTTATGGTAAAAGATTTTTGGACTATTTATGTAATGTTTTATTATTATAAACGTGTGATTTTAGATACTAGCTATTCTTATTATAATAGCCTTGTAATGACTATGCTTATTTTATATTATAGTGTTCATTTATGTTTTATGGCGTTTGTTTATGTTTTGTTTGCTGGGTTGCTTATTGTATTTGCTCATATATTATATTAACTAACAATTTAACTATTCATAACTATTATATAATATATATAATATATTGTATAATAATAATAATATATAAATATTAAAAACTTAGTTTTTTGTTACAGGGCTTGGTGGTGGTGCGTTTGGATAATTGGGTTCGCTATAGTCTTTTTTTTCTTCATCTAATAGCATTATAGCCATTGCTGAATAATTGTGTAGATCAATTAGCGTGTCTCTTAGTGTTTCGCTATTTACAAGAGCAATTGAGCTATGTGTGATTGATTGCGCTCGTAAAATCTTATCACCCATACGAACTAATACACCAATTACTCCATAACTAGCAAAAGCGTCTCCATAATCGCTATTTTTTTTCTTAAATAATTCTAGGCCTTCGCTTTGAACTTTTGCCATTTGCATCACTCGTTTGTCTGTGTTAGTGGTCATAATATTATTTATAATTTAAAACCATAAATAATATTTATATCAATTTTATAAAATTTATTTTTGTTACTTACCACCGCACGATTTACAATATTTATTTCCTTGAATAAATAATGGTAAAAAAATTCTATTAGCAGATGACCCTAAACGTAATACAGGCTGTGTTTGTAATTGATATCCTAGTTGGCTCTGAATATATTGTGATTGATTAGCTACTATATCTCTTTGTGTATATAGGTTCATTTTCATAAGTGGCATACTATGTTTTTAGATATACATTAGAATATTTTTTTATAATTTATAGTTTATAGTTTATAGTTTATAATTTATAGTTTATATTTTTAACAATTAGTAGTGCAATTATTATTTTGAGTAATTAGCGAATAATATTTAGTTTTATTGCCTTGTAAAGGGATTGGTTGGCTAGTTTGGCTATTTTGCGTTTTTAATGTGGTTGATTTCTTTTTTGCTAAATATCTGTCATATGAATTATGTTTAATGTCAACTCCATAATTTGAACCTACTTTTTTCTGCGTTCGGTCACTAGCATTATGCCATGCTTTAGTATTTGAATTGTTAATAGCTTGTGCTACATTTAAAGAACCTAATACTTGTGTATAATTGGAACTCGACGTATGTAATTGGTCTTGTATTTCTTTTTGTATTTGAATTGCGTTGTGAGAGGTTAGATCATTAATTGGGCTGGTTAAAGGTTTCTTATATTTAAAAGCTAAATTATTGTTGCTCGAAAATTGAGTATTACAATTAGATACATTTGAAAAGGGGTGTATTAAAAAAGCTGCTTTTGATGTTAAATACATATTATTAGGTTGCGATGAGCTATTACGAATAAGAGTATCGCTTAGGTCACAAGTTAGTATATGATAGCTATATACAAATGAATTGTTGCATATATCACGTTTTATTTTACTAGAACTATAATTATATTTAGTGTCAGGAATAGGCATATTATTATAAAACTATATTTTTATTTTTTATTTTTCATTTTTTCATTTTTTCATTTTTTCATTTTTACATTACTTTATATTTATAATTAAAAAATTGAGTAACTATTAATTTTTATATTAAGTGTTAAGCTAATTAGCAACAGTTTGCTATGGACACGTCGAGAGAAATAAGTAGTAATACTAATGCCAATAGCTTATATAGTTGTGCGTATTGTAATAAAAATTATGTTCGTAAAAGTGCGTATAATAATCACTTAATAAAATGTAAATATGCTACTAAGCAATATAAATCTAAGCAGTGTAAATCAAATAGCGTACCTTTAGAATTAGAAACATTAACATTAGAAAGTTTGTCACGCGATGTAAATATACACAATTTATTTACTATGGTAATAATGTTACATAATAAATATGAAAAACTGGAGTCGGAATACAATGAATTAAAAAAATATGTAACTGTTGTTAAAAACAAGATAAATATATTAGATTATTTAAATGAAAATTTTAAGCATGACTATTTGAATGACGGCGCCAATATAAAGAATTTTATGGCTAATCTAGTATTACAACAAGACCATTTACAGAAAATATTTAAGCACGATTATGTTGACGGAATTTTTAATATTATTTGTGAATATATTGACACTTTAAATGTTAAGGGTTTATTGCTACCTATTAAATGTTTTAATACTAAAGAAAATGTATTATATATATTTGATGGACTACAATGGATAATTATGGATGATACTTATTTGCGCGCATTCATAAAATCGTTTGATAAGAAAATATTGACTTTGTTTGTGGAGTGGAAAGCGAGCGCAGAAAAGTCGATTGATCCGGAGATTTTTGGAGAGATTTATATCCAAAATATGAAGAAAGTAATTGCTGGCAATTATGAAAAGAAAAATCCGGCTTTAATGATTAAAAGTCGCCTTTATAAATATTTGAAAAATGATTTAAAGAGCATAGTTCATTATGATTTTATTTAATTATTTGTATTTAATTATTTGTATTTAAAGCCAGACTCTCAATTTTGTTTTTTTATACTTGAAAAAAAATTGACTTAGTAAGCTATTATTATTTTAATAAGTTATAAGTTATGTCTTATAAATTATTGTTAGAAGTACTACCTAGCGATATTGTAGAGCTTATTTATGAGTTTATGAAAGTTAATGCCGCAAATGTGATAGGTGCTTATTTTGCTAATGCTAAAAGGCGATATAATGTATTTGTATATTTGTCCCATTATAGTATTGAAACTATTTCTGAGCAATCAATATATTCAATAAATTCACTATATAATGCGAATTTTACGGTGTGGTCTAATGCTAAGGACAAGGTGATTGAAGATTTGTATAAGCATTTAGTGTTTATGTATGGTGCACATTATAGTCGAACCAATTATTTAAGACATTACTGGGCTAATGCGTTGGGGAATGTTTCGCAGATTTTAATGTATTATTATAATCGATTGGCGTTTAGCGACAGTTTGAAAAAGAAGAATAGCAATTATGTTTATTTAAAAGCGTGTATTCAGCTATGGTTTAAGTTATGTCAAAAATACAATTTATATTTAGTATTGTGCTATTTAAAGAGTGCCAAAAGAGTTAATCGTAATACTAAGGCAATCAAATTGCGAACTATTAAAAACTTTGCGGAGTTTAGACTTGCGCCGCTTGTTACTTACTCCAAGATGCCTGATAGTATATATAATGAATGTGGTTTAATGCGTCATCATAAACTATTGCGACTTAATGCTTTTGAGCGGCGAATTTATTAGTCCTAAACCAATGAAAAAAATTGAATACTAAATTTTTTTTGTGTGTAGTGTTATAAGAATAAGGATAAGAAAAAGGACTTAAAAACTTCACAAAGAACTAATTATGGTGGCCTATAACGCTAGATGCCAGAGTGTCACGCTGAAAGGTCGCAGATGCCAAAAAGCGTTTAGTTTTGTGTGTAATAAAGCAAAGTGTTGTACTATTCATGCTTACTCTTATGCTTTATATGCTTTAACTATTCAAAAAGCATATAAAGGCTATCATAGGCGCAAATACGTCAAGTTGCTTGCTAGACTGCCGTGTGATATTCAGCAAAAAATCTTATTTTATGTAAGGCAACCTTATTATAATGCTAGAAAAAATAAGTGCATACAAGCAATACTCTGTAAAAAGTTTGTTACGATTTTTGGAACACCTAAAAGTATATGGTCCGGATTTATTGTGACTAATGTAAATACGTTTTTAGGCGACTATAAATCGCGCGTTATAACAATGACTAAAACGCAATTTAATGACCATGTTTTGTTGATTGCGCATTTATACAAATTATATATAAAATATATGACTATAACTGACACTGAATATAACAATATTTTATATCATATTACTAATATTGTAAATAAGCATATACAAGATTGTTTTTATTACTATCATCATACCGATCCGCCTTATTTATATAGTGATGCTGAAATGGCGATGCTTCATAACAACATGACTAAATTACAAAATAGTATTACTGTTTATAAATTTGAATATAAAGCAAATATAAAGACTTTTTATAACAGTTTGCTTTTATAAATTATAAATGAAAAAAATTGAATTTCTTTTTTTTATGTTTATTATATTAGTTTATAAAGTTAATATATTTTATATATTTTATATATTATATACATTTTAATATAATATTTAAAATGAGTAATAGTAATACTAATACTTGCGGAGTATGCTGTGAAAAATACAATAAATCTACTCATAATAGAGTTGTTTGCGAATATTCCGGTTGTGGTTACGAATCGTGCAAAGTTTGCGTAAGAACATATTTGCTTGGAACAACAAATGACCCACATTGTATGAATTGTAAAAATCAATGGTCAAGTAAGTTTCTGGTTGAAAATTTAAATAGAAGCTATATTGACAATGATTACAAAAAACATCGCAAAAATTTGTTGGCTGAACGAGAGATTAGTAGAACGCCTGAATTAATGGTTTTAGTTGAAAGGACAAAACTTGTTGAAGAAGAAACAAAGGAGCTTCATTTAATGATGAATGAATTTGAGGAGTTGCGAAAAATGGTTAATATTATGCGTATTAAAATTGGCGAAAAAAATATGCGTATTTTCCGTATTAGAAATGGCGAAACTAGTGACAAAGATGAGCGCAAGAAATTTATTATGCCGTGCCCTGGAGAAGATTGTAAGGGTTATTTGTCGTTGCATTATAAATGTCAATTGTGTAAATTATATGTGTGTTCTGATTGTTTTGAAATTATTGGACACAACAAAGAAGTGGATCATGTATGTAAAGAAGACAATTTGAAAAGCGCCGAATTGATTAAAAAGGAAACAAAAGGCTGTCCTAAATGTGGTGTGCGAATTTTTAAGATTTCGGGTTGTGATCAAATGTGGTGCACAGAATGTAAAGTTGCGTTTAGTTGGAACACTGGCAAAATTGTTGTTGACGGGGTTATTCATAATCCTCATTTTTACCAATATATGCAAAATAATAATATTGGTGGTGTTGGTGTTGGTGTTGGTGTTGCTCCTAGAAACCCAGGCGATGTATTATGTGGTGGTTTATTATCTATACATAATTTGAAATTTATTCAGGCGCATTTGACAAAAGCCTCATCTGTTGTTAGTGCTAATATGGGTGAATTTGCTGGGCTTTTGATTTCAAATGCTGTTATTAAAAATTTTATTCAAAACTTGAAGACTAAACCGTCGCGAAAATATGTTGATTTTAATCTAGATGATGCGCTAACTAATGTGGTTTTAATGGATGAGTTTAAATATATACTTTCACAAACTTCTATTTTTGCGATTTTAAATAATATATTGTCTAATCTTCACCGTGTTATTAATCACATTACATATGTAGATTTAGAAAATTGTAGGCGATTAGTTCGACAATTTTTGAACCATGATGAAATAACTGTTCAATATATTTTAAATCGCAAGTCAAAAGAGGATTTGGCTAATGCTATTTATAAGAATGACAATGAGCGAAAAAAGAATGTTGAAAAGTTAAATGTATATGAGCTATTAAGTGTTGTGGGTATTGAGCGATTTAATGAATTAAATGAATATTTTAAATTTAAGTCGGGTTTGAGTATTAATTTAATCGTAACTTTTATATATGAAATTGTTAAATTAACAAATGAATATAATCAGCTTATTGAGTATTGTAATAATCAGCTTATTACAATTAGTTATACCTTAGGGATGTCTGTAAGTACTATTATTTATGAAGACTATAGTTATAATAGCAAAAGTAACAAATTTACTTTAAATGAGTATAATAAAATCAAAAATGCTCTTGTATCTGGTGCTGGTCTTGAAAAAAAAGAGGCTATTCAAGAAGCCTCGTGTAGCTATATTAATAATAAATAATTTGAAAATTTATAGATTTGTTATTTTGCGTTGCTTATTTTATTTTTTGTTTTATAATGTCTAATGTTGCTTTATCTAAATTTACGTTGCTATATGATCCTCCTCTAACATTAGCTATTCCATATAGTTTCATTAAGTTTAATGTAACTATGTCTTCTTCATAATCATAGCAATCTTCTATAAATCTTGTTACTCTTAATGGTTTATATTTTTGTGTCCATGCTGCCTTATTATTATTTAAATATGATTTTAATGTAAAATAACTATTAGTTGTTGTTCCAACAAAATATTTTTCTTCTTCTAATCCGAGAATATATATATTAATCTTTTTAACAACATCTTTAACTACATCTTTAACTACATCTTTAACTACATCTTTAACTACATCTTTAACTACATCTTTAACAACATCTTTATTTACATCTACATATTTTTCTAAGAAATCGTCTAATGTTATTATTTCGATTGTTCCGATTTTTTTGGCGTTTTCGACTTTTGTTGAACTGCTTAAGCTGTCGCCTATTATTAAAATATTTGTAGTTTTTTTCACAGTTGTTTCAATAATTGGTCCAAATTTAGCAAGTAATTTTTCCAATTCTTTTTTTGTATATTTTGATGATTTATCAAAGTCTGAAAATACTATTATTTTATTTTTTAAAATGTGATCTTCTGCTTCTTCTTGTTGTGTTGCTTGTGTTGTTTGTTCTTCTTGTTGTGTTGCTTGTGTTGTTTGTGTTTGAAAGTCTGGCTTAATTAATGCTATAAATTCAACAAATTCGGGTATTGCTTTTACAAATTGTGTTGCGGTTTTTTCTCCAACGCCTTCAATAGCACTAAGTTTGCTTATTTTTTCTTCTATAGATGCTTTATCTGTTAATATAGTGGGCTCTGCTTTTAAGATTGCATTTATTGTTCGTTCCGCTAAACCGCGTCCAAATATATTAGATGCTGCTGCTATTTTTGCTATGCTTGCTTCCTCTAGTTGTTTTTGTATAGATGTTTTGATTTTTGTTGCCATCTTTTTTTGGAACCCTTCAACATTCATTAGGTCTTCACTAGACAAATTTATTATTTTAATAATTGTATTTGCGCCGCTATTTATAATTTTTTCAATATTTTTTTCGCCTAATCCTTCAACTTCTAAGTCTTTAAAGAATTTTGTGATTGATTTTACATTAACTCGCGGATCGGCTTTAACATTTTTTAGTATAATATCTACATTTGTAGAATTCCATACATAATCGTATTCTGTTGTGCTGGGCATTATTGGTTTTTGTGCTGGGACTATTACTGATGTAATTTTAGGTATTACATCTCCGCTTCTAGTTAGGCTTACTAATGCGCCTAATCCAATATTGTTGTCTACTATAAATCGCGCATTAATACCTGTTGCGTATGTAATTGTTACGCCGCCAATTGTTACGGGTTCAAATTGAACACGTGGTTTTATTAGTCCGTCTTTTGATACTGACCAAAGCACGTCTAATACTTTTGCTTCAATTGTTTGGTCTGTTAATACCATTTTAAAAGCAAAAGCGTGTTCGGGATTTTTGCTTTTACGTTCGTGTAAGTTATTGTCAATACAAATTATGCCATCTATGGAATATTCATATGTGGTTCTAAATTCGATTAATTTATTGGATAAATAGTCGTTTGTTAATTCAGCATAGTTAATGTCTTGAATGTTTTTAACGGTTATAACGTTAAACTCTACTAATTTATTAAATTGTTCTGATGGTTTTAGATTTTGGGGCATTATTACTTCATAAGCTACAAAATCAATATCTTGTAATATGTCTTTTTCTACGCGTGTTAGTTTTTTGCGATTAACTAGTCCAGCTATAAAATTTCGCGAATTGCTGAACTGACCTTTATATTTAAGTTTGAAAGTTTCTTCTTTAATCATTAATTCGCCTCGCAATGTTATATTCTTTTGAGTTGGTAAATTTAAATATGGGAGTATGTGATTAATTAAAAATCCGTATTTACCGTCGCCTTTTTTGTATAAATTTGGAGTGCCTGTTTCTGTGCTATATAGTGCGCTTACTCCATCCACTTTTGCTGATATTACATAGGGTCCTTTGTAAGTTTCTTTAAATTTTGTTAGTGCGTTTGTATCGGGTTTTATTTTGTCCATTGACCACATTTCATATGGGAGTTTTACTTTTGTAGTGTCGTTTTTTATTTGTGTTTGTTGGTCATTTGCTAGGGCATTTGACGGGTCTTTTTTCAAAATATATTCGCGTAATATGTCATATTCATTGTCTGTTAATAGACTATTTTCTTTAAGTTCTGAAATATAATAATTATCAATAGCTTCTTGTAGCATTGCTGTTAATTCTTCTAATGATAATATTGCTAATGCTGTTATTCCTTGTGACTTAAATTTATTTAGGTTTTCTAAGATTGTTTCTTTGATTTTTTTTGTATATTTTTTGAGTGTGTGGGCTTTTGATGTGGGCATTTTAATTTTTAATGTGTCTTTTTTTGTTGGTGTTGGTGTTATTGGTACTGGTGTTGGTACTGGTGTTGGTACTGGTGTTGGTGTTGGTACTGGTGTTGGTACTGGTGTTGGTACTGGTGTTGGTTCTAACTTTGGAACAGCTTCGACCTCTTGCTTGGCGTCAATTTTTTCTTCTATATGTTTTTTAATTTCTTCAAGTGGTAATGTTAAAATTACTGAATGTTCGTCGTGTCGGTCTTGTGGTTCTTTATATTCCATACACAAGAAATCAAATATGTGTTTTTCGGTTTTAAATAATAAATTTTGAATTTTTTCTTGCTTTACTTTTGTTGTGTGTATTACTTTATAAAATCCGTGTTCGCTTAATGTTAAATTTACATTTAAGGCGTGTTGTCTCATAGCTGTGTTAAAATCTTTTGACCCTGTAAAATATAGTAATGTAAAAGGGTATTCTTCAATTGGTGAATAAAGAAAATCTAATCGTCGTGGACTAGCTCCTTGTGTTAATAATTTTCCTATTGTTAAGCTTTTTGTCTCTCCGCTTGATAATATTTCGAGCAAAATATTTTTTGAATGTAATTTTTCTATGAATTTTACAAAAACTTGTTTATTATTGTTGTAAGATGTGCATATTAAATCAATATCTCCTGAGCTCTCTGCCTTACGCCTATAACTGCCTACTATTTCAAATTTATGATTTTCTTCTAATTCATTATTTTCTAGAATTGTTTCACGAAAGTTGGTTACAAATAATTCTTTGAATTCATCAATTTCTGTTCTTGGAATTCGTTTTAATAAATCATTATAATATTTGAGACCTATTTGTTGTTTTTTATTTAATAATGGTAATTTATTTTCTTGTAGTTCATTTTGTCGCTCTCTAAGTTGGTCTAATGTTACAATATTTTTTGTATTTACTAGTTCATTTGCTTTTACATGCCCTATTCCATATATATTTGTAAAAATATTTACTGGATTAGTCTTTTCTTTTTCAACTGCTTCTAATGTTCCAGTTTTTAGAAATTCTTCATATTTTTCTAAAATTGTTTTACCAATATTTGGTAAATTTAGTGATTTTAATTCATTTGCTGAGTTAATAGCTATTGCGTTTGGAGATGACATATATTTTTTAAGTTCATTTATTGCTTTTACATATGCTAGTGATCTAAAAGTCTCGCCTTTGTTTTTCATAATTATTGAAAGTTCATTTAGAACTTTTATAAATTCTGTAATATTGCTTCCACCAAACATATATTATTATTATATGTTTAAATCTTTAACTTTTTTACTTAATGTCAATTTTATTGTTATTTTTATTGTTATTTTATTGTTATTTTATTGTTATTTTTTATAATTTTTGTTATTTAAAATATTGTTGTATATTAAGTAATAAGCAATAAATAATGACTGTTAAAATTAAAAAGAGCGGACACTATCTCTCAAAGATCAATGGACAACCTATTATAAATAATCAATATGCTCTTGATATAGATAGTGATCGAAAGAAAAATGAACAAGTTTTAGGTATGTTTAAGAATAATGGCATTGTTTCAACAATGCATGATAGTTTTCAAAACTATATGAATAAAATGAGTTCTAAAAATCAATCTATTTTTGATTTATTAAAGAATGAGCGTAATGAAATAAGTAAAATGCCTAATAGCGTTATGAAAGTAGTAGATAGTTCGTCTAAGCCTATTATGTCTAATGTTATTCCTATGTCTAAAAAAATGATTATTAATCAAAAAACAAAAAAAAGAGTAAATAGTCATAATGTTAATGGTATTTCATCAAAATTATTTGATTTTACTAATATTGCTCCTAATCCTATTGCTCCTAATCCTGTTGCTCGTAATCCTAATAATCATTCACGTAAAAAAAGAAGAAAGAGACATAGTCGTAGAAATCGAAAAAATAAAAAAAGTTATAAATGAAATGTTATAAATGTAATGTTATAAAATGTAATGTTATAAATGTAATGTTATAAAATGTAATGTTATAAAATGTAATGTTATAAATGTAATGTTTTATATACTTTAAGAGCTTTATAAATAGTATTATATATTTCGTTTTTTTTATTTTCTTCTATTTTTTTGAGTATGTCTTTTTTGCTATGTAAATTTGTATCTAAATTATTTATATATTTTTTAGAGCAATATATAATATTGTTATCATTATAAATATATTCTATAGTTAGTTCTTTTATATGTATTATTAATTCAATAATATTAACAATATCTTTTATAGAATAGCTATCTTCGCTAGTTATTTCGATTATTGTGCTACAATGATTGTTTTTAACATAATTATTTATTCCGCTTAATTCGTAATCATTATATACAAATGTGTTTGGAATGTTTGATGCTATGTTTTTTAATAGCTCATTATTATATGAAATTAAATTTGTATTTTTAAGGTCTGTCATAATTGAAATCGAATAACACATATTTATATAATATTTAATAATCTTATTAATAATATTTAAATAATAAATATTAATAAGATTAATAGTAATGAAATCTTTTAAATTTATTGTTCTTTTATTTGGTATTGGATGTAGTGATTTAAATCACTCTAATTCTTTAACTTCTAATTCTGTAACTTCTAATTGTGATTTAAATGGTATTTATTATTATGAAAATAATTATTCTATTATTGATTACAAGCACAAGGAGCAAAAAAAAGTATTAACTGTAAGTAATATTGTTACAAATATTGTTACAAATATTGTAAATTTAGTGTTTGTATTTTTTATTGTGTGTGCTTCGATTATGTCTTCTGTTGTCTTTGTATCAAATTATGTATATTCGAGCATGGTAAATCAATTTGTTACTAATTATAATGCAAATAAAATTATCTATGATTATGATCCTTATTTATTTGAATACTTAGATGAGTTTAATAATATGAAGACTTGTGTGTTAAGTGTGGATTATTTGAATTCATTAAAATATAAATTTTTGAAACATAATACTCCAAAAGGCGAAATAATTATGAATTATAATCATTTATATTCTAGTTTTGATTATTATTGTAAGAAAGCTAATATTATTGAGTTTAGCTATTTGGATGTTGTTTCACGTATTTATGTTGTAAAAAATAACTGTAAAAATATATATAGTGATAAATGTGAAAATTGTGATTATAGTCTTGTTAATGATGCTGAGCAAGACGCTAATGCTGAGCAAGACGCCTATGCTAAGCAAGATGATAAGCAAGATGATAAGCAAGATGATAAGCAAGATGATAAGCAAGATGATAAGCAAGATGATAAGCAAGATGCTAAGCAAGATGATAAGCAAGATG
>Ga0164292_10003027_pt1 | contig 13712 bp, 12 predicted proteins | sample GEODES117metaG_FD_111486 | JGI IMG/M metagenome (GOLD analysis project Ga0164292, IMG submission 111486) | Eutrophic lake water microbial communities from Lake Mendota, Wisconsin, USA - GEODES117 metaG | ecosystem: Environmental > Aquatic > Freshwater > Lake | place: USA: Lake Mendota... | reverse complement strand
GTGGCCGTGAGGCCTACCGCTGCCACTGCCATCAGGCCGAACAGCGCCGCATGCAAGGGGTCTTTGACATTGTGGTGAGACCCATCTCCCAACGCGGCTTGCAAACTGATGTATCCGACTTCAAAGCTGGCGGTGATCACCAGCGTCCAGGCCAAGCCATGGACCATAGGGGAGGCCTGCCTGCTTTTGGGCAGCAACCCGACAAACCAGGCCGTGGTTGCTGCAAAAGCAACCGTTGACAGCATGAACTTCAAGGGCTTGGCCCAGATGGCGACATCGCGCCAGGTTCGATCATCCAGCGCCACGAGCATGGCCGTAGGCAGTGCCATCGCCAGCATCAGCGCTGCAAAGACGGTCAGCAGCGCGTGGCGCGACAAGGACTCGCGGTAAACGGCAAGCGTCTTCAGGCAAAGGGCCTGCACGAGGCCCGGGTTCGGAGGGGTCATCTTGGGTGAACACCGTCGTGAGTGACGGCTATAGTATCTCCACGGTCGCATCAGCACGGTCGTATCTGCACGGTCGTGTCTACACGGTCGGTAGCACCTGGGCTCCCCACACACAGGTCGGAGGTTCATGCTGGCAACAATGTCCCCACCCGCCAGGCTGATCGCGGCCGAGATCATCGCCCGCGAATCCCCCTGGGTCTGCTACCGATAAGGCTGGCGCAACGCATGTCCACTCGTCTCCGGCTGCTCGCCGACATCGGCGGAACCAACGCCCGCTTTGCCTGGCAGGACGCGCCAGGCGCGCCCTTGCGCTGCATCGAAGTCTTGCCCTGCCAAGACCACGCCGGGCTCGCGGAAGCGGCGATGTTCTGGCTCCAGAAAAATCACCTGCCCATGCCGCAAAGCGCGGCGCTCGCGGTGGCCTGTCCTGTTCAGGCGGACCATGTCCAGCTGACCAACAGCCACTGGTCGTTCTCCATCCAGGCGCTCAAGGCCCAACTCGGTTTGAAGCAGCTGGCGGTTGTCAACGACTTCACCGCGCTGGCCCTGGCCTTGCCTTCCATCGCGCCCGGCTACTTGCGCCAGATCGGTGGAAGGGTGGAACAGCCCTTCACCCGCCGGGCGCCTGTCGCCCTGCTGGGGGCCGGGACGGGCCTAGGCGTGTCGGGTCTGCTGCCCGACTCGCGGGGCGCTTGGTTGCCCTTGTCGGGGGAGGGCGGGCATGTCAGCCTGGCACTGCATGACGAGACGCAGCACCGCATCTGGTCCGTTTTGCAACAGCGGTATGGCCATGTGTCTGCGGAGCGTGTGCTCAGTGGCCAGGGCATCGTGAACATCTATGCCAGCCTGCTGCACACCGGCCGGAGCCCTGCGCCCGACTGGGATTTGAATCCGTCTGCGGTGACCGCGCTCGCGCTCGAGCAGGGTGACCCGACGGCGCGGCAGGCCCTCTTGCAGTTCTGTCGCTGGCTCGGCGGTGCTGCGGGCGACTTGGCGCTCACCCTTGGCGCCACCGGGGGGGTGTTCATCGGCGGCGGCATCGCCCCGCGTCTGGGCACCTTCCTGGACGACTCGGGATTTCGCGAGGCCTTTGAGGACAAGGGGCGTTTTGCCGCTTACCTCCAGCCCGTCCCCGTCTGGGTCATCGACACACCCTCTTCAGCGGCCTTGCAAGGGGTGGCCACCCTGCTCGATTGAAGGCGTACAGCTTCAATACGTTCAGCGCAAATGCATGGGGTGCAAATGCATACGCCGCAAATGTATACGCTGCAAATGTATACGCCGCAAATGCATTCAGCGTTTCACTGATCGAAACCGATGCCGCAAATTGACATGCATTGTCGATTATCGGTACATTCGACCTGATGTTTCGTTCGTCGTGCAGCTACGGCGACCTGCACGGGCAGGCGCTTGACTGCAAGGCCGTGGCCAAGGTGAGCCACGGCACTAAAAATTCTGAGGAGACAACATGACGAACTCTGCCAACAGCGACAGGCACAGGGACAGGTCCAACACCCTGCACAAAGAGACACTGAGGCGCCTCAAGAAAGCCAAAGTCAAGGCCGAGTGAGGCTGTCCCCAAGACGACCATGACCGAAGCCCTGCTTGACCCGGATACCGAAGACACCCTGCGCCTGACCTTAGGCGAGGCGCAGGCGCTCGGCGAAAAGGCCTTGCGCTCGATCGGCTACACCCCGGAGGAAGCCAGCACCATTGCCGCGCACCTGGTGGACGCCTCGGCCTGGGGCTACGAGTTTGCCGGTTTGCCACGCATTCTGGTGATCGCCCAGCGGCCAGAACTCGCCAAGCCCCGGGTGCCCTTGTCCATCGTGCGCGAGACGCCTGTCTCGGCCATGCTCGATGGCGGCAACAACGTGGGCTACATCACCATGCTGCAGGCGGCAGAGATCGCCATCGGCAAGGTTCGCCAATCCGGCATTGCGCTCATTGGCATGCGAAACAGCTGGTTTGCAGGTCGTAACGCCTACTACCTTGAAAAAATCGCCCGGGCGGGCTTTTGCGGCATCTACGCCGGCAGCAGCACACCCACGGTGGTGCCGCCAGGCGCCGCGCAGAAGGTGCTGGGCACCAACCCCATGGTCATTGCGCTGCCCGGTCAGGTCAATCCCTTCATCTACGACATCGGAACCAGTTCGGTGATGTCGGGTGAACTGCTGATGAAGGCCTTTCTCGGCGAGGAGTTTGCCGAGGTCCATGGCATCAACAAGCAGGGCCAACCCACCCGCGTGGCCAGCGAGCTGCTGGAAGGGGGCGTCTTTCCCTTCGGCGGCCACAAGGGCTTTGGCTTGTCGCTGGCCATTCAGTCGCTGGGCCTGCTTGCGGGGGCCAAGTTCAGAAACGGCGACCTGAGCGACTTCGGCTACTTCCTCGTCGCCTTCGACCCCGAGCTTCTGATGCCCCGCGAACAGTTCACCGCCGAACTGGAGGAGCTTTTGAGCAAGGTAAGAAACCTCCCCCTCCAAGCCGGTGCCAGCCCGGTTCGTATTCCTTCCGAGCGCGGGTTTCGCGAGCGCGAGATCCGGCGACGCCAGGGCATCCTGGTGAGCCGGCGCGTTGTGGAGCACCTGCGCCAGATGTCTTGAACTTCTTCTTCCTCTTCTTCTTCCTCCTCCTTTTCTTCCTCTTCATCACTTCATGGATGGTATTGAAATGAACTCACTTCTGACACGTCGACAAGTCCTGGGCAGCGCCCTTGCCGCCACCGGCAGCGTAGTGGCCGGGCCGGCCCTGGCCCAGGGTGCCTTTCCGAACCGGCCGATCAAGATCCTGGTGGGTTTTGCGCCGGGTGGCTTTACCGATGTGGCGGCACGCCTGATCGGCCAGGAGCTGTCCAAGTCATTGGGCCAGTCGGTGGTGGTCGAAAACCGTGCCGGCGCCAACGGCATGATTGCCAGCGACGCCACCGCCAAGTCACCGCCGGACGGCTACACGCTGCACATGTCGTCGCTCGGCTTGACGACCAACCCCTTGCTGATGGACCGCAGTCAGTTCGACCCGGTCAAAAGCTTCACGCCCATCTCGCTGTTGGCGATGGTTCCCAACATCCTGGTCGTTCACAACGGCCTGCCGGCCAAGAACCTGCAAGAGCTCCTGGCGCTGGGCCGCACCCAACCGCTGCGCCAGGCCTCCGCCGGCAACGGCTCGCCGGGCCATCTCTCGGGCGCCTTGCTGCAGCTTCTGACCAAGGCGCAGATGGACCACATTCCCTACAAGGGTTCGGCGCCCGCCATGAACGACCTGGTGGCGGGCCATGTGGACCTCTCCTTCCCCACCATCCCGACCGCGCTCCCCCTGGTGCGCTCGGGCAAGCTGCGCGCCATCGGTGTGACCGGTGCCAGGCGCTCCGCCCTGATGCCCGAGGTGCCCAGCATTGCCGAAGGCGGCGTGCCCGGCTACGACATGGGTGGCTGGTACGGCCTGGTTGGCCCTGCCGGCATGCCCAAGGAAGTGACCGACACCCTGAGCCGCGAAATCGTCCGCATCATGAAGGTGCCGGAGGTGCGTGATCGCTTCATCGCCGAAGGTGCCGACCCGGTGGGCTCGACCAGCGCCGAGATGGGCGACTTTTTGGTTCGTGACTTCAAGCGCTGGGGCGAGGTGGTGAAGTCCGCCAACATCAAGGCGTCCAGCTAAGCCGATCGAAAGAGTCCCCATGGCCGCACCGATTGCCCTGGACACCCAGCGCCCTGTCGGTCACGCCAGGCGCATGGTGGCCTTTCTCCATGCGCTCGATCTGGCGACGCTGCCCGGGCCGACGGAGAAAGCCCGCTGGTGCCTGCTCGACGCGCTGGGCTGTGCGCTGCTCGGCGCCCAGCAGCCTTGGGGGCAGATCATTTCGGCCGAAGTTCTCTCCGATGGATCGCAGGGGGTGAGTCGCATCATCGGCCGCTCAGAAAAAGTCGCCCCCAGCCAGGCTGCCTTGTGCAACGGGACGGCGATGCACGGCTTCGAACTCGACGACCTGCTGTCCGAGGCCGTCATTCACCCCGGGACGGTCATCGTCCCTGCGGTGCTCGCCGCTGCCGAGGCGGTCAACGCCAGCGGCCTAGATGTTCTGCGCGGCATTCTGACCGGCTATGAAGCCACGGCGCGCATCAGCCTGGCGCTGGGCATGCAGCCCTCACAGCGCGGTTTTCACAAGACCAGCGTGGTCGGACCTGTGGCGGGCGCGCTGGCTGCGGGGGTCACGATGCGCCTGCCGCTCGATCAGTTGCTGAACGCAGTGGGGCTGGCCTGCTCCTGCGCTTCGGGTGTCAAGAACTTTGCGGCTGGTCAGGCCGGTATGGTCAAACGCATGCACGCAGGCCGTGCGGCTGAAGCTGCCGTGCGCATGGCCATGTTGGCGCGGCGCGGCTTCACCGCCCCGCCGGCTGCCATCGATGGCCAGTTTGGTTTGCTTGACGCCTTCAGCGCCGATACTGCGCAGCCTGCGCGCCTCGACGCGCAAATGGGCGCAAGCTGGGCGATCGACGACATCTGGGTCAAGGTCTTTCCGATCTGCGGCTGGATTCAGGGCGTGGTGCAACTGCTGCTTGCGATTCGTGCGCAGCATGGCATTGCAGCCAGCGACGTCGCCAAGGTGGTGGTGGCCACCAGCGCGTTTGCCGTCAAGTACAACGGCAACACCCACATCACCGACACGATGGACGCGCAGTACAGCATTCCTTATTGCGTGGCTGTGGCTCTTGGCGGCGACCCGAATGACCCGCAAGAGTTCAACCTGCCCGCCATCGCAGACCCGGCCCGGGCCGCTATTGCCGGGCGTGTTTCGCTGGAGGTGGATGCGGTAGCCGACAGCGTCTACCCGCGCCAGTTCGCCTGCCGGGTGGAGGTTCATCTCCACGACGGTGCGGTGCATCGCGCCGAGACCCGTGACGCCCATGGCACGCCGGGCGACCCTTGTTCGGTCGACGAGCAGATCGACAAGTTCACGCGCCTGGCGCGGCTGTCGGGATGCAAGGTCGACGCGGGTGAGGTGGTTGACGTGGTGCGGCGGCTTGAATCCTTCGAGTCGGTGCAGGCGCTGATGCGGCTGCTCTAGTTCCCTGTGACTGGCTGCGGTCGCCTGCTACCGCTCTCGCCCCTTCAGGTCCTTCAGCTCCTTCATCCCTGACCGTGGGATGTGCGCTTACTTCGGATGCCACGCCCCCGCGCCCCCCGTGGGTACCGGCCAGGTTTGACGCGCCAGGGCTGCCGAGAGGCTGTGGGCCGCCCGCTGCAAGGCCGGCAGGTAGCCGGTGAGTTGCTGCTCCCCCAACTTGTTGGCCAGGCCAGAAATGCACAGGGCGCCGAAGAGCTTGCGGCGCGCGCCAAAAACCGGCACCGCAATGCTCGACATGCGGCTGTCCCGCTCGCCAAGCGAGATGTAGTGGCCCACACGGCGCACCGCGCTGTAGAAGTCGCCCCCGGTGCCAGCGAACGCCATCAACACATGCCCGGACGCCCCCCGGTCGAGCGGCAGCTTCTCACCGGTGCGAATGTGAAAGCGCTCCACGCTGGGCCAGTCGATGCGGGCCACACAGATGCGCGCCTCGCCCTCGCGCACAAAGAACGCCGCGGTCTCGCCGGATTCGGTGGCCAATTTGCGCAGGACCGCGTCGATGTCATGGCCGATGTCGAAGGAGGTCTGGTAGCGCAGGCCGATATCGCCCGCCGCGGGGCCCAGGCGCCAGCGGCCGTCTTCCAACTGCACGAGGTAGCCCGATCGGGCCAGGGTGCGCGCGGTGCGCAAGACGGTGGACTTTTCCATGCCCAGGCGCCGACTCATGTCCGCCAGGCGCAGCCCCTGCTCGTAGGGCAAAAATGCGTCGAGCACTTTCAGCGCGCGGGTGACGGCGTCCACGTTGCCACGCTCGCCGGCCGCGGAAGGGCGTGGGACGCTGTTTTGACTATTTGTTGCGCTATGCACAACTCAATTGTAGGGGGCGCGTGTCCGCGACAGACTGTGGCGCATGCTGATCGACTCTCTCCAGAAAACCCCCTCCCAGCAGACGCCCGGTGAGCGCTTTCGCGCCGCCCTCGTCGCGCACAAGCCCCTCCCCGTGGTGGGTGTCATGAACCCCTACTGCGCCGTCTTGGCCGAACGGGCCGGTCACTCCGCCATCTATCTGGCGGGTGGCGGTATGGCCACTTACTCGCATGGCTTGCCGGACCTGGCGCTCACCACCTTGTCCGAGGTGCTGCAGGACGTGCGCCGGATCACCGACGCGTGTGACCTGCCGCTGCTGGTCGATGTGGACACCGGCTTCGGTGGCATGCTCAATATCGCCCGCCTGGTTAGGGGACTGATCAAGGACGGTGCTGCGGCCCTGCACATTGAAGACCAGGTCACGCTCAAGCGCTGCGGCCACCGCCCCAACAAGGGCATCGTGAGCACCACGGAGATGGTCGACCGGGTCAAGTCCTGCGTCGACGCGCGCAGCGACGAGTCGTTCTTCATCATCGCCCGTACGGATTCGCTCGCCAACGAGGGCCTGCAGGCGGCGATCGATCGGGCCTGTGCCTATGTGGAAGCCGGCGCCGACATGGTGTTTGCCGAGGCCTGCCAGGATCTTTCTCAGTATCAGGCCTTTGTCTCGGCCATCAATCGCCCGCACGCGGTGATGGCCAACATCACCGAGTTCTCGATGACGCCTCCCTTCACCCTGGAGGAACTCGGCGGTGCCGGCGTCGCCGCCGCCTTGTTCCCCTTGTCGGCCAACAGGGCCATGGCCGCTGCGGCCATGAAGGTGTACGAGACGATCCTGCGCGAGGGCTCGGTCAAGTCCATGCTGGGCGAGATGCAGACCCGCGCGCAGTTGTACGAGGCGCTGAACTACCACGCCTACGAGCAGAAGTACGACGAGCTCTTTCAGGGCCAGCCGCAGCGCTGACCCCGCCCGATCAAAACCAAGGAGACATCCCCATGACCAACAAATTTCAAATTGACTCCGGCCGCCGCCGCAGGACCTTGGCCCTCGCCGCGTGCCTGGTGGCAGGTACCGCCCTCAGTACCGGTGCCTGGGCGCAGGGCAGTACGGCGCCGGTCTTGCGCTTCGTGGTGCCCTTTGCCGCGGGCAGCTACACCGACAACATCGCACGCATCGTGGCGCCCGGGATCGGGCAGCGCCTGGGCCAGACGGTGGTGATCGAGAACAAGCCAGGCGCCAACGGCGTGATCGGCGCCGACTTCGTGGCCAAAGCGGCGCCGGACGGGCAGACGATTCTTGTGGGCGGAGCGAGCGTCAACACGGTCAACCCGAGCCTGTACAAGTCGCTGCCCTATGACCCGGTGAAAGACCTGCTGCCGGTTGCCCGCATCGGGCTGCTGCCCTTCATGCTGGTGGCCCACCCCGCCGTCCCGGCCAACACCATCCCCGAGCTGTTGGCCTACGCCAAGCAAAACCCGGGCAAGCTCGCCTATGGCACACCGAACGCCACCACCTTTGTCGGCATGGAGACCCTCAAGCGAGGCGCCGGGGTAGAGATCACCAGCGTCCCCTACAAGTCCAGCCCTCAGGCGGTGACCGACCTCATGGGCAACCATGTCCAGGTGCTGATTGCCGACTTTGCAACCGCCATGCCGCAGGTGCAGGCCGGCAAGATCAAGCTGCTGGCGGTGACCATGCGCAAGCGCTCGGCCCTGCTGCCGGACACCCCGGCGATCAGCGAGACGGTGAAGGACTTCGACATCTCCGCTTGGACGGGCCTGCTCTTGCCAGGCAAGGCCTCGCCGGCAGCGGCGCAGAAAATTTCGGACGCGCTCCAGGCCACGCTGGCCACCCCCGAGGTGCGTGACCGCCTCAAGGCGATCGGCTTTGACGCCCAGTCGCTGGGCCCGGCGGAGTTTGGCCCCTTCCTGCGCAGCGAGATCGTGACCTGGGCACGCCTCATCAAGGACGCCGGCGTCCAGCCGGAGTGACACCGCAATGACACAGGTGCTGCCGTCAGAGGCGTGGGCCGTCGACGCCCACGCGCACGTGCTCGACGCCGCGCGCTTCCCCCTGAACAACCCGCTGGCCTACCAGCCCCAGGCCAATGAGTGCGGCACGCCGCGCGAGTTCGAGGTCGTGCTCGCGGCCCATGGCTTCACCCATGGTTTGCTGGTCAATCCGTTTGCTGGCTATGCGCTGGACAACCGCTGCATGCTCGACGCCATCGCCAGCGGCGGCGGGCGCTTCAAGGGCGTGGCCCTGGTCGGACACGACGCGAGCGACGCCCACCTGCAGATGCTGGCCGACAGCGGCGTGGTGGGCGCGCGCTTCAACACCCTGTTCTCCGGCGCCACCTCGCTGCAAGGCAAGGAGGGCGAGCGCCTGTTGGCGCGCATCAAGGAGATGGGCTGGTTCGCGCAGATCTACTTTCACGACGACGAGGTGCTCAAGCTCCTGCCGATCCTGAGTGCGTCGGGCATCCGGGTGGTGGTGGACCACTGCGCCTGTCCGGATATCTCGCGCGGGCTTGCGCAGCCTGGTTTTCAGGCGGTGCTCGAACTCGGTCGCCGTGGTCAGGCCGGCATCAAGCTCTCCGGGCCGTTTCGCTATTCGCAGCGCGGTTGGCCCTATGAGGACTGTGACCCTTTCGTCGCCGCGCTGATGGAGGCCTTCACCCTGGACAACTGCTTCTGGGGCTCAGACTGGCCCTTTGTGCGGGTGCCACGCCGGATTGACTACCGCCCGACGCAGCAAATGCTCGCGCGCTGGCTGCCGGATGCGGCCGACCGGCGCAAGGTGCTGTGGGATTCGCCCCGGCGCTGGTTCGGTTTCGAGCCGCTGGCGCAGGGTCATCCGGCGCCCTGAGCGCTGGGCCATCCAGCGCCCTGAGCGTCGGTCTTGAAGCGGGCGGCCGAGTCCGGCCGGACCCTCGGGAAAGCACTGACCCGATCGCCTCAAACACCAGGGCAAGACGTCTAGACAACCGTACAATGCGAAGAGAATTTGACGCCAGGATTTCGCGCCCCATGCAGCTTCCGAATTCCCGCACCTTTGCCGGCCTGATGGACGAAATGGCCGCCCGGTTTGGCGCGCGCAATTTCCTCACCGTGGGCGACAAGCGCCTCAGCTATTCCGAGTTTCGCGGAGAGGTGCGCCAGCTTGCCAAGGGCCTGCACGCCCTGGGTGTTCGGCGCGGCGACAAGGTGGCCCTGCTCATGGGAAACCAGGCCGAGTGGCTGATTGCCGATTTCGCGGTGACCTCGCTGGGCGCCATCCTGGTGGCGGTCAACACCTGGTGGAAGCAAAGCGAGCTGCAGCATGCCCTGGTCACCACCGAGACCTCTGTGCTGTTGATGGTGGACAGCTACCTGGGCAACGACTATCTCAGCGTTCTGAGCGGCATGGGCGATCTTGGCGAGGTGTGTCCGCGCCTGCGTCATCTCGTGGTGTTGGGCGCCTCGGTCCCCGCCAACGCGCTGCGCTATGAGGCCCTGCTCGAAGGCGGGCGCGCGGTGCCGGATGCGGTCATTGACGCCGCACAGCAAGCCGTGGATCCGGACGACACCGCCTACCTGCTGTTTACTTCTGGCTCCACCTCGCGTTCGAAGGCGGTGCGCCTCACCCACCGCGGCTGCATCGAAAACTGCCACGGCATCGGCGAGAACATGCACCTCACCGAGCAGGACCGCATGCTGATTCCCACCTCCATGTTCTGGAGCTTCAGCTGCGTCAATGCGCTGTTTGCCGTCATGACCCATGGCGGTTCGGTGGTGCTGCTGTTCAAGTACGACACCGGCGACATGCTGCGCCAGATCGAGCAAGAGCGTTGCACCGGTGCCTACACCCTCCCGCACATCGTGCAGGCACTGCGCGAGCACCCCGAATTGAACGCGCGAGACCTGTCTTCCTGGCGCACCGGCATTTGCCGCAGCAGCCTGGTGGACATCATGGCCCAGATCGGCCCCAAGGAAATGGTCACCGGCTACGGCCTCACCGAGTGCTATGGCCACAGTGTCCAGACCGACGGTCGCAGCCCTCTGTCTGAACGCATGCGCCATTGCGGCCGGCCCTTGCCCGGGGTGGAAATGAAAGTCATTGACCCCGAGACCGGCCTGCTTGTGCCGGCGGGCACCGCCGGCGAGATTTTGTTGCGGGGCCATGCCACGCCGGGTTACTACAACGACCCCGAGCGCACCCTGGAGGCGATAGACGCCGAGGGCTGGTTCCACACCGGTGATGTCGGCGTGCTGGACGACGCGGGCATGCTGGCCTTCAAGGGCCGCTTCAAAGAGTTGATCAAGACTGGCGGCATCAACGTGTCGCCTGCGGACGTGGAGGAGGTGCTGATGGACCATCCCGACGTTCAGCAGGCGGTCGTGGTCGGCATTCCCGACGTCGCGCGTGACGAGATCGTTGCCGCCATGGTGGTGGTCAAGCCCGGCGCGCAGGTTGACCCCTCCGCCCTGATCGCGCACTGCCGTCGGACAGCCGCAGTCTTCAAGGTGCCTCGTTTTCTGCAACTGGTGACCGAGCAGGACATTCCGCTCACCGACACCGGCAAAGTTCACAAGGGCAGGGCGCAGACCCTGCTGTCCAGCCTGTATCAAGACCAACCCAAGGAGACTCCGTGATCGACCGTCGTTCACTGCTGGCCGCCGGAGCGGCCGCCGCTGGCGCACTGGCGCTTCCCGCCGCCCGCGCCCAGGCCTACCCTGACCGGGCGATCAAGGTGGTTGTTCCCTGGCCGGCTGGCGGTAACGCTGATGTGACCATCCGACCAGTTCTCGATCGCATGGCCCAGATCCTCGGCCAGCCCATCGTCGCGGAAAACCGCGCAGGTGCGACCGGCAACGTCGGCAGCGCCCAGGCCGCCCGCGCCACGCCGGATGGCTATTCGCTGTTGCAGCTGTCTTCGTCGACCATCCTCAATTCAGCCCTGTCCCCCGACAAGACCTACGACCTGCAGCGGGACTTCGAGCCCATTGGCTTGGTGGCCTCCACGCCCATGGTGCTGGAGGTTCACCCCTCGGTGCCCGCGCGCACGCTGGCGGAATTCATCGCTCATGCCAAGGCCAACCCCGGCAAGCTCACCTACGCCTCGGGCGGCATCGGCACCACCGCCCACCTGCTGTCCGAACTGCTCAATCTGCGGGCAGGCCTGGACATGACGCACATCCCCTACCAGGGGGGCGCCCCGGCGGTGGCCGACCTGATCGGCGGCCATGTGAACCTCTATTTCGACGTGCTGCCGACCGCGCTGCCGGCGTCCCGCGACGGGCGGGTGCGCATTTTGGGCATTGCCGCGACCCGCCGCTCGCCCAAGCTGCCCGACGTGCCGACCTTCATCGAACTTGGGCTTGCCGACACGGTGGCCTCGGTGTGGGTGGCCATGCTGGCCCCCAAGGGCACGCCGCCGGCGGTCTTGGCTCGGCTGAACGACGCGTTGAACCGCGCGCTGGCCGACCCTGGCGTCCGCCAGCGCCTGGACACCATTGGCGCGGAGCCCACCCCGGGCACGCCCGAGCAACTGAGCGCCCTCATGCGCGCCGACTTCGACAAGTGGTCCGAAGTGGTCCGTCGCGCGCGCATCAAGGCCCAATGACATGAGCTGCTGCGGCGGACACGATGAAGAGACGGCAGCCTCGGCTGTCAAGGACACCTCCACGGCGCCGGCGGCAGGCAGCCTGCTGGCCACGCACAACTGGGGCCGTTGGGGCGAGGGCGACGAACTGGGCGCGGCCAATCACATTGCGGCCGACACCGTGGTGGCAGCCGCCTCCCTAGTACGCAGCGGCCGGGTGTTCAGCCTGGCATTGCCGATCGACGCCAAGCATGTGCCCGTGACCGCGGGTCGCGCGCCGCCGCAGCACTTCATGCGCACCGATGGTGGCGATTACGCGGCCGGCCTCGAGCGCAAGGACGGCTTTCAGTCGACCGACGACGTCATCTCTATGCCTTGCCATGCGGGCACGCACATCGACGCCCTGTGCCATATCGCCGACGGCCATGCTTTGTATAACGGCTTTCCGCTCTCCGGCGTGCGCTCGGCCGGCGCCAAGAAGCTGGGCATGGAGAAGCTGCGCTCGCTGTGCAGCCGCGGTGTGCTGCTCGATCTGTGTGCGCACAAGGGCGTCGCGGTGCTGCCCAAAGGCACGGTCATCACACCCGAGGACCTCGAGGCCTGCGAGGCCCGCCAGGGGGTGAAGGTCACGCCAGGCACGGTGCTGTTGCTACACACCGGCTGGCTGGGGGCGATCGCGACCATGGGCGCAAGTGAATTCCTCTCCGGCGAGCCCGGCATCGGCATGGCCGCTGCGCGCTGGATCCATGAGCGTGGCGTGAGCGCCGTCGGCGCGGACAACTTCGCGGTCGAAGTGATTCCGACCGAAGACCGGCGTCCTGCACCGGTCCATCGCATGCTCATTCGCGGCTGCGGCGTTTATCTGATGGAGATGATGGTGCTCGCCGAGCTGGCTGCGGCCGGTGTGCACGAGTTTCTGTTTGTTGCCGCGCCCCTGCCGATCACCGGCGCCACGGGCAGCCCGATCAACCCCTTGGCCATCGCATGACCGAGTCCGTACACAGTCGCCGCCCTCTGCGTCGCAGCGCGGCGATCGTCGGAATCGGGCACACCGATTGGCGGCAGGACTGGGCCCGTGTGCGTGCCGGAGAAACGCCCAATGACGCCTACGGCTATGGCGCCACCGCCTTCAAGCGGGCACTGGCCGACGCAGGCATTGAGCGCGGGGAGATCGACGGCCTGATCGCCGGTCACACCACTGCCTACGAGCGCACCGGCGAAATCTTGGGCCTCAACGTGCGCTGGGGCGGCCAGGCTGATGCGGTCGGCGCCATCTTGCAGGCGGTGATGGCCATCGAGACGGGCCTCGCAGAAGTCGTTGCGCTGGTTTACGGCAACAACCAGCGCACCGCCAAAGTCCAGTACGGCGGCAGCCAGGCCATGGGTGGGGACAGCTTTCTCTCCTATGTGTACCACGCCCCCTGGGGCCTCACCTCTCAGGGCGCGCTCTATGCCATGACCCAGCGGCGCTTTGCCCATGAGCGCGGTTACGCCGAAAGTGACCTGGGTGCGATCGCGGTGGCCCAGCGCGCTTGGGCGGGCCTGAACCCCGAGGCCATCATGCGCCAGCCGGTGACGATGGAGGACTACCTCGCGTCTCCCTATGTGGTGGAGCCCTTGCACTTGCTGGACTACTGCCTGATCAACGACGGCGGTGTGGCCCTGATCATTGCCGAGTCCGGGCGTGCGGCACGCATGTCCGAGCGGCCGGTTTACATCGAAGCGGTGGGCCGCTCCGACCTGAATCAGGGC
>Ga0164292_10003026_pt1 | contig 13712 bp, 10 predicted proteins | sample GEODES117metaG_FD_111486 | JGI IMG/M metagenome (GOLD analysis project Ga0164292, IMG submission 111486) | Eutrophic lake water microbial communities from Lake Mendota, Wisconsin, USA - GEODES117 metaG | ecosystem: Environmental > Aquatic > Freshwater > Lake | place: USA: Lake Mendota... | reverse complement strand
GGTGACGATGTTCTTGCCGATGTCATGGACATCGCCCTTGACCGTCGCGATCACGATCTTGCCGCGGGCGCGCAGATCGCCTGCCGCAGCCTTCTCGGCCTCGATATAGGGCACCAGGTGGGCGACCGCCTGCTTCATCACGCGCGCCGACTTCACCACTTGCGGCAGGAACATCTTGCCGGCACCGAAGAGATCGCCGACCACATTCATGCCGTCCATCAGCGGACCTTCGATCACCTCGATCGGGCGCCCGCCGCGGGCTTCGATCTCGAGGCGGGCCGACTCGGTGTCCTCGACCACGAATTGCGTGATGCCATGGATGAGCGCATGCGACAGTCGCTCGGCGATCGGCCTGGTGCGCCAGGCGAGGTCTTCTTCGCGGCGTGCGGCGCCGCCGGTGAGGGTGGCCGCGAATTCGATCATGCGTTCGGTCGCGGTCTTGCCATGATCGGGTGAATCGGCGGCAAGGGTCGATGGCCGATTGAGCACGATCGCCTCGACCCGCTCGAGCAGCGGCGCCGGGATCTGCTGGTAAACGCCGAGCTGGCCGGCATTCACGATGCCCATGGTCATGCCGGCTTGAATCGCGTGATAGAGGAAGACCGTGTGGATCGCCTCGCGCGCCGGATCATTGCCGCGAAACGAGAAGGACACGTTCGAGACGCCGCCCGAGACCTTGGCATGGGGCAGATTGGCGCGAATCCAGCGGGTCGCCTCGATGAAGTCGACGCCATAGTTGTCGTGCTCGGCAATGCCGGTGGCGATCGCAAAGATGTTGGGGTCGAAAATGATGTCTTCGGCCGGAAAGCCCACCTGCTCGGTGAGCAGCCGATAGGCCCGCTGGCAGATCGAGGTCTTGCGCTCGAAGGTATCGGCCTGCCCCTGCTCATCGAAGGCCATCACGATGACCGCTGCGCCATAGCGCCGGCACAGCCTGGCCTGGCGCAGGAACTCGGCCTCGCCTTCCTTCATCGAGATGCTGTTGACGATGGATTTGCCCTGCACGCAGCGTAGCCCAGCCTCGATCACCGACCACTTGGAGGAGTCGATCATGATCGGCACCCGCGCGATATCGGGCTCGGAGGCAATCAGATTCAGGAAGCGCGACATCGCGGCCACCGAATCGAGCATCGCCTCGTCCATGTTGATGTCGATGACCTGTGCGCCGTTCTCAACCTGCTGGCGCGCGACCTGCAGCGCCTCATCGTATTGCTCGGCCAGGATCAGCCGGGCAAAAGCCTTCGAGCCGGTGACATTGGTGCGCTCGCCGACATTCACGAAGAGCGTCGATTCATCGACATTGAAGGCCTCAAGGCCCGACAGGCGCAGCGCCGCGGGGCGCTCGGGCACCTTGCGGGGTGGCATCGCGTCGATGGCCTGCGCGATGGCGGCGATATGTTCGGGGGTCGTGCCGCAGCAGCCCCCTGCAATGTTCACGAAGCCGGCCTGCGCAAACTCGGCCAGCAGCGCCGAGGTGACCTCGGGCGTCTCGTCGAAGCCGGTGTCGGACATCGGATTGGGCAGCCCGGCATTCGGATAGACGCAGATGAAGGTGTCGGCCTTCTTGGCGAGCTCCTCGATGTAAGGACGCATGAGGGCCGCGCCGAGTGCGCAGTTGAGCCCCACCGTGATCGGGCGTGCATGACGGATCGAATTCCAGAAGGCCTCGACCGTCTGCCCCGACAGGATGCGCCCCGAAGCATCGGTGACCGTGCCGGAGATCATGATCGGCAGGCGCCGGCCGAGCCGCTCGAAGCACTCGTCGATCGCAAAGAGCGCCGCCTTCGCGTTCAAGGTATCGAACACGGTTTCAACCAGCAGAATGTCGACGCCCCCTTCGATCAGGGCCTCGGTCTGCTCGACATAGGCTGCGCGCAGCTCCTCGAAGCTGACGTTGCGGGCACCCGGATCATTGACGTCGGGCGAGATCGACGCGGTTTTTGGCTGCGGGCCGAGTGCACCGGCCACGAAACGCGGCTTGTCGGGCGTGCTGAAGCGGTCGGCCGCCTCGCGGGCGATGCGGGCCGAGGCGAGGTTCATCTCGCGGGCGAGCTCGGGCATGCGGTAGTCGGCCTGCGCGATGATCGTCGCACCAAAGGTATTGGTCTCGATGATGTCTGCGCCGGCTGCCAGATAGTCGGCATGAATCTCGGCAATCACCTGCGGACGGGTGATCGAGAGCAGTTCGTTGTTGCCTTTGACGTCGTGGGCGAAGTCGGCCAGCCGCTCGCCGCGATAGTCGGCCTCGGTGAGCTTGTAGCGCTGGATCATGGTGCCCATGGCGCCGTCGAGGATCAGGATGCGCTTTGCGAGCAGTTCGCGCAGGCGAACCTCGATCGGACTTGCGGCCTGATCGGGCGAAGACAAAAGAGCGCTGGCAGATGTGGGCATGAACCGGAGTGTTTTTGGCAGGCGAGGCCTGCGATGGTAGCGCGTCGCCGTTGCCGGCGACGCGAAAACCCTCACACCGTCAATCGGTCCGCATCGAAGCGGCGACCGGCCATCGGCATGGCTGGCGCGACGGTCGCGCCAGCCGGCAAACACGCCTCAATGCATCCGATTCGAGGTTTCGGCCGCAAACCGCTCGGTCGCCACCTCGACCGCCTTGGCATGCACCTCGGCCAGTGCCGGGCGCGACTCGCGGGCCCTGGTCGCCGCATCGATCGTTGACAGATGCTGCCCCTGGAAGCGCGGAAAAACATGCCTTGCGATCAGGTCATAGCTCTTGCGGGTGGCATCGAAATTGGCCCAGTTGTGAGCGAGCATCAGATAGGCGCCAAAGCCCCCGTTGGACTGCTTCCAGAGCCGGTCGATCTGCGCATTGACCATATCGGGGGTGCCGATCGCACCAAAACCGGACTCGTTCACGAAGGCGATCATCTCCTTGATGTTGCTGCCGGGCACCGCCATCTGCGGAAACGCGGCGACCGTCTGGAAGTAGTCGAACCACTGCTCGATGCCGTACTCGACATCGCGGTATGCCTGATCCATGGTTTCGGCGCAGTGAACCAGGCCAACAAGGCGCCACTTGTTGCGATCGACATGAGTCTTGTAATGCGCGGCCTGCTGCTGCATGACATCCCAGTGCAGCGCGAGCGCATCGAAGCCGGCCGCGGAGGTCGCGCCGATCGAGAGCAGCCCGGCGCCATGCATGCCGGCAAGCTTGGGGCCGGTGGGCGACGCCACCGCAGCCACCACCACGTCGAAGAGCGGATTGGAGTAAGGCCGCAGATGCAGGCGGGCATCGTGAAGCTCCCAGCGGTCGTTACGGAAATTGACCGGCTCGTTGGTGGTGAGCAGCTTCATGATTACGCCCAGGCCATCTTCGAGCAACTGACGGGTCTGTGACTGCGACAGGCCGATCATCGCGCCATCGGTGGGCAGCGAGCCGGGGCCCACGCCCAGCATGACGCGTCCGCGGGTGAGGTGGTCGAGTTGCACGATGCGCTCGGCAACCCAGAGCGGGTTGTGATACGACACACTCACCACGCCGGTTCCGAGCTTGATGGTGCGGGTTCGCTGCGAGGCGACCGCAATGAAGATCTCGGGCGAGGCACTCAGTTCGGAGCCGGCCGAATGGTGTTCGCCGCACCAGACCTCGTCGTAGCCGCAACGATCGAGCCACTGAACCAGCTCCAGGTCCTGCTCGAGTGCAAGCGTGGGATTGATGCCAGGTTTATGAAAGGGCGCGAGAAAGATGCCAAACCGCATGCGATGACTCATCTCTGATCTCCTTGGTGACCTGCTTTTTATGGTTGAGCGCCGGCATCGCTGGCACTGCCCCGCCTGTTCCTGCCAGCCGCTCCCGGTCGCGACCCATGCTAGCATCGGCGAAAATCAGGTCGCAAGAGCGGCCTCGCTGGCGTTCGGATCGAACAGGGATGGCGATGCAGGACAAACTATTCATCGTCGGCCTGGGCGGTACGACACGTGCAGGCTCCACTTCGGAAAAGGCTCTGGCGGCGGCGCTCGAAGCTGCTTCGCAAGCCGGTTGCGAGACACGGCTGCTCGGCGCAGGCGCCCTTCCCCTCGAGCCCTACGATCCGACCCGACCCGAGCGCAGCATCGCGGCAACCGAACTGGTCGCGGCCCTGCGACGCGCCGATGGCGTACTGATCGCCTCGCCCGCTTATCACGGCGGCATTTCCGGACTGGTGAAAAACGCGATCGATTTCACCGAAGACATGCGCGACGATGCGCTGCCCTACTTCGAAGGCCGTGCGGTCGGCTGCATTGTGTGTGCCGACGGCGCGCAGGCGATGGGCTCGACCCTGGCGTCGCTGCGGGCGATCGTGCACTCGCTGCGCGGCTGGCCGACCCCCTATGCCGCCACGCTCAATTCGCGCGAGAAGCCCTTCGGCGTCGACGGCCAGGCCGCAGATCCGGTGGCGATCGAGGCCTGCCGACGGGTCGGAACCCAGGTGGTCGAATTCGCCCGGATGGCGCGCAGCCTGCGATCGACCTGATACACCGCGCAGGGCCGCGCTGTACCCGATGTGATTCGAACGGAGGACATGTCTTGACCGACAAGATCGACAAACCCGACGCCGAGTGGCGCCAGACACTTTCCGGCGAGGCCTATCAGGTGCTGCGCCATGAAGGCACCGAGCGACCGGGCTCCAGCCCGCTCAATGATGAGAAGCGCGGTGGCACCTATGTGTGCGCCGGCTGCGATACGCCGCTGTTTTCGAGCGACATGAAATTCGACAGCGGCACCGGCTGGCCGAGCTTTTTCACCACCCTGCCCGGCGCCTTCGAGACCAGCCGCGATTTCAGGATGATCTGGCCGCGCATCGAATACCACTGCGCGCGCTGCGGCGGCCATCACGGCCATGTCTTTGACGACGGCCCGGCCCCGACCGGCAAGCGCTTTTGCAACAACGGCGTCGCACTCAAGTTCGTGCCCGACGACTCCGCCTCCTGACTCCTGGAGCGTGCTCATGAGCCTTGTCATCGCAGCCCCCGCGCCGATCACGATCCCGGTTGCCGGCGGCGGCAGCTTTCCTGTGCGGCGCATCTACTGCGTCGGTCGCAACTACGAAGAACACGCCAAGGAGATGGGCTTTACCGGCCGCGAGCCGCCCTTCTTCTTCATGAAGCCGGCCGATGCGATCGTGAATGTCGCCGAAGGCACGACCGGTGAAATTCCTTATCCGGCGGGCACCAGCAATCTGCATTACGAAATCGAACTGGTTGCGGCCATCGGCATCGGTGGCGCCAATATCAAGGCCGCCGACGCGATGAAGCATGTCTGGGGCTATGCGGTGGGTCTGGACATGACCCGGCGCGATCTGCAGGGCGTGGCGAAAAAAGAAGGTCGGCCCTGGGAAATCGGCAAGGCCTTCGACCAGTCGGCCCCGATCGGTCCAATCGTGCCGGCCGCGGCCGCCGGCAATCCGGGCAATGCCGCGATCACCCTGTCGGTCAATGGTCAGATGAAGCAGTCGAGCAGCACCAGCAAGCTGATCTGGAGCATCGCCGAAAGCATCGAGCACCTGACCACTTACTGGCGTCTGGAGCCAGGCGACCTGATTTTCACCGGCACGCCCGAGGGCGTGGGTGCGGTGGTCTCGGGCGACCTGATGGAAGGCGCGGTTGCCGGCGTCGGCAGCCTGAAAGTGAAGGTTCGCTGATCAGGCGTCGTAGGGGCGTGCCGGCGACGCGGACTGCGGTGCCGGCGGCGGGGACGCAAAGCCGGCCGGCAGTTCGGCAATCGACGTCTTGATGCTGATCTCGCGCTGCGGCACCGGAATCCCGATACCGGCCTGCTTGTAGGCGTGATAGATGCCGAGGTTGATCGCCGAGGTAAGCAGCTGCGTGCCGTTTTGCGGATCCGGAATCCAGAAGCCGACCTCAAGGGTGATCGCCGAATCGCCGAAGGCGACCAGAAAAGCCCGCGGTGGCGGCTGACTCATCACCCGATCCTGGGCTGTGGCAACGTCGATCAGCAGCTGCATCGCCTGTTCGACATCGCAGTCGTAGCTGACCCCGACCCGCACCGCGACTCGGGTCGATGAGTCGGTGAAGGTCTCGCTCTCGACGACTGAATTGACCAGCATCTCGTTGGGCACGATCGAGTCGACACCGTCGAGCCCCTTGATCACGGTGTAACGGGTGCGGATCTCGGACACGATGCCGCGAAAACGATCGATGCGAATCAGTCGACCGGGCTCGATCGAGCGGTCGAGCAGGATGATGAAACCCGAGATGTAGTTGGCAGCGATCTTTTGCAGGCCGAAACCCAGGCCCACACCCACCGCGCCGCTGAAAACCGACAGGGTGGTGAGATCGATGCCGACCGCCGGCAGGGCGATCAGCAGCGAGAGCATCAGCAGCACCGGCTGTGCAACCCGGCTGATGACGGCCCGTACGCTCTGCTCGACACCGGAGATCGCAGCCAGTCGTGAATCGATGGCGCGGCTCAGCCACAGCGCCACCACCGTGGCCAGCATCAGTGTGCACAGGCCGGTAAAGAGCTGCAGCAGGCTCAGACGCGACTTGCCCATCGGGATCGCAATGCCGTCGAGGGTATCGACCACCGTACCCAGTAAACCCAGCAGGTGCAGCGCAGCCAGCGACCAGAGTGTGATCGCTATGACCCGCTCGAAAGCGTTGATCACGGGTGTATCGGGGAAGGTCTGCTCGACCAGCAGCAGCAGCGCGCGCACGCCGAGCAAAGCCAGGACCAGTTGTGCGCCAACTTCCAGGACCGTGACGTCGACGACTTTCGACAGCACCGAGCGGACCAGCATCAGGATGACCCAGGCGATCACCGGCCCGCTGAGGCGGTCGATCCAGGCCCGGGTCAGTGTTCCGACCTGTTTGCCTTCGCCTTCGAATCGCCGCTGCATCGCGCGGCGCACGAGAACGGCAAACGCGAGAGACACCAGCAGCGCGCCCACCGCCCACCATCCCCGGGGCGCAGAGAGCTCGCTGATCATGTGATTGATCAGCGGGCCGAGCATGTTCAGGTTGAACGGCGCCGAGTCGGCAGTGACAGTGGCAGTGACATCGTTGGCTTGCATCCCGCAAGGATAGCCGAGGCCCGCGCTAACATCGGGATCAGGACAACACAGGAGACCGCAGACCATGGCTGATTCAATCGTTCACCCCGAAAAACTGCATGACTGGATGGTCGCGCTCTGGCAGCGAGCAGGCTCGAGCGAGCTTGAAGCCCGCCTGACCGCCGACCATCTGGTGGGCGCCAACCTGGCCGGCCATGATTCGCACGGCGTGGGCATGGCGCCGCGCTATGTGAAGTCGTGGCATGCAGGCGAGCTGATGCTCAACCGCAAGGTCGAGATCGTGCTCGACAACGGTCCGCTGGTCACGATCGACGGCATGCGAGGCATGGGGCAATCGGTGACTGCGCAGGCAATGACAATCGCGATTGAACGCGCCCGCGAGCATGGTGTGTGCGTGATGGGGCTCAGAAACTCGCATCACCTCGGTCGCGTCGGCCACTGGGCCGAGCAGGCGATTGCCGCCGGCCTGGCCTCGGTGCACTTTACGAATGCGGTAGCCGCGTCGGCGATGGTCGCGCCCTATGGCGGCGCGTCGGCGCGCTTTCTCACCAATCCCTTCACCGTCGGCATCGCACGGCCCGATGGCGAACCGATCGTGCTCGACTTCGCGACCAGTGCGATTGCCCACGGCAAGGTACGGGTGGCCTACAACAAGCAGCAATCAGACCCCTCGGTGCAATTGCCGGAGGGCTGCATCATTGACGCTCAGGGCAAGCCGAGCCGCGACCCGTCGGTGATGTTCGAGCCGGCAGGCGGCCCGCACGGTGCACTGCAGACCGCGGGTGGCCATAAAGGCCATGCGCTGGCGATGGTCTGCGAATTGCTGGGCGCCGCGCTCACCGGTGGCGAAACCTCGGCGCCGGCCAACCGGTCGATGAAATTTGCGGTCTGGAACAACATGTTCACCATCGTCTTCGATCCGAAGCGCATCGGACCGGCCGAGCGTTTCGCTCAGGAAGCCCGGGCCTTTACCGACTGGGTCGAGTCGACACCGCTGTCGGGTGCCACCGACCGGATCATGATGCCGGGCGACCCGGAGCGGGCCTCGCGCGCCGCACGCGCCCAGGGCGTGCCGATCGACGCCGGGACGCTGGCCGAGCTTGATGAAGCCGCCCGCACGGTCGATAGCGCGCTGCCGAGCCTGTCGTCGATTGCGCGACATGCCTGATCAGGATCATCACCGGGAGGGCCGCGCAACCGGATAATCGCCGGATGGCACGTCATCGGCTGTCCGCGCTCTTCGATCCGACCTCGGTGGCGGTGTATGGCGCCACCGAGCGGCCCGGCGCCATCGGTCGCCGACTGCTCGAAGGCCTGCGGGAGGGCGGCTTTTCGGGCGCCATCGGCGCGGTCAACCCGCATCATCGGTCGGTGCTCGGCCAGCCCTGCGTGGCGAGCGCCACTGCCCTCGATTTCGTCCCTGATCTGGCGCTGTGCGCCGTACCCGCGGCTGCGCTGCACGATGTGATCACCGACTGTGCTCGCCGCGGGACCCGCTTTATCGTGGATTACAGCGGCGGCTTCGACCTGGCGACAACCGGCGGGCGCGCCGCCCAGCGCGATTGTCTGACCCTGGCGCGCACTCGGGGCGTGCGCATCGTCGGCCCCCACTGCACGGCGCTGATGCGCCCAGCCAGCCGGCTCGAAGCGGGCTTTACGCCCGGCCGTCTCAAGGCCGGCGGAATCGGGCTGCTGTCGCAGTCGGGCGCGGTGGTGACCGCACTGCTCGACTGGGCCAATGCCGCCGGACTCGGTTTTTCGTCGGTGCTCTCGCTCGGTCAGGCCCTCGACCTGGATCTGCCCGAACTGCTCGACTGGTATCTCTTCGACAGCCAGACCGACAGCGTCCTGCTCTTTCTGGAGAGCATCCGGGATGCGCGCGGCTTCATGTCAAGCGTGCGGGCACTGGCGCGCGTCAAGCCGGTGATCATCATGAAAGCCGCACGCCGCCAGGATCTGCCGGCCACGCGGGCAGCCTCCTTCGCGCCTGAGATGTTGCAACTGATCGACGCCGACCAGGTGTTCGGTGCGGCGATCGCACGGGCCGGCGCGGTCAGGGCCGACACCACCATGCAGCTGCTGTCGGCCGCGCGCCTGCTTGCACCGCGCCGACCGCCCACCGGGCCGCGGGTAGCCATCGTCGCCAATGGCGGCGGACCAGGCACGATTGCGGCTGACGCACTCAAGCGATCGTCGCTGCGGCTGGCGCAACGGCGGCCCGATACGCTGGCCAACCCCCTGAATCTGCTTGCCGACGCCGACGCTGCGCAGATCGAAGCCGCGCTTCGCGCGACCCTGGCTGACGAGGGCGTCGATGCGGTGCTGATGCTCTTCATGCCGCAGACCGCCACGCCGTCGACCGATGCGGCCGGCGCAATCATCGCGGCCGCCAGCGGCCAGACCAAACCGGTCGCGGCGGTACTGGCGGGCGGCGCGTCGATTGCGGCCGGCCAGCAGCTGCTCGATGCCGCCGGCATCCCGACCTTCATCACACCCGAAAACGCGGTCGATGCGCTGGCGCTGCTCGAGCGCTTTGCCCGCAACCAGCGCAGCCTGCGGCAGGTGCCGGTGGCGATCGACACCGGCTTTGTGCCTGATGTGGCCGCCGCGCACGCGATTCTCCGCCAGGCCATCGGCCGCGGACAGCAGGTGCTCGACGCGCAACAGGCGAGCGGCGTGCTGGCGGCCTTCGGGATAGCGGCTGACAGCGCGTTGAGTCAGCCGGATAAGACCGATCGCGCCCAGACCGCGGCACGAACTGCCGAGCAGCGGGAGGCTTTCGTCGGCATGACCCGCGACCCGGTCTTCGGTGCGGTAATCGCCTTTGGCGCCGGTGGACTGGCCCGTGCGCAGATCGACGATATCGCGGTCGAGCTGCCGCCGCTCGATGCGACGCTGGCCCGCGCGCTCATCGGCCGCACCCGACTCGTGCGCCGTCTGCGCGGCTATCGCGACATTGCGTCGATCGACTTCAAGCGGCTCGAGCAGACGCTGGTTCGCGTGTCGACGCTGGTCTGCACCTGCCCGATGATCACGCGACTGGACCTCAACCCGCTGCTGGTCGATGCACAGGAAACCATGGCGCTCGGCGCGCACATTGAGGTCGGCGATTCGCAGGCAGGCAGCAGGGCGCCATGGCGCGGACCCTATGGCCATCTGGCGATCCATCCTTATCCGCGCGAACTCGAGACCCTGATCACGCTGCGCGACGGGCAATCGGTGTTGCTGCGCGCGATCCGCCCGGAAGATGCCGAGCTGGAGCGCGTCTTCATTACCCAGCTCTCGCCCGAGACCCTTTATCGCCGCTTCATGATGCCGGTCAAAGCCCTGCCCGACAGCCTGATCGAGCGATTCACCCAGATCGACTACGACCGGGAGCTGGCATTGGTCGCGATACAGACCGGGGCCTTGCCAGCACGAATCGTCGGTGTCGCACGGATCACGCCGACCTGGGAAGAGGGCGTTGCCGAATTCGCAATCGTGGTGGGCGACTGGCTGCACCGCTCGGGGCTGGGGCGCGAAATGATGCAGCGGCTGATCGAGGCAGCCCGCAGCAGGGGCTATCGGACGCTCGAGGGTCGGGTGCTTGGCACCAATGTGCCGATGCTGCAGTTCTGCGAACGGCTGGGGTTTTCGGTTGCCTTCGACCCCGAGGACATGGCCGAGCGCATCGTCAGGCGCTCGCTCGGCAGCGCGGCGTGATGAGGCGGCGCATGATCACCGCCCCCTGATCACCGCCCAGGCGAATGCCAGCCAGCCTGCCATCAAGGCCAGCCCGCCGATCGGGGTGATCGCGCCAAGCCATCGCTCGCCGGTCAGGACGAGCGCATAGAGGCTGCCTGAAAAGACCAGGGTCCCGACCAGGAACAACAGTCCGGCAACCCGCAGCGAGGTGGTTCGCAAAGCCTGGGCGGCAAGGCCCACTGCCAGCATCGCGAGCGCGTGATACATCTGATAGCGGGCGGCGGTTTCCCAGGTGACCAATGCCTCGGGACTGAACGAGGCTTTGAGTGCGTGCGCACCAAACGCGCCGGCTGCCACCGACAGACAGGCCGACAGCGCGCCCAGGACCAGCCACTGGCGGTTCATGCCTGCACCCCGGTCGCCGATGGCGCACGCATCGCCCGCTCCTTGAGCCAGCGGATCAGGTCGCGCTCGAAGTCGGACCGGCTGATGTCGTGATGCACCTCATGCCGATTGCCCGGATAGAACTTGAGCGTGCAGTCGGGATGGCCACAGGTAGCGTGAAACGCCCTTGTGCCGGCGGGCGCATTGATCGGATCGTCGCTGCCCTGCAGCAGCAGCAGCGGCAGGGCAAATCGGCCAGCCTGCGCCAGGGTGTCCGGCATGATCCGCAGGATTTCGGCACCCCAGCGCATGGTCGTGCGGTCGCTCACCAGCGGATCGGCCAGATAGGCAGCCACTTCCTCAGGCTGGCTGGAAATGCCCGCCGGATCGAGGCCAAGGCGCGTGCCGGCGCGCGGCACAAGCCGCGAGAGCAGCCGCGCGGCGATCTCGAGCAGCGGCTTTCGCGCCCCGCCCGGGATCAGCGCCGGTGCGCTGGCCACCACGCCGGCCAGGCCCTCGGGATGTTGCAGGGCATAGTCGAGGACGATCAGCCCGCCCATGCTGTGACCGAAGAGGAATACCGGTCGGTCGGAGGCAAGCAAGGCCGCCTGTGCCACGATGGCCGCGGCATCGCGGCGATAGTCGTCCCAGCGCTCGATATGGCCGCGCGGACCGGGTGAGTGTCCGAATCCGCGCAGGTCGGCGGCGGCGACCGCAAAGCCGGCAGCATTGAAGGCCCGATGCAAGGGCAGGTAGCGACCGGCATGCTCGCCAAAACCGTGGATCATGGCGATGGCACCGATCGGCTCGCGCATTGGCAGACAGCGCAGGCCTGCCAGTTCGACGCCGTCGTCGGTGCGAAACAGAACCGGATTCGCTGAATTCGACATCGAAAAAACCCTTCTCTGGGCGAACATGGCGGAGCTTGACTTTACCGTGCCGATGCGCGCCGCGCACGACACCCTCACCTGCCCTCCTGGACCCAGCGCCACCGCCTGAGATAATCGGGTTTTAGGAAGACACTATGCCCTTCGTCACACATGCCGGCGCCCGTCTCTTCTGGCGCGCAGACGGCGACCCTGCCCTGCCGCCCCTGATGCTGGTGAACTCGCTCGGCACCGACCATGCCCTGTGGGATCCGGTGATGCCGCGGCTGGCCGATTTCTTTCGCGTCATCCGGATGGACACCCGCGGCCATGGCGCCTCGGATGCGCCGGCCGGTGACTACAGCGTCGAGCTGCTCGCCCGCGACGTGCTGGCGGTGGCCGATGCCGCCGGGCTCGAGCGCTTCGACTACTGCGGCATTTCGCTGGGTGGCATGATCGGCCAGTGGCTGGGCATCCATGCCGGTCAGCGGTTGCGCCACCTGCTCCTGTGCAACACCACCGGACGCGTCGAGGCAGCCGGCCAGATCGAGCGCATCGCGAAGGTCAAGGCCGGCGGGATGCCGGCGGTCGCCGAGATGGGGCTGTCGCGCTTTTTCACGCCGCGCTTCATTGCGCGCGGCAATGCGCACTTTCACACCGTTCGCCAGACCCTGCTCGCGCTCGACCCGGTGGGTTATGCCGGCTGCTGCGCCGCGGTGCGCGACCATGATCTGCAGGACCAGCTGCATCGCATCACGACGCCGACCACAGTGCTGATCGGCAGCTTCGATGTGGCCACACCGCCGGCGATGGGCCGGGCGATTGCGGCCGCGATTCCGGGTGCGCGGCTGGCAAGCCTGGACACCGCGCATCTGCCGCACTCGGAAGACGCGCCCGGCTTCGTCGCGATGCTGATGTCCGCACTTGCGCCGCAGCGCGGCCAGCACGCCCCGCAAACCGGCGCGCATCCCGGCAGCGGCGCACTGCCCGAGGGCGCGTCGCCGGTCACCGGTCTGCCGATGGACGCGAGCCTGGCAGCGCAGTACGCACGCGGCATCGCCCGTCGCAAGCAGGCTCTGGGCGAGGATTATGTCAACGCCCGGCTGGTGGCGCCCGAGGCCTTCAATGCCGAGTTCCAGGACATGATCACCCGCTGGGCCTGGCATGACGTCTGGACCCGGCCTGTGTTCGATGACCGCATGCGCCGGCTGATCGTGCTGGCCATCACCAGCGCACTCGGTCGATGGGAAGAGTTCAGGCTGCATGCCCGCGCCGGGCTTGCGGCCGAACTGTCGCCGACCGATGTCAAAGAGCTGCTGCAGCAGGCCGCCATCTATGCCGGCGTGCCGGCCGCCAACACCGGTTTCCAGATCGCCGGCGAGCTGCTCAAAGAGCGCGACGCCGAGCGCCGGGAAATCTGATCGGACCCGACCATGGCACAGCAAGATCATCGCAAGCCGCTCGATGTCGCCATCCTCGGTGGCGGCATCGGCGGACTGGTCACCGCGCTCGCGCTGCATGCCGCCGGCATCCGGTGCACGGTCTTCGAATCGGTGTCCGCCCTGCGTCCGCTGGGTGTCGGCATCAACCTGCTGCCGCACTCGGTGCGGGTGCTGGCCGCGCTCGGGCTGCAGCCGCAGCTCGCGGCCACCGCCATCGAGACCGCAGCGCTCGCCTTTTACAACCGTCACGGCCAGCTGATCTGGTCGGAGCCGCGCGGTATTGCCGCAGGATATGCCTATCCGCAGTTCTC
>Ga0164292_10003025_pt1 | contig 13713 bp, 8 predicted proteins | sample GEODES117metaG_FD_111486 | JGI IMG/M metagenome (GOLD analysis project Ga0164292, IMG submission 111486) | Eutrophic lake water microbial communities from Lake Mendota, Wisconsin, USA - GEODES117 metaG | ecosystem: Environmental > Aquatic > Freshwater > Lake | place: USA: Lake Mendota, Wisconsin... | reverse complement strand
AGATCAGGTGCGAATAGGGCGAGATCTGCTGGAAGAGGTGGCTCTTGCCCGTACCTCGCGGTCCGAGCTCCACCAGATTGTAGTTCGGCTCCACGAACGGAACCATCCGCAGCAGCACCACGAGCTTGGCTCGGGCATCGAGGGACGAGGGCTCCAACCCGATCGACCGGATCAGGAAGTCGATCCACTGCTCCGTCGTGAACGCCGCCCGGCCTTGCTTGAGCGTATCGAGCGCCTGGGCGGTCGAGAGCTGGATCGGGCGCAGTGCTTCGATGAAGAAGGGTCGGCCGTTACGCTCCTGGGCGATGACCGCGTCGTAGCCGAGCGTGACCTCGGCGTAGAAGCCGTCCGTAAGCATCCGTTCGTGCTCTTTGACAAAGCGGTCCGGCACCTGAACATCCCGCAAAGCGAGGCTGGGGAGTTCGGCGAGGTAGCAGTCATTCTTCGCGTCGAGGCGGGCCTTGACGATGTCGATGACCTTCACGGTGCCCTCCGTGCGGGCCTTGGACTTGAACAGCTCTTCGCGGCCGGTGCGCACGGTGCGGTTGTCGAGCTGCTGCTCCACCACCGCGAGGCCTTCCTTGATTTCTTCGTCCTTGGTCGACGCACAATACCGCCCCAGGAGAAATTCCACCACGTAGGTGGGCACCGGGTAGTGTCGCGAATATTTGCGGACGAGATCTTTGCGAACAACGAAGCCGTCGAAGGGTTTGGCGGCGATTTGGTCGAGCGTGTCGAGTTCCATGGGGAATGAGGTTTAGCCGCCGACGCGGGTGTCGCCTTTGGCGATCACGGCTCCGGAGCTTTCGGTGATGAGAAGGGTGGCCGGCTTGCCCAGATGGGAGTCGTCGCCAACCAAAAGGGAGACGTGCCCATCGGGTTCAACGTCCTTGCTGGCGACGCGGCTCCGGGTGGAGGCGATTTCAACATGCGCGCTCAGGCCACTTGCCGGACCGGAAAGCTCCACCGAGCACCGCAGCCCCTTCCAGCGCATGGCGACAATTCGCGTCGTGCCCGCACTGCCGCCGTCGGCACTCACGCGCAGGACCGGGGTGACGCACTCCTGCAGGGTGAGCCCGCCGTGGGCATAGGCTTCACCTTTGCGGAAAACTTTCGCACCCGGGGCGACGGCGACATGCTCGCCCGGATTCCAGCGCCACGGCACCGTCTGCACCTGAGGGTTGCTGGCACCTTTGATCACAGCGCAGCGGGACCAGCGGCTTTCCACGAGAAAGGCGGGCAGGTCATGCTTCGCCAGACCACCGGGCATCAGCAGCCAACCGTGGTCGGTGATGATCTTCACGCGTTTCCAGCCCGCCGCGAGCAACCCCTCAACCAGCGCCACCACCCGGTCCAACTCGGAGGGAATCTGGCCAGCCAGTTCCGCGCCGAGTTCGTGCCCGCGCGTGTCGATTCGCCCCGTCTCCAGCCAGCCCTTCGCCGAGTCGGAGGCCGGCGCCATGGATTCGCCGGCGCGTAGTCGCTGGTAGCCGGCAGCATCGAGCAGCTTTCCGAAGACCACATGGGTCAGTTCGCCGGCTTCTCCTGCGTTGGGCCGAAAGTCAGGCGGCAGTTTCGCACCGCTACACGCCGAGGCGATCGGTGCGACGGCCGGTTTGGCCGATGGCGTCACCGTGGGCAGGCCGGCCAGGCGATGGGAGCGGCCCACCCTGAGGTTCAGCCGCTCCAAGCCGGCGGCGAGGTGCTGCCCGGCGTCGAAGCGGAGCCCGTCGACAAAAAGTAGGCACTCGCCCTCGGCCGCGGTCTCCCCGGCCGGCGTCGTGGACCCATGCTTGTCCACCAGCCCTTGAAACTGCCGGGCCAATTCCTCCAACCACGGCCCGTACACCGCGCGGATCGCGGCATGGAGTGCACCTTCGTCCTTGGGCCGCCGGAGCGTCCGCAGGGCGCGCAGAGCCGCATCGTCAGCTTTCCAGCCCAGCTCCACGTACCACGCCACGGATTGGGTCGGTGAATCAAAGTTCGGAATCGTGCGCGTCGCGTTCGCGAGTTCCTGCAGGACGGCCAGACTGCACGCAAGCGGTGCGTCACCGGTCTTGGCCCAGACCCACGCGCGGCGATGCCCGTGGTCCTTGTCTAGATTGAAAATCGCATGCCGGGCGTCATGAGGTGCCAGCTGGTCCAAGCCCGCGAGCGAGTGACGGAGCTCGGTCTCCAGTTTTTCGTTCTCCGCCGGCCAGGACTCGGGCTTGTCGGCGACGAGTTCATGCGGCTGGGCGCGGTCGAGCGCCTCTTTGACGCCACCGTAGAGTGCGGGGGATTCGCAGAAACGGTTCCAGAGTTGCTGCCAGGATTCGGACTCGCGTTTGCCCAGTCTCTCGGCGGCGAGCAGGGGATCGTCCTTACCCGGATCGAACTCGAATCGGTCGCGACACCGCGACCGGAACGCCTGCCAACGGGCCTCCCCCCACTCTGCCCGGGAGGCGGTGGGGTTGGAGAGCCAGATGAGGACGTCCCGCGGGGTATCGCCCACAACGATCTCGTCGAAATCATGAGCCTCCAGTCGTCCCGCTTTGCGAAGCCGGTCCAGCGGGGTCTTCGCGAGCACGCCGATTGCCGAGCGCAGCGACTCGCGGGTGCGTTCGTCATTGGCCATGTCCAAGCCCAGTCCCTCGTCTGACTGGAAAAACGCCTCGAGGGACCAATCGCGGCCATTCGGATGCGTCCAAACGGTCCCGCGATAGAGGAGTTCAACCAAAGGCTGGAGTTCCCAAGGGCACTGGTCGGCGGCCCGAAGCTGATGCCTAGCGACGCCTGGCAGGTACAGGATCGGGCGCACGCCCGCAGGCATGGACACCTCCTTGAGCGTACCCGCGAAGGCGCACTTCAACCAGATCACCGGCCCCATGCGTTTTTCCGGAGCGTACGCGCCGAGCACGAGAAGCTCCGGCATCAAGGGCTGGAGCTGGGCAACGACCGGCCGCCATGCTCCGTCCGGATCGGTCCAGAGGATTGCCACCGGCGCCTCTTCGGAGTCGGTGTTATAGCCCTCGGCCGTCGCGCGCAGCCGCTCGACGAGGAGTTCAATGATGGTCGGGGAACCACTCATGGGGCGGCGGCGCGGGCGGCGCGCTTGACGGCGGTGGTGTAATGGCAGGCGTTCCAGCGGCAGCCGTCCGGCTTGGTACCCTTGCCGGCGAAGTCCTGGCTTTCCGAATCCCAGTTCCAAAACCAGGGGAAATGCTGCTGCGGCCGCTCGGGCTCGGTGCCGCGGTCTTTTTCCCATTTGATGCCGGGCTTGGCGCGGAGGATACCGGCACCCTTCCGGCCAACATCATGGGCGAGCATGAACGGGCGGATGTTCAGCCGGACGCCATCGTTGATGTCCGGCTCCCAGCCAATCGGCTGCTGGTGGAGGGGTTTCCAGCGGACGAAGAGATCGTACGGCGGCTCGCCCTTGAGAATGGCCTCGAGTTCCCGCTGGAGGGCTTGGGCCGCGATGAAACGATCTTCAGCGCCCGGTTCGTTGCGCTTCATGCCGTCCTGTTGCTTGCGAATCCAGTCGCCGAGATAGCTGTAGGTGAGCGTCTCGAGCAGCTTGCGGCCGGCGCCGTCGGGAGCGGCGAGCTGGTGGTAATTGACGAGCGCGTGGAACCCATCCTTCCGACCGTCCCAGACATGCCAGACGAACGGCCGCTGGTGGAAGAGCTTGCAATGCAGCTCAAAGAAATCGTCACGCAGCCAGCGTTCGAGCGAGTCCGCGTCGCTTTCGGTGGCGCGCAGGAGCGCGTGCTCGTCGTGGTCGCCCAGCGCGGCGGAGAGCAGGGCGCGCAACCGGTCAGCGGCGGCTCGCTCACCGCGCAGTGCGTCCAGGCACACAATGCCGTCGGGATCGGCGTGGCTCTCGAGCCCGTCCGGTCCAAGCGCGGGGCAGTCGGGAAAACTTGAGCCGGTCTGTCGCGGCCAGCGGTAGCCGAGCAGTCGCGCCACGGCGACGTGCAGCGGTTGGTCGGAGCCCTTCGGGTGTCCGTTGAAGAGCCACTGCGTGGGGTCGTCGCTGTGGGGCTTGGGTAGACCGTTCGGGTATTTCTCGGCGGCGACGCGCTGCCAGTGAGCGAGGTCGAAGGGGACTTTGACCAGCGTTGCATTCGTGACGTTGAGCTTCTGATCAATCGCTCGAACGGCCTTGTTGTAGTCGGGGGAGGAGCAGAAGCACCAGATGGCGGGGAGGTGGGCGGGGTCGTGGGGGACGATCGTCGCACAGTTGTTGTCAAAATGTGGGCCACAATGAATGGCCACAGGCAACGACCGCATTTGTGATACACGAATTCCGATCTTCCCCCACGCCTGCCAGCCCTGTTTCCAACCGCCACTCGCGTAGTGGGTGCGCGCCAATTCCAGTTGGTAAGAAGCCAATTGGCCTTTACCGGATTCCCAAAGAAATGCTTGTGAGTTGCCCCCATAATACCGCGTTTCCTCTACCGTAGTTCCGAAACAGACCCAACCATTCCCGATACGATTCAGTTCCCAATACTCGAGAATGAAACGGGGCCCATCCCCAGTCCGTTGCCCTATGTAGGCGAGCCCGTATCCATCCAGCAAATTGCCCGTAACGTTTCCGAAACTTAATCGCCCATCCGGATTCCCCAACTGCCCTTTCTGGCTGACGGTCACGACATTGGCGGAGCTGAGCGTGGCGGCTTTCTCGGCGGGGGTCTTGTCGGCGGAGGCGTCGAGGCCGGCCAGCGCGTGCGCGTCGCCGGGCGATTGGCGGGTGAGTGTGAGCAGCATCACGTTGAAGTCCCACATGGGAGTCTGGAATCCCTTGGGGCCCAGCCGAACCACGCTCTCCCACGTCACCTCGCGCAGCAGCCGCTGGCGCAGGTGCTTGTAGCTGCCGAGGAAGAGCCAGTTCTGTGGGGTGACCAGCGCGGTCGATCCGCCCGGTTCGCAGAAGGCAAGGCAGCGTTCGACGAAGCAGGTGGCGAGGTCGGACTTCGCCTCGGGATAGACGCGCTCACAGTGCTGCTTGAGCGGCTCGTCCTGCTTGCCGCGGGCGAGGTAAGGCACGTTGGTGATGACGAGATGGTAGCGCCCGGCGAGCAGTTCCGCGGCCTTGGCCAGTCCCTGCACCTGCACCGCGAGTTCGTCTGATTCGGCATCGCCGGAGGCTTCGCCCGCAAGGACCTGTTGGAGCACCGGGGCGAGCGCGTCCCAATCGGTAAAAAGCGCCATCTCGCCGGCGAGCGCCTGGCGGGGATCAATGAGGCTGCCGAGCACCGGCGCCTGCCGGAACAGGTCGTGCAGGGCGCGCGTGCCGATGACGACGCGATCCTCCAGCGCGCCCTCACGGCTCTCGGTGTCGGCGGAGCGCGGTTTGCCCCCGCCGATTCCCGAGCGCCGGACGGCCTCACGGGCAATCCCCTGCCACGCGCTCTCCGTTCCTTGGAGTTGGAGCCCACAGCAGGCGAGGTGCATCGTCAGGGGCTCCGCCTCGTTGAGGAGCTCCGGAGCGAACTTCCACGCCGCGAGGGCAAGGTTGAAGCCAGCGAGCTGTGCGCAGCGAGGATCGAGCTCGAGACCGTACAGGTTGTCGCGCAGCACGGCTCGGGCGGCGGCAGCCGGCGAGAGGTTTTCCTCCGCCATCCGGAGCCGCGCCAGCACCGGCATCGCCGCAACCAGAAAATGTCCTGAGCCCATGCACGGATCGAGGACGGTCAGCTCCGCAGCGCGCCGCGGCCACGAGGCAAAGCTGCCTGCAGCGGGCACCCAGACGCCGGACTCGGTTTTGACCCAGCGGAGGTAGCTCCAAGACTGCCCCGGCACCGCGACGGCGATACGCAGGGCCTCCTCGGTATCACAAGCCAAGGGCGCGGAGGCGGCGACCTTGCCCGCGTGCCATGCACCGAGGGTGTTGTGGAGCATGAAGTCCACCATGTAATCCTCGGTGAAAAGCTGGGTGACCGGCGAAAGCTCGTCGGCGCCGATCTTCCCGCCGGCGCGGTTGACCTCTTCTTTGCGCTGCGCCTGCCAGAACTGGTACGTCCAACCCAGCGAGTCGTCGGCGAGGAACACCTCGCGGGAAAGATCCGCGACGAGCCGCTCCAGCTGCGTGCGCGTCTCGCGCGCCAGCGGCAGCGCCAGCACCGGATCGTTGGCCCGGAACACCTCTGGGAGCATTCGCTGGGCGAAGCGGCCGGCGAGGTCCCAAACGTCGGTCTTCGCCTCGCGCGCGAGCTCCTCGACGTCCGCAAGAGAGACGGGCACCCGATGCTCCGGCTCGAGCAGCAGGCTGTTCTCGGCGAGGAATCGCGCAAAGAGCATGCGGTGCCAGTGCTCGTAACCGACGATGCCCACCAAGTGATCGATCGCCTGGTGACCGGAAGACTCGAGCGCATCGCCCGCCTGCCGGCCGCGGGCGCGGAGCGCGTTGCGCAGCTTTTTCTGCTCGGGCTTGAGGTGCTCGAACGCCTTCGCCTGATCGACGCCCAGCGTCATCAGCGCCTCGCGCGCCCCCTGCTCGACCAGTTCCCGCGCCGTGAGCACGGTCTTCTCGAGTTGCGAACGGAGTTCTCGACGGAGGGAAGGCATAGATCAGGACCACTGGGTCGGTTTGGCGATGGGGAAACCGTCTGGCTTCAGGACGGGATCGGGCAGCAGGCTCTGGCTAACGACTGCGCGTCCCAGGTTGAAGGAAGCATGGACGGTAGAGCGCAGACGTTCGGAAGTTCGGCCCGGCGGGAATACGGCGATGACGCGCTTCAGCGGAAACAGCGTTTTGATCCGGTCGACCGGGCCCCAGAGATCGCTATCCCCGGAAATGAGGAGTGCCGTATCGAAGCGGTCACAATAGGCATCCGTGAGCATTTCCACGGCGATGTTCACGTCGGTCATCTTTTCCTCGGGCTTATCCCACACCGCCCCACACTTCCTGCAATGCACCGGCTTTTTAAGGTAATGACCGAACTGGCAGGATGTTAGCGGCAGCGTGGCAACGGCGTCCAAGTAGGCGGCTTGGCGCCGCTCCTTATCCAGGTTACCGGGCGAAGCCGACACCCGACTCGTGAAGTACTTTACGCCGACCAGAGTCTGTCCGGGGCGAAGCAGGCGCTGAGAAAGCGCATGCACGTCGAGCCAGTAGAACCGGCGCCACCCCTTCGACTTGAGGCCGAAGTAGAGGTTGAACCCGTCGATGTAAGTGATCACCCGCCTCATTTGAAACCTAAGGCGCCGGCAAAATTCGGCTTGATTTCCGCCATCCGAGAGACGACTGGTATGCGCATAGCCACGCTAGCGATAGCATCGCTGGCCCGACGCCCTGGGGAACCGGGGCGTTTCCTTTTGGGAAGGTAACGGACGGAGATCACAGGAATACCGGACCGTCTTTCAGCTTCGCCTCCACGCTGGCACGCGCGCGGGCGAGCCAGGCGTCGAGATCCGCTGCGTTGTGGATGGTGGCGCTCGGCAGGGCCACATGCTGAACCTTCGGCTCCAGCAATCGTGCGGCCTCAGCGAGGAGCTTGTCGACGCGTCCCCCCAGAGCGTCCCGCCGGTCAGCCCATTGCCGCAGGGGCGTCGCCCGCAACGCGGCGATGAGCTCGTCCTCGGCATTGATCGACGAACTTTCGGCGTCGGGCACCGGAGATGCAGCAAGCAACTGCCGGCGCTGATCGTCGCTGAGCTTTTTCCACGCCTCGGCGGTTTCGAGCCGTTGCAGTTCGCGGTCGCGGACTTCGCGGTACTCCTGTCTCCGGACGGTGAGCGCCGCACGCAGGCGGTCGGCCGATTCGCGCACCAAAGGAGAAACGTGATCGGTGCCGTCGAGGAGGCGTCGATCGCGCCGGATCGCTTCGACAGAGGAAGTGACGGCGTTGAGTTCGGGAACTCCGGCACCGCAGAGGAGGAGCGTCTCGAGGGTCGCCCACAGGGGCAGGCGCTTCGCGGCGAGCTCGGCGGCCTGTTTCCAGTCGACCGCCGCCTGCTTCAGATTCGCCTGCCGTTCGAGCAGCTTGGCGAGTTGCTCATTGCCGGGCAGTCGGCGCAGGTCTTCGATCTCGGCGGTGTTCGGTCGCTCCGGAAGGGGCGCATCACCGCCCGCGCGACTCGCCAACTCGATGACCTTCGTAAGGTAATCTGAAGCCCGGGCGTTGAGGTCGTCCTCCGGCTTGCACGTGATCCCGAGCGCTTGGAACAGACCGCGGAGCGCGATCTTGTCCTTGGCCGAGAGCGTGACCGATTCGGTCCGGAACGTGGCCTTGGCGATCCGCGGATGATCCAAGTGCTTGGCCGGAAGTCCGGTGCCATCCTTGGAGTCCGTGGCGAGCAGCCGGCCCGAAGCGCAGAGGCAAACCAGCGCACCGTGGACGGCATCCTTATCCCAACCGAACGGCGCGCGCTGGAAATGGGCAAGGATGTGGCGGCCCTCCTTGCCGGCGCCCACCTGGTGCAGGATTTCCTTGCAGACGGGATGGTCCTCCGTGTTCCCCCTCCAGCCGATCGCGTTGAGCGGGGCGTCGTCGCCTTGGCGCGCACGATTCGCCGCGGTCTCCCAGCCCTTTTGGTCAGCCTCATCGAAGCGCGGGAAGAGACGCTTAATGGCGTCCTGAGCGCCCTCGGACACCTTGTCGAAGAGTTCGAGTGCATGCAGCTCGACCCCGCCGCCCTTGAACACCTTCGCCTCCGTCAGGATGTCCTTCATGATCGCCTCGACGGTGCGCTCGGCATCGCTGCGACGTGCGTCCATCGCCGCCCGGGCTTCCTCCGCTGCCCGGGTGGTGGGCACCCCCTTCGCATCGAGCACGGCATGCGCGGCCTTCATCTTGATGATATTCTCCCGCAGCACGTCGTCGCGGACCTGCGGCAGCCACGCGAAGAGCATGGGACTGTCGGGACCCGCCTCCCGGGCCTTGCCTTGCATGTGCCTCGCGTCGACTTCCCAGCCATCCCGCACCCAGACCGGTACCACGTGGTCCGAAACCTCCGGAGATTCGGAGCCGAAGTGGATCAGGAGGTCGCGGGTGGTTTTCGCGACGCCCTGCTGGACACGCAGATTTCGCAGTACTGCGTCCACGCCGGCGCGCAGGCGATTCCGCCGCTCCTGACTGATTGCCGCCACCTCTCCCCGAACCTTGGCGACTTGGACCCTGAACAGATCATCCCACTCCGCCGATTCCTTGGTCTGAAGATTGTACTCACTCCCGTCGTGCAGGAGCACGGAGGCATCCACCAACTCCTTTAACAGCGAAGGCAGCTCGTGCCGAACCTTCGCACCGTCGTTGGCTAGGTCCTTTACCAGAAGGTCACCGATCATTTCCTCGTTCGCGCGGACGCCAGTGTCTGTGCCCTTGTCGCGACTGAGCTTTCGGATGAGGAATACGAGGCCGCAGATTCGTGCCTTCAGCCCACCCTCCCGGGTACCGTCAGCGTGCAGCTTCAGAATCCGATCACTGACCTCACGGGAGAGAATGCCCTGCTGCACCAGCGCGGTCTGCTGCTGGAAGAACATGAAATCCCCGGGAATCACATGACCGACCGGCTCGTCGGCTACTTCTCGCAACGCCTCGTGCGTGATGCGAAGCTGAGTACGAAGGAGCGAGCTACTGCCGGAGGGATCGACGGCGTGCAGGGCATGCTCCCAGAAGCGCCGCCGCGTCGGGAGAATCGGGTAGTCCAGCACGAGCCATGGGCGATCGGCGCTCGTGGCCGCCAGACTGCTCTTCCCCAGCTGGCGCGAGATTTCGCCCGAATTCTTCTCCAGATCCGCTTCGAGCGCAGCGATGGCCTCCGGCTTCTTCTGGAGAAGCACCTTCCGCGTGACCGTCTCGACATCGGCGTCCGACAGCTCAACCCGCAGAGTGAACCGATCGCGCAGCCAGGAAAACTGCGGGGTGTCCGTGCTGAGCGCGTTCTGACCCGCGCCAACCAGCAGCACGCGGGATCCCATCTGCTTGTTGAGCGCTTCGGCGAGTTCGGTGATTCCCATCGAGCGATCCTTGCTGTCGCCGATGTAGTGCTGGACCTCATCCAGCACGATCACGGTCAGCGGGATCTCGCCGTTCCCGCGCAGGCTCAAGGCCTCTTTCGCGAGCGCGATGAATTCGTCGGTGCCGACATCCGTCTTGTTGGGAAACTGCTGGCGGAGAAGTTCGCGGATCTCCCTCTCGTCGCCCAAACCCGGATCGCTGACGACCAGCGCCCTTCGGATGTGGGGGCTGACGTAGAGATCAGCGAGCTCACGGCGGAAGTCCTTCCCAGCGGACTCCACGTGTTTGACCACCGCGTCGTAGTAGCCCTTGTCGCGCAAATAGAGGCAGAACTTGCCTTGGTTATACGCCGCCGGGAGCCCGCACCCGCGGAACAGGATTCCCAACACCGTGAGACGCGCGCTCTCGGAAGTCCCCTCCGGCATCGTTCCGGAGACGGCGAACACACCGCCACGGCCCCGCTTGCCTTGATTGTCGAGTTCCCGGAAGTGCGCGAGAAGCTCCGATGGTAGATCGGGTGCGAGAGCCCGTGCCGTCATTCCATCTGCGAAGATGGTATTGGCCCAAAGGTGGCACAGCATCTTCAGCAAGTGCGACTTTCCCGACCCGTAGAAGCCGCTGACCCACGCGGCGCGCTGCGCGTTCGACCCGAGGTTTTCGAGGTACGAGGAAAGGATGCGGTTCAGGCCGGCGGCGTACTGCCCCTCGCAGACGAAGTGCTGGAGCTCGTAGCGCAACATGGCCTCCGCCCGCGCGTCGCTGCCGTCATTAAGAATCCGCGCCTGCCCGTCGTTGACGAGATTGGCGGTCTTGGGGTCACGTTTGAACAGCTGGGCGTTCTTCATGTGTAAGCGGCCTCGTTCAGGGTAATGGGTAACGACATGTAGCCCCAGCCATCGCGTGCATCGAGAAGCCGATACACGTTCTTGTCGTAGCTGCCGGGGAAAAAGAGAATCAGCCGTCCGGGAATGCTTGACTCAAGCTCCTTGAGCACCGCGGAGACGTGGACGAAACCAAAAAGCGTGCCGACGCCATAGACCGCGACTGCATCGCTCGGCGTAGTTTTGTCCAAGGCACGACGAATCACCTCAGCGACGTGACGCGTGAAGTCGGTTTCAAGCTTCTGGCGCAGATCCTCCGGATACGAAAAGTAATCCGCCGCGTAGTCCTGGCCCGCCATCCACTCGGCAAAGACCGCGTCCAATTCCACGGCGATCCACCCATGACCGGCCTTTTCGCAGGCCTGCCGAAACAAATCCCGTTTGGCCCGCAGACGGCGCTCCTCCTCCTTCGGGTAGACGACGAAGAGGGTGCGCTCTGCCGATGCCAGGTTGCGAAGCCAAGGCAGCGAGATGTGCTCCTCGAACTTACGGTGCAACTGCTCAATCCTGCCCATGGGAGGTCATTTCGATTTCCTGCTTGGTGAGAAGGTCGGGGAAAGAAATCTCAACTACATCCCCAGCGTGACGGAACCGCATGAAACCTGCAAGGGAAGCACGGCTGGCGATATTGGCGAGCGCTTCTGGCGTAGAATCCAGGACCTGGCACCACGTGGTGCGCAAGAGGGCCGGGCCGCGCAGCCCCTGAAGGTAGCCGAGCAAGAGGGCGAAGGTGACCGCGTTGACGGCGGGCTTCACCCGCTGGCGACGCTTCAGCGTTCGCCCGAACAAGTGCCCTGATTGCGTCCAGCTCGAAGCCGCGTTTCGGACTACCTTGTCGAGGATGGACTCATTCAAACGCGCCCCCGCGTACATCCGCAATGCTGCCGTAACGGCATCGCGGTCGAAGGCCTGTCCGTCACGGAGACCGATGATCGCGGGAACGGTGGCGCGCAGCAACGGATCGCGGGCCAAGCTGCACAAGAGAGCCAAGACCGGCTGCCCGGCGCGATCTACCTCCCAGAGCTTCAGGAGCGCACGGAAGAGCGGTGAACCGGTATCCAGCGCGTAGAGCTCGCCGAGGCGCTGGGCCGTCAGGCGGCGAGTGGCGACCGTCGACTTCGCCAGCACGTTATCGTCGACAACCAAGCGGACGAATTCATGGCGCCGGCAGGCGGCATTGGACGACGCCAGCAACACCGTTAGCTCGTCGAGCATCATGGTGCGACTCGTGTGGGTCCCGGATTCGCCGGACTTGAAGCCGAGTTGCTCCGGGTAGAGGGCTGAGCTCATTTAGCCGGCAATTTTGCCGGCTAAAACAAATACGTCAAGGGGTTTCCATCTGGACAAGACGAGCGAGCACCTAGCGTTGCGCCGGCGTGCCCGAAATCGAGACCGCCGGCCCGCCCCACGGTCGCACGCGGGGGGCCCGGAGTTAGCGCGCCGCGGAAGGAATCACCGATCGCGGCCCCGCCGCGGCGTTCGGTCATAGCTCCCACCGACCCTTGCGCCGGGGAGACGGCTTCAGCGTTCGCTGCCAGTATCGCCACTGAGAGTGGCTCAACGAGATGCCGTAATTCTCAGACAAAAAACTGAGAAACACTTTGCCGCATCGAGGTTTACGCAACTCCTGCCTCGGCGCCTCTTCCTCGGCCTTTAGAAGTTCCCGAACCAAGATCTGCTGGTCCTCCGACAACCCTGGTTTCCGGTAGCCGAATCGCGAGCGTCCAACGAGCAACTTCAGTTGCTGGTCGTCGCCAGAACATGCCAAGGCAATCCATCGCGCAACGGACCTCAGGCTGACTTTACAATCGTCCGAAATCTGCAACTGAGTGCAGCGCGGATACGAATCAAAATAGACCACAACACATCTTAACCGCGTCAATGCGCGCGCTTCTTCCCCGGTGGATGGAGCTCGAACGCTGAGGCTGTGATAAACAGCCCGTAGAAACGCCAGAACCTGATTTTCGGGAAACCGCGCTCTCATGTGCCAAACCTAAATGACCTTGAATCGCCTCGCAATCATGGAGAATCGAAATCAGGGCCATTATTTTTACGTTAACTCATCTAATCCATGACTTTAAGTCGCATTTTTTGAGGCGGAGTTCGTGGCAGCAAATACCATATGATTAACTCGCAAACCTGCATCAATCATGCCCGCTCATCCTACATCCCCTGAGAAATCGTATCTGATCGTCATCACGGTCTGGCAAAACAACCTCGGTCACGAGAACCTTTCCAGCTTCCAAGCGGACGCTCAAAGTGCCGTGGGGCAAATCGATCGTCTGCTTTTCACCGCCAGAGACGGCCAGAGTTTACCGCAGCTCGCGGCCGAAGACGTAGCTGAACAGAAGAGACTCGCCTCGTTTGTCGTCAGAACGGATCCCTCGGAAAGCGCTGAAATACTCGCGAAGCTCGTTAAGAGGACTTGGATCGGCGCGAACCAAAACGGCATCAACCGAGGCTTCGATCTCGGGAACGGTCACGAAGCCCGCGGAAACTGTCGAACCGTTATACGTCAAAAAACGGCAGCTGAGTACGCAGACGCTTTCAAGGTCGTGGAAGGTGAATTGTCAGCGCAGGATCAATCTCCCGCGGTTCAATCGATCGCCACTTATCTCCAGAAAAAGCTCAATCCCACAGGGCGAACCGCACCCGCGACACTCACTCCTCCGCGAAGAAATTCTGGTCGACCTCAAGGACGCGGTGGGTCTGCTTCACGCGGACGCCGATCTCGTGCTCGAGCATGAGGTCGATCAGTTTTTGACCGTCGACCAACACCACCTTGGTGCTCGAACCTCGGGTCACGAACTCCTCCGCCGTGCCTTTGAAGCTGCTCGTGGTGGTGAAGATTCCCTTCGTCACCCCATGCCCGGCGAGGGCACCGATGT
>Ga0164292_10003024_pt1 | contig 13715 bp, 11 predicted proteins | sample GEODES117metaG_FD_111486 | JGI IMG/M metagenome (GOLD analysis project Ga0164292, IMG submission 111486) | Eutrophic lake water microbial communities from Lake Mendota, Wisconsin, USA - GEODES117 metaG | ecosystem: Environmental > Aquatic > Freshwater > Lake | place: USA: Lake Mendota... | reverse complement strand
ATTAATTCCTCACCTTTGCGTCCCCAACGGGATTTGAACCCGTGTTAACGCCGTGAAAGGGCGACGTCCTAGGCCACTAGACGATGGGGACCGTGGAAGGGCAAGGGTATCGGTTCATTCAAGTTGAGCAAAACTAGTAGCAACAAGCAGCGTTCCTAGGTTATAGATCCATAGTGAGACAATTACCCATATGAGCATAATCTCAGACTGCGACACAGATACTTTAAAGGATGCGGCTTCATCATTGCTGAATGGAAACTTAGTGGCATTTCCTACTGAAACCGTGTACGGGTTAGGAGCTGATGCAACTAACAAAGATGCAGTTGCCAGGCTATATTCAGTAAAAGGTAGACCAGTTGGCCATCCTCTAATTGTCCACATTTCCTCGTTAGAGAGATTAGATAAATGGGCAAGTGATATTCCTGAGTACGCAATAAAACTTGCAATGAATTTTTGGCCCGGCCCAATGACATTGATCTTACCAAGAACAGGATTAGCAAAAGATTTTGTTACTGGCGGGCAAGATAACATCGGAATTAGAGTTCCATCACATAAAGTTGCGCAGGCATTGATAAAGGAGTTTGAAGATCAAGGTGGTTTTGGGGTAGCCGCACCAAGTGCGAATAGATTTGGAAAAGTATCGCCAACAACTGCTAATGCCGTTGTGACTGAGTTAGGTAAATTTCTAAACTCAAACGATCATATAATTGACGGAGGCCCATGTGAGATTGGAATTGAATCAACAATAATAGATTGCACCCGCGATGTACCTAAAATTCTTCGACCCGGTGGTATAACTTTTAAAATGATAGATAAATTATTGTTAATGAAGATTAAGACAACTGATGTAATCACAAATAATATTAAGACTTCCGGTTTAATGAACGCGCACTATGCTCCCAATGCAAAGGTGTATCAGACTGGAACCCCCAAAATAGGAGACGGTTTCATTGCATTATCAAGTGTTTCGACACCAGATGGCGCAATTAGGCTAGCAAGTCCAAAAAATAATTATGAGTTTGCGCAAGTATTTTATAGCGCGCTAAGGTTGGCAGATTATAAATTCTTAAAAAATGTTTATGTGGTACCACCTATTGGAGAAGACATAGCTGTTGCAATTAATGATCGAATATTTAAAGCCACTAATGCAAATTATTAGCTAGTTTTATAAATTCAACATAGCGAGGGAATTAAATCGAATTACAATATCGGTCAATTTTTTCCACGATTTTACTATAAGCAGCTTTTTCTGTCCATACAAGCCAAAACTGATCGCTTCTTATAAAATTAAATATAGAATTTAAATAATTTTGCACATCCAGAGTATAGAGTGAATCAATTATTTCCTCCAAATTGCTAAGGTCCCAATTAAGTTTAATATAAGTAGAATTTGGTATTCCAACTTTAGTTAAATCAGCACCACAATAAATTGGTATTACTCCACAAAAAAATGCGTCAAATATTTTTTCCGTTAAACAATCAGGAGAATTCTCAACAATTATTAAAAACTGTGAATTATTTAGTAACTCCAATTTATTTGTAATTCTATTCTTAATACTTGTTGATTTAATTTTTTTGATTTGATTCAGATTTAGTGCAGGTAAAAATCCAGAACTGATATTGAATTTTACCATTCCTAAGAATAAATAAAGTTTAAAAAAAAATGAAGATTCCCAATACATTCCATAAATTTCTAACAATTTACTATCTTTGTATATTTTAGCAATTTTTCTTCTAATTGAGTATCCAGAATTTTTTACTGGACTAAACTTATTTGATGCAAGCATTACAATTTTTTTCTTACGAAATTCCCAGGTTTTTGAAGTAAATTTCAAATGAAACTCTGATTCATTAAACAATAACTCTAAGCATGGATCAGAAAAAGAAGGCCCACCGTGCATTACTTGAAATGTGTAAGGATGGTAAATAAAATTAGTTAAATCAAAATTATCTTGTAATAAACCAGGCGATAAAATCAATCCGTATAAGTTTTCAATTTTATTTGTATATTGTGCCGGATAAACGGATTTTGGTTCAGTGCGGATAAGAATTGAATTTTTACTAGGATTACCTCTCTGAATAAAATTTCTATAAGCTACCGGATTGTGATTTATACACAATAAATAATCTCCACTCAGAAGTTCTGTCATATCATAGCCAAGTAGTTCTAATTCCTTATAAAAAACCGGACTTGGCCATCCAAAATTTTTTTGGTTTGGTAAAAACTTATCGCCTTGTCCAGAGACTGAAATTAAACGTTTATTAGTAGCCAAGATATTTTAATTCTTTATATGATACTAATTGGGCAAAAATACTTGGGGTCCCATCAAATTTTATATTCACTAAACTGCAATCTGTGAATTAATTAATGTTGATTTTGCATCAATAAAAAAAGATGTTAAGACGCTTCTCCCGACTAGAGTAAAATTATTTTTATGTAAATGATTTGAAATTCTAGACTTACGAATCCCGTTTGTGTAATGGTCTTCAACTAGTATTATAAGTGGTCTTGCACTATCAATAAACTTATGATTAAGAATTACGTCTTCATCTTCGCCTTCAATATCTATATCAAGTATAAATTTACCAGGATATCGCTGTAGATGAATTTCGATAATCTCCTGTAGCTTCATACCAGTTACTTTAATATTAGATGGTTTAGGCAAATTTTGCATTTTCATTATGAATTCTGCGAATTTTATATTTAAAGTGTTTGAAGCAGCAAAATCAGAGAATTCATACAATTTTACTGTTTTCTTTTGACTGCAAGCACTTTCAATATACTGATCCTTAGGACGGATAGATTTCCATAAATTTTTTATGTTTGGATTTGGCTCAACAACAGTTCCATAAGTTCCATTTCTATAAAACTTATATGTATTTGAACCCCTAATTGGTCTCCATGCACCAATATCTAAATAGCTAAAACTGATTTTTTCTCCAGTTACCAACATATGTCGCGCGAATATACCTTCGATGACAAGGTCTTCAGCATGGGAAGAATAAGACTTATTAGACTTTTTCCAAATTCTTTCACTTAACCCAGCCACCCAAATAAAATTACTTTTAGATAATTTACTATCACTTTTTTTAAGAAAAATTTTCATAAGCATCACTAATTTCATGCTTAACAGTATATCGATTATTTAGCATACGCAATGCAACTGTAAACATAATTCGTAATCATATAATCGCGGTAGTAACTAGAAACTGAATTCTATTAATTCTAGCTGTGTAGTACCATTAGATTAGTAGAGTGCATTTAATAGGCAATCCAATGAGCCCTAATAGAGCATTAATTAAAGGATTTGCCTCACCCAAGCAACTAGGGAATACTAGGAAAGTAAATTCAATAGCATGAGCCCGTAGCTCAGTTGGTAGAGCAAAAGACTTTTAATCTTTGGGTCCTCGGTTCGAGCCCGAGCGGGCTCACTCCTTATCAATAAACAAATCTATTTGAGTTTCTCAAATACTTAATTTTAATTTACTAACTACAATTAAAATATTATTAAAAATTTATTTAGGTTGATTATTCCTGCCATATGCGGAATGCGCATTCATTTCTAGTGAAAAGTCAAGATTATAAACACTACTATTTTTATTTAAATAAAAACTCTCAAAAAAAGTTGTATTAGTAAATTTTGTATGTACTTTATAATCTTTAGGAACTAGTATAAACGATCTTCCTCCATTATTCTCAACACAAATATTTGCTAACTGAGTAACTTGACTATTTATTGCTCCGATAAAAATATTAGATTGAGACATCAAGTACAAGTCATCCCAAATACTGCCTTTATTATTGTAAATATTAGCTTTAATACCAATTGAGCCTAAGAGTTTTTGAGCGTACAACGGCTCATCAGAAACAACATAGGTATTCATATTTTTAAAGTTTGGAATTTTTTCCACTATTTCTTTATAGCATAAAGGATCGACTATTCCGTCATCATTAAAATCACCAAGAATATACGTGGCAGTACGTTTGTCACCAAGTCTATAGTGAATTACTGCAATATTTTCCAAATCAAAATTTTTATCTTTTGAAAAAGGCGAAGAAATCTGGGCCCGATTGAATCTATAATCCATTTCTATATTAACATGATCGATATTAAGCATAGGAAATTTTCCACTTAGTGTAGTGTAATAACTTCGTAACCTTAGAATTTTTTTTGGGTTAAGAGTTGATGAAAGTTCGCGACGCAAAACTAATAAAAAAGGCATTAATTTAATCTTTCGAAGAACCAATAAAAAATGCTCGTATGAAATTTTTTTATACATCAGCGGATGTTTTTTTATAATTTTACCAACTTCTAAAGAATTATCACTTTGAATTCCCGGATTTATTTTGTTCATTGAGAGTATTTCATCTTGACTTAGCAAAAAACCAATTGCCAATGGCCAGTATGTTCCAGTACTATATGGATAGTAGATTATCTTAAATGGTTTACCCATTTTTTTGCTTGCAAAAACTGCACTCATTAGTCCTAGAATTTGAGCAGTTGAACCACCTGCAATCTTTACTCGAATGAATTTACGGCTAGGCAACTTAATTCTATTAATTCTAATCATGACTATTTTTTCCCTTCTATTAAAAACTCCTCAATACACTGTCTTGGCGTTAACAAGCAATCTTTTATAATATTTACCAGCACTATTGATTTCTTTTCATTTCTGCTATGACCTGTTCTTCAATCCAATTATAAGTTTTAAGTAATCCTTCTTGCAGGGAAACTTTAGGTTGCCAATTCAAGAGGTTTACTATTTTAGTGTTATCAGAGTTTCTTCCCCTAACTCCTTTTGGCGCAGACAAATTATATTCGTTTTCTAACTCAACTTTGGCAATTTTTTTTACCATCTTTCCCAAATCATTAATCGAAACCATCTCATTACTGCCAATATTTATTGGCTCTTTAACTTCACTTTCCATTAACAGAATAGTTCCTTCTATGCAATCATCTACAAATGTGAAACTCCTTGTTTGTTCTCCATCTCCCCATATTTGAATAGAATTTGATTTCGAGTATTTTGCTTGGGCAACTTTTCTACAAAGGGCTGCCGGTGCTTTTTCTCTACCACCGTTCCAAGTTCCATTGGGGCCATAAATATTGTGGTATCTTGCAATTCTGGTTTCTAAGCCATAGTCTTCATAAAAATGTCGGCACATGCGCTCTGAAAAAAGCTTTTCCCAACCATATCCATCTTCAGGCATTGCAGGGTATGCATCTTCTTCTCTGAGTGGCTCAATATCAACATTTTTTTGCTTTTCTGCATTATAAACACAAGCGCTAGACGCAAAAAAGTATCGCAATACTCCATTTTTTTTCGCACCCATTAGTAAATGTGTGTTAATCAATACTGAGAGCATGCAAGCTGCTTTGTTATTTTCTATAAAACCCATTCCGCCCATGTCGGCTGCTAAATTGTAAACTTGGTCAATATTTTTTGTGAGCTCGTCACAATTTTCTAATTTCAATAAATCTCTTGTTAAATTATTAACTGTAGGAAATACTTGGTACCACTGACTTATGGGCTTAATATCAACAGCAGTAACTTCATTACCTCGGGAAATAAGCTCTCGTACTAACCAACCGCCTATAAACCCACCCGCCCCAGCAACAAGAATCCTCTGCACACTATCAATATATAACTAATTGTTTAATTAATCAACCATCTGAAGATAATTTACCAATGAAAATCTATTAATAACAACTCTCAAAAGTAAGTAGTACTACGCAGGAAACATAAAGCACAGGCTAGACTTGTTTATACAAATCCAAAAATATGATTTATAAAATTTGCTGCATTAGTACCGATCCCAAAATTCTTAGAGTCATATGTCAATATAGGTAGGGGACTCATTAAAAAAGTTTTTAGTTGTATCACTTATTTGTAATATATTATAATTAACCTTAATTTTCCGAAAAACCAGTTACCAAGAGGTGGCTACTTTAAATATTGATTCTTAAGGGGACAATTACTTTAAATTTAGGAATGAATTGAAAAATGGTGTAAAAAACTCAGAACTATTAGTAATTACAAAATTTATGTAAATAAAAGATTGAAATGTATTGGTTTATTTCAAATTCAGACATTGCAATTAAATCTATATTTGAGGTGGAAATCGGTAGAGAACAATTTATTTTGATTCAAAATTAGGATTGAAATATTTAAAGAAATCGAATAATTACCTAATTTATAATGCTATTAAAATTAAGATTTTGAATAAATAAATCAGGGCATCTTCTTACTAAATGTAACTAGTAGATCACGTAAGGGGTCATAAAACAATTATAATTTTATCAAAATTTTCAAGTATGTTTACATCGAAGTTCATTATTGAATTTCTAAAATTCTAGATTAGCAAACGTTATTACTAATACATTTATAGATCCTTTCAAACCTTCATCTGATTTGAAGAAATACATTAACCTCTAGGTAACTTTTACCTAGAAAACTTCTCTAGGAACTATCTTAATTTTTGGTACATAAACTATTCAAACTCTAGCAACAAAATTAAGAAATTATGCAATATAAGTACATTCTATATTTGATCCAGATTTACAATTAGTTAAAAGAACTACATATACTTTAGTGGTGTAATTTAGTAAATTATCTTTTAAATATAGATTGGATTATTTTGATCAATATTCCATAGCTTACTGTGTTTAATGCCTGAGTTAATCTTTTAAAGGAAGCTTTTAGAACCAAATTTTATTATTGTAGTATAATTTACCTGTGGTAAAAATACTTATTGTTACTAATTCAGTTACTGGCGGTGGAGCTGAAAAAGCAATGAATATCTTGGCTAATGAGTTACACAAGCGAGAGTTTGATGTTTCGATAATTGCAATTAACAAATCATTATTTAATTCATCTGAAATTGATTGTCATCTATTTGAAGTCGAGAGAACTTGGAATGGTGGTGTATTCGATACCATAGGCGCTTGGTTTAAGTTTAAAGATATAATAAAGAAATTAGAGCCTGACATATTAATTTTAAATTGTGATCTACCTGAATTTTTTGGATCGTTGTTAGTTCGTAAAAAAAAGATAATTTGTGTAGAACATTCGCAATATCCATGGAGAACTAGGCCATTATTTGGTAAAATCATAAGATTAATTTTAAGATTTAAAAAAGTAACGTGGGTGGCTGTATCTAATCATTTATCAATTTGGCCAAATGGCTTGAAACCTGACAAAGTCATATTAAATCTAATAAGTGAATGTTCACCTATCTTACCTAAATCTGGTGATTTAATTAAGAGATTAGTTTTTATAGGCAGGCTAAGCTGGGAAAAAAATCCACAAGAAATAATCCACATTGCTAAACTAGTAAATTTACCCGTGCTATTCATTGGTGAAGGTGTTGATAAAGAGGAGTTGTGTAAAATAGCAAGCACAAATAAAGTTGAAACGAAAATGGTTGGTTTCAAAGAAAAGCCATGGGAACTAATAGAAAGTGGTGATTTACTTTTAGTGCTATCGCGATATGAGGGAGATGGATTAGTTGTGGTGGAAGCTTTACAAAGAAACATTCCATTGCTTATATCTAATATTCCTGAGTTTCTAAGGTTTGAACTTCCAAAACATAATTATGCTGGTAAAGACACAGACTTTTCAAAACTCATACTGACAAATAGATCGAATATATCAAAATTTAAAGTAAGTCCGAGCATAGTAAACAAAGTGTTACTTCAACGAGATGTTGAAATAGTTTGTAGAAGTTGGTCAAATTTGATACATGATATTTTGGTTAGTAAATAAATATTATGGAAATTTATCTTCGAAGATTTATTCCTTATTTAAACCCAGCTGTAAAAAAATATGTATATCAAGTTTATAAGATTTATGCTTTTGTCCGGTATGCCCGTTATTTTAATAAGTTTTTACTCTTCAGAGGAGTACATATTAATGTTGGTAGGGATATAAGCATGCTGCCCCAAATTAAATTAAATACTTATGAAAAAACTGAGATTGATTACTTAGAGAATATCCCATTAAAAGCAAATTCAGTCTTCTGGGATATTGGTGCAAATGTTGGTTTATATTCAGTTATTTTTGCTAAAGCTAATCCAGCGTGGAAAATTTATAGTTTTGAACCAAATATCGGAGTTCATAAAAAGTTCTATGATAATGTTAATTTTAATAATTGTAAAAATATTGAACTAGTACCGATAGCACTATCAGATTTAAAAGAAAAGGCAAGTCTAAGAATTAATAATAATCGTCCAGGAACAAACAGCATAAATTCTAAGCTAGGAAAATCCATTCACAGTAAAATAATCGAATGTATATCAGGTGATGAATTATTCTTGAATGATAAAATTCCAGCTCCCGATCTTATAAAAATTGATGTTGAAGGGTATGAACTTAAAGTCCTAAACGGTCTTAAGATAATTGTTTCTAACTTTATGCCGGTAATTGCCATTGAAGTGGCGTTAAGTGTTTGGAAAAGTTCATATGAATTTGATTTATATCTTAATTGTCTCAACAAATTACTAGTGATTTATAATTCAGGAATACTGATAACTAATGGGATACAAGAAAAAATTTTTAGTTTAGATACTAAAAATATTGATAATTCTATTCAAACTTTGATTTTAGTGCCGCCCAAACGAGATTAGCAAGGGTTTTTATATGTTACGATATTTTCATGAAAAATCAATTTTATTCTAAAAATATATAACAATTCAATAAATGAAAATTGCCATTGTTTGTGAAGCAGTTTTCCCTGAAAGTAAAGGTGGGCTAGAGAGATGGATGGTTTGGCTTGCCAGTAATTTATTCCGTAAGGGACATATAGTATTTTATTTGAATGCAAGTGGAGTTAGTGAAGTTAGAGAAGGAGTCGTATACAAATCAATTACGAATAAATCCTGGTCATACACCAACAAAAACACTCGAAGTATTTTACAATCGTTGAGTTTCAGCCAAAAATTATTTACACAATTAAGAAAAGCAGACTATGAAGTTATTTATTCCGTACAAGCTCCGGTTGTATCGTTGTTATTTATTAAAATAGCAAATCTAAAACCAAAAAAAAGTTTGTTAATTATTGAGTGGCTAGAGATATGGTCTTATTCATACTGGCAAGAATATTTGGGTCGCGTGTTTGGCTTACTTGGCTATTTTATACAATCTTTGGCACTTAGGGTTGGAGACGTAAAAGTTTGCTTTACTGGCAGGGTATATGGAAAACTAAAAAATATTAGTAAACAAAGCGGTATATACAAATTACCAGGAATTTGTATGGAAAATAGTCCTAATTTTCCAATAAGTTTTAGTCAAAAAGATAGCATTATTTTTTTATCACGATTTGTCAAAGAAAAAAATCCCTTACTAGCGATTAATACAGTAATAGAGTATAAAAAATTAGGTTGGAATGGAATTTTTTTCTTAATTGGTAGCGGGCCAATGGAATCAAAAATAAAGGAATATGTTAGCCATAAGGGTGCCTCAAGTTTTATTAAAGTTTTAGTTAATATTCCAGATTATGAAGTAACAGAAATAATGAAGTCTAGCTTTGTCTTACTTCACACTTCAATGCGTGAAGGATTTGGACTGTCCATGGTTGAGGCAGCATGTCAAGGAGTTCCTACCATATTGATAAATTATCCAGAAAATGCCTCAGTTGATCTAGAAATTGTAGAAGAACTTGTTTGTCAAACACCAACTGTCATCGAACTGGTAGAGAAGCTAGATCAGGCTTATTGCAATCAAAGACTTTATTACGAAAAATTAAAGAGATGGATTGAGACAATATACCCTCAGATGCTTGGTAGTAAGAGTCTGACCTGTATAGAAAATATCATAAAGAATAATTATGGTAATTTATATTCAAATCGAGAGTAGTGGAATAATATGAGAGAGATAGTGATACCTAAAATTGTTGTTGTAATTCCATGTTACAAAGTTAGTAAGCAAATACTAAAAGTTATCTCTGATATTCCTGAGGAAGTCTCTCATATAGTTCTAATAGACGATCAATGCCCAGAGAAAACAGGGGAGTTTGTAGCTAAAAACATAAATGATCCCCGAGTAACTATTTTAACAAACTCAAAAAATTTGGGAGTTGGAGGTGCAACAAAAGCTGGTTACTTACAGGCAATTAAGTACCAAGCAGATATTATTGTTAAATTAGACGGTGATGGTCAAATGAATCCGGCGGACATTACTAAGTTAACTAAAGCAATTACTGAAGAAAAATATAATTATGCCAAAGGTAATAGATTTTTTTCAATTAAAAATGTAAAACAAATGCCACTAATTAGAAAATTTGGAAACCTAGTGCTATCGTTTATGTCTAAACTATCTACAGGATATTATGAAATATTTGACCCCAATAACGGATTTACTGCCATCAGTTCTGACTTTTTAACTCAGTTACCCCTAGACGAAATTGATAGTAGGTATTTTTTTGAGTCAGATATGCTCTACCAACTTAACTTACTAGGCGCTAAAGTATTAGATATTCCACTACCGGCAATTTATAAAGACGAGCACAGTAGTCTAAATATTTGGCAGTCTATAATTATTTTTCCAAAAAAACATTTAATTAATTTTGTAAAAAGGATCATTTATACTTACTATTTGCGAGACTTTAACATTGCATCAGTTCAATTACTTGTAGGAACAATATTTTTTTGGTGGGGATTAGTATTAGGTTTAACCACGTGGTTGCACAATATGGAAAATGGTGTATCCAGTGCTACTGGCACAATTATGCTGGTAGGAATTCTAATAATTACAGGCGTACAACTTTTGTTGAGTTTTTTAAACTTTGATATGCGGTCTCAAAAAAGAACACGTTTTTAGTCTATTTTGAATTAGTGGCCAAGAAGCAATTATTGACCAAGCACAAAATGGTATCGCTGGTAGTTGGTAGCGAAAATTAACGCCTAAAGTCCCATTAACGGCGCCTAGTAAATACCCAGCTAAAAGGACTGCAATAAAATATTGGCTTGCCACACTTCTAAAATAAAGTATTGAAAACAATAGCCCAGCTACTAAATAAATTAACAATAATCGATCAAGCACCGCAAGTTGGGCGGTATCTATAGATACAACTTTAAGAAATGAAAGAGGAATATTAGAGATTTTTTCTAGGGTTGATTGACTCTTCTCCGCCGGAAGAATTGATACACCTAAAGTAGAAAATAAAGCAGGAAGTGAGCATAAACTAGATATCGAAACTATCATTAATGCTAGAAATTTTTTCCGCTTGAAATAAATTACAAATGCTATTGCTACCCAGAATACTAGAGAAAACCTAGTAGCTGCTGTTAATAAAATTAGTAAAAATAATTGAAAATATTTTTGATCAGACTTTTCATGCAATTTGTACAACAATAGAGCAACATAACTGAATAGCCCAGTAAGAAGTGCATCAGTGCCATTCCAAATCATCCATCTAATTACAGTAGGTGACGTAGATAAAATAATACAAACACAAACTCCAACATGTATCAAATTGTAATTGTTTGAAATTTTTTGGACAAATAGAAGTAAACATAGAAAAGAAATAGCGGGGACTACTATCATCCCAGGAATACCAAACACATAGACAAAAGGGATTGAGAGGAGAGAATAGAGAACTCTATGAGAAATAAAATGATAAACTGGACTAGTTTCAGGGATTAAATCGGAAATTTGAAAAATGTTTCCTTTATATCCGTGAGATGCATACCAATTCACAACACTTTGAGCAGATTGTTTTGGATCGTTATTTATAAAATCTAATGTCATATACGTGTAATACTTACCATCTGGCTGGTATATTCCATAATCAAAACCAAAAACCAAGCCGTTATATTTGTATTTTGCCGCAATTGCAATCAGTCCTAATATAAATACAAACCAATAAGCAGCTAGTTGTTTTGATATTGTTAAATTTTTGATATTAAAATCCTTTAGCCCAATTAAGTTTACCGGTACAATCAAAAACATAATTAATTTTTTTCAGCTTAGTAACATCAACTTCTTTATGGAGGTTTAAAACTATTGCAATATCTTGGTTCTCAATTATCGATGACATTTGCCCAATAAATGTCGGAACAAGCGGATCGTGCCAGGTACCAATAGCACCGTATTCTTGAAGAAGTCTTAAAATTTCTACTGCAGGAGTTTCCCTAATGTCTGCAATATCTGGTTTATAAGAAACACCAACAATTAATACTTTTTTACCACTTATATCCTGGCTGTTATCTTTTAAGACTCTAGAAATAACATAACTTGGCATTGTAAGATTTATTTGGTCAGATCTATCAATTAATGTTGATTTAATCCCCATTTTTTCACTCTCTGTAGACAAATATATTGGATCAATAGGGATGCAGTGCCCCCCGACTCCAGCACCTGGATTAAAACGCATGTAACCGTAAGGCTTTGTGGCAGCAGCATCTAACACATCGTTAATACTTATTTCAAATTCTTTGGCGATTTGTGCTAATTCATTTACAAAAGCAATATTTATATACCTAAAAGAATTTTCTACTAATTTTGCCATTTCTGCTACCTCAGGATTTGGAGCTAAATTTACAGTGTCTGTGAAAGTCAGATAAAATTCTTGTGCTTCTTTACCAGATTCTTGCGTTAACCCTGCTACTACCCTAGGAGTATTCTTAACAAACCATTTTTTATTACCTGGATCAATCCGCTCTGGCGCTGCTGCATATCTATGACTAATTCCCGTACCTTTTAAAATTTTATCAGCAATTACTTTTCTTATTGTTCCAGGGTATGATGTTGACTCACTAATTATGAGTATCTCATTTTTAACAAATTCTATTAAAGTATCAACGGCGGATTCTAAGTAAGTTAGGTCAGGTTGTCGCTTAGAATTTAATGGAGTAGGGACTGCAATTATAATAATTTCACAACTTGCTAAATCACTTGGGTTATTCGTAGGAAAGTACTTACCAGTATCAATTAATTTTTTTAATTTATCATTATCAACATCTTCAATATGAGAATTTCCTATACCTAACCTCTGAATTAAATCTGAGTTAGTGTCGTAGCCAGTTACAGTATGTCCAACATCAGCTGCTGCAGTTGCAACAGCTAAGCCAACATATCCCTGCCCAATAACCCCTACTCTTTTCATGTTTAAATTCTAGGTGTTTAATAAGTTACGTAGCCGCAGGTGGTCAGAACTTGGGTTATACTTCAATGATTCAGGCTTTAATTGATGTCCGATTTGTCCTAATAACGCGACAAATAAGATGCAAGTGCGTAGAGGTGAATAGAGGCAGCGACGGTTGACTCTGTAATACAAAACCGGTTAACAAGGGGCAAAACAAAATGGCATTTAAGGCCAAGAAATCCAAGGCAGTTGAGTCTTCAACTCCTGCATCCTGGAGCGTTGCCCAATTTTCATCCTTCTACACCCAAAACCGATCTGAGCTTATTGCCCATGCCAATCGGATTGTTAAAGATAAGGCAAAAGCTGAAGAGATCACCCAAGAGGCGCTAGTTAAGTTCATGCTAGCTGCTCCTGAATTATCAAGTGATGATCACGCTCTTTCTTATCTGCACCGCACAATTGAAAACCTATGTATTGACCTATTCCGTGCCGAAAACAGACGGCCAAATCTTGTTGCCCTAGATGATGCAACCGCTGAGGTTGAATCCACCTGGCAGGTATCTGGTGATCACTCACAAGCTATTTCATCTGCAGAAGATGCTGCAATTATTCGCCAAGCACTTTCCTTACT
>Ga0164292_10003022_pt1 | contig 13716 bp, 12 predicted proteins | sample GEODES117metaG_FD_111486 | JGI IMG/M metagenome (GOLD analysis project Ga0164292, IMG submission 111486) | Eutrophic lake water microbial communities from Lake Mendota, Wisconsin, USA - GEODES117 metaG | ecosystem: Environmental > Aquatic > Freshwater > Lake | place: USA: Lake Mendota... | reverse complement strand
TAACAACAATTGCAGATAAAAAAATTGCTACCGATCGAGTGATGTTCTTATACATAATCCTCCAAAGGTTACTGGTGCGCCCGCAGGGATTCGAACCCCGAACCTTCTGATCCGTAGTCAGATGCTCTATCCGTTGAGCTACGGGCGCAAAGTGTTAAGCGATGGGAAGTCTAGCGATTTATTAGGACCTACCCAAACTTATTAACCTCTTCCAGTCCACCTCTTTTACGCGAGGTTTTCCAGCAATCTCACCAGAAATAACTTCTGAGGCATTTATTTTTTCCCAGGCCACTTGGTCAATTACTTCGTGTCCTGATTTCAAAAGAGCTGTGATTCCTTCACTCGTTTTAGGTTCTTTCAAATTCTCGATAATTAGATCAACAACATCCTTTGAATCACTCTTGTTTGTGCCAATCACGCCAGTTGGTCCACGCTTTGCCCAACCAGTTGTGTAAACATTGTGTTCAACGTGGCCGGCAATATTTAATATCCGCCCATTTTCAATCTTTATCCCAGGGTATTCAAGTGAGTCATAGCCAATTGCAGTAACAACTAGCCCTGCTTTAATTGAAAAGGTTTTACCAGTAGCAATTACTTTTCCATCTTTTACTTCATTTACTGCAAAAACTACCTCTTCTACTTTGCCATTGCCTTTAATCTCAAGCGGGGCAGCCAAAAACTTTATATCAAGGCTTCGCTCTACCCCTTTCTTTTCATGATCTGCAATTAGTTGCATCGCATCTAGTTTGTGGGTTAAATCTTTTTCAACCTCACCCATTGCTTTAACACGTTCACTAGCTTGGGCTACCTGCTCGGTATCAATATAAACATCGGTGTGTTCAAGTTTAGGTAGGTCGCGAAGTTCTGGTGCGGTAAAGGCAGCATGCTCTGCACCACGACGGCCGCAAATAATTACTTTTCTAATATTGCTTTCTTTAAATTTTTCCAGTGCGTATCCGGCAACATCTGTTAGCTCTAATTCACCTGGCGTAATTGCAAGCATTCTGGCCACATCCATTGCAACATTTCCAGCACCAATTACAACAGCTGTGTCAGAACTTAAATCAACCTCAGTGTTTACATAATCAGGGTGTGCGTTATACCAAGGCACAAACTCAGCAGCTGATAATGAGTTAGGTAGATCTTCACCTGGAATATTCAATTTTCTACCAACGCTGCTACCGGTGGCTAAGACCACCGCGTCATACTGCTCACGCAGATCTTTTAGAGTGATGTCTTTGCCCAACTCAACATTGGCAAATAATCTAAATTTTCCCTCTTTAGCAATCTTTTCAAATACCTTAGAAACAGTTTTAATCTTTGGATGATCTGGGGCAACCCCGCTTCTTACCAACCCCCATGGAGTAGGAAGCCGTTCAATCATGTCGATGGCAAAGGTTAAATCTTCATCTTGCGCATTTTGAAATGCTTGCGCGGTGAAGTAACCGGCAGGACCTGCACCAACAATTGCGATCTTGAAAGTGGGCATGCGTCAATTCTAGAGCGCAATTAGCAGAGTTTTGAAATTTTGTGCTTTAAGGCTCTGTATGGCTTTGTAATTCGCCATATTCGTGAATTAAGGATGCCATCGCGCTCTGCCACCAGACCATCGCGCTCTGCCACCAGACCATCCAAACTGCTTAAATAATTTTTATAAACCTGCCCAGAAGTTTTTCTTTTACCATCCATTAATAGTTCTGATTTTCTCCCAAAATCAAAATTTAGAGGAAATTTCCGTAAGTCACTAGTAATATCGCGATTAAGTAAGCTAGAGCCGAATAAAAAATGCCCACCTACTTCACCCACATTTGAAGCCCAGGGTTCACTTGTGGTAACGGAAATTCGATTAAAATAATTTCTTAACCCGTCCTTGATTGCATCTTGTGAAGTCCCAGCCAAAATTACCCCTTTATTATAAAAATACTCAAAAATTTGCGACTGTTTAAGATTTCTCAGATAATAAGGTTGTTCGCTGCCCTCTAACGTTTAACACTATCTTTAAAGGTGGGTGGGTGTCTTGACTAACTAAACGCATCCAACTATTTTATAGTCATGTTTGGACAAGAAAAGAGAATACTTCGAGAAAATTTACAGATCAAAAATGGTAGAGAGTTACTCACCATTAAGTTGACTGAAATAGATCAGCACCAATTTAAGGATGGTGACGAACTACAGTTAAGTAAAAGAATTGAAATCAAGATGACACCTGACAGCTGTAGAAATGTTCGAGCTGAAGATGGATCAACACACCGCTTACCAGTGAAATGGAAAAACTCTAAATTTAAGAATTATTTTTTACCGGAACACCTTGTGCTTTTAACTGGAGCCGGGACTGAAAGCTTAGACCAAATTGGCAAAGCTCATCTTGATAACTATAAGAAATTTCTTGGAATCAAAGATCAAATGCATATTGTAGAAATCGGTTCCGGAATTGGACGAGATGCTTTTCAACTTATACAGGAATTTCCAAACGTGAATTATTTAGGGATTGACGTAACGAGAGATTCAGTTAATTGGTGCATCAACCACATTACTTCTTTGCACTCTAATTTTCAATTCGTGCACTTTGATGCGTACCACGAAATATACAATCCTTTGGGTTTAAAAGACACGTCTGATTTTTTAATTCCTGTCGAAACAGCATCAGTTGACAGAATTTTCCTGGGCAGTGTTTTCACACATCTTTTTGAAGAGGACATCCGTCACTACATGAAGGAAATTTCTCGAATACTTAAACCTGATGGTTTAGCGTATGCAACTTTTTTTCTCTACTCAGAAGAAATAATTGCAGCTGCGAGAAAAACTCGCCGCAGTCACAACGGGTTAACCTTTGAGTACCAACATTCTCAGGGATGTTATGTTTCGGACCCGAATTTTCATACAGGTTCAGTTGCGTATACAGATGAGTTGATGCGCGCTATGATCCATGAATCAGGATTAAGCCTTTCGCGGGAATATTTAAAGGGATGGTGGTCAGGATATTTTGACGAATGCGAAGACGGCCAAGAAGTTGCGATCCTTACCCCATCCATTTAGTTAAAACACAAATAAGGAAAGAGACAACTATGCAAGCTTTGATTTTAGCTGGCGGCCTAGGCACTCGATTAAGCGAAGAAACTGTTGTGAGACCAAAACCAATGGTTGAAATTGGGGGAATGCCAATTCTTTGGCACATAATGAAGCTTTATGAAATTTCTGGAATAACAGAGTTCGTAATTTGCGGTGGATATAAGTCGTACATGATTAAAGAATTTTTTGCAAATTACGAACTACATAATAGTGACGTTACTTTTGACTACGCTACAGGTGAAACGCAATTTCATCGAAAGAACCGAATGCCATGGAAAATTACAGTACTAGATACCGGTCAAGACACTCTGACGGGTGGAAGATTACTGCGGGCATCCAAATTCATTAACGGAGATAATTTCTGCATGACGTACGGGGATGGAGTGGCCAATTTAGATATTTCAAAGACTATTAAATTTCATCTGCAGCACAAAAAAATGGTTACAATCACAGGTGTGCGCGCTCCGGGGCGATTTGGGTTTTTGGAAATTCAAAAAGATGAAGTTACTCAGTTTTTTGAAAAACCTGAACAAAACTCAAGTTGGATAAATGGTGGCTTTTTTGTACTAAACAAAAAAATATTTGAATACATCGACAATGATAAATCAATTTGGGAAAACGAACCTCTCCAAAAACTATCTAGCGAGGGCCAAGTTAAAGTCTGGAAGCACCCGGATTTTTGGCAACCCATGGACACGCTCAGAGAAAAGAATTTACTCGAAGAGGCCTGGAATAGCGGTAGTCCGCCCTGGAAACTTTGGAATGACTAGTGCAACTGACTAACAAGAGGATCTTTGTTACTGGCCATTCTGGATTTAAAGGATCCTGGATGTCTTTACTTCTAAAAAAGTATGATAACGAACTTTTTGGATATTCTCTGCCTCCCCAAAATACACGTGGCATTTTTGTAAATGCAGAGATTGAAAAGATTTATACGCAAAATACTTATGCAGATATTAGAGACTTGGTCAAGTTAGAGTCTGCGATTAGATTAAGCAAGCCAGAGGTAGTTTTTCATTTTGCAGCACAGCCATTAGTTAGTAAGTCCTATACTAGCCCAAGAGATACATTAGAAACCAATGTTATGGGCACTTCCAATTTATTGGATTGCGTTAAAAAAAACGAATCGATAAAACTTGTTGTAATTGTCACTTCAGATAAATGCTATCTCGAAAATAAAGAAAGAAAACCACATTTAGAAACAAGTCCTCTTGGTGGTAGCGACATCTATTCAGCTAGTAAGGCATGCCAGGAAATAGTGGCACAATCCTACGCAAAATCATTTCTGGCAGAACAACGGATAAGTTTGATTTCTGTTAGAGCTGGAAATGTAATTGGTGGTGGCGACTGGAGTCCCCAAAGACTCATTCCAGATCTTGTTAGATCAATCCAGAATAAAACTATTCTCGAAATTAGAAAACCAAACGCAATTCGACCCTGGCAACATGTGTTGGAACCAATATTTGGCTATTTTCGTGCAGCTGAGTTTGCACTCTCCCGTGAACCTGGGTTCATAAATACATGGAACTTTGGCCCATCTGAGAAAGATGAAATTGCGGTATCCGAATTGATTAATTTGTGTTCAAAGTATTCGAAGATAATGACAAAACAAGATCAACACCCCGCCTTATTTGCCGAAAATCCTGAACTAACTTTAAACAGCAGTAAAGCTGCGCAGGAACTAGGTTGGTATCCCCAGTGGAATCTAGATAAAGCAATTCAAGAAACTATGGCCTGGTACGAAGCAGAATTTATAGGGAAAAAAATGAGAGGTATTTCTCAGAGGCAAGTTGATGAATACCTAAATCAAGCTCTGGCAGGTAAATGAATGAATTTTGAAAAAACACCAATTGATGGTTTAGGAATAATCAATAACATTGATTTCAAAGACGAGCGAGGTACTTTTCTTAAGATATTTGGAGAAAAAATCTCAGATTCACTCAACTTCCATATTAAGCAAGTGAACTACTCTCATAATAATGAGTTAGGCACTATTCGTGGATTGCACTATCAAAGTAAAATTTCAGATGCAAAAATTGTTACCTGTACTCGAGGATCTGTATTTGATGTTGCAGTTGATTTAAGACCCAATTCTTTAAGCTTTGGGATGCATGTAGCAATTCACTTAAGCGAAAAAAATGCAAAAGCTTTGTATATTCCAAAAGGCTTTGCGCACGGCTTTCAAACCCTTTCCGACAACGCCGACATACTGTATTTACATGATGAAAGTTACCTGCCAAATTGTCAAAAAGGTTTATCAGTTTTTAGCAAAGAGTTAAACATACATTGGCCCCTAAGTTTCACGCAGATATCACAAAAAGATCTGAATCTAGAAGATTTTACAAATGATAGGAGTAAATATTTTTATGAAGTGTAGAGCTTGTGGCTTACTAGATTTTACTATTTTTGCGGAACTACAAACCGCACCCCCTTCGAATGCATATTTAACGGAAGAGAAATTGCAACATTCTGAACCCTGGTTTCCCTTACGAGTTCTCGTTTGTAATCATTGCTTTTTATGTCAAACGGAAGACTTTGTTACGGCTGAAGATGTCTTTACGAATGATTATGCATACTTCAGTTCTGTCTCTAAATCCTGGTTGGAACACTCAAGGGATTTTGCATACAAGGTCAGCCAAGTCTTAGAACTGAATAAAGAATCTTTAGTGATCGAAGTAGCATCAAATGATGGTTATTTATTACAGTATTTTGCTGAAATAGGTGTCCCATCTTTAGGAATAGAGCCAACGCGCAGCACAGCAGAATTTGCCAACTCTCGCGGAATTAAAACAATAGTAGAATTTCTGTCTGTTGAAACAGCCGAAAAAATTGCAAAAAATCATGGTAAAGCTGATCTTGTCGTAGGAAACAATGTTTTGGCACACGTACCGGACATCAATGACTTCGTGGCAGGGGCAACCATCCTGCTTAAAGAAGACGGAACAATAACTTTTGAATTCCCTCACTTAGTTGAATTAATAAAGCACTGTCAGTTTGACACAATTTATCATGAACATTTTTCATATCTTTCGTTAATTGCTCTGAAACCAATTCTAAACAAACAACACTTAGAAATCTATGATGTAGAAAAAATAACAACACATGGTGGTAGCTTGCGAGTTTGGTTGCAACTTTCCGCTACAGGGAAGCACAACATAAACCCAAGTGTACAAAAAACTTTAGACGAAGAAGTTATGTTTGGACTAAAGAACTTACGGACATATTCGAATTTTCAAAAGCGCGTGCTTAAACTAAAAAATGAACTACTCGCATTCCTAATCGATGCAAAACTCAATGATAAACTCGTTGCTGCCTATGGAGCAGCCGCAAAAGGAAATACGCTGATTAATTTTGCCGGGATCCGAAACGACTTAATCTTATTTATTGTAGATAACAATCCAGCGAAAACAGGAAAGTTCGCGCCAGGAAGTCGCATTCCCATTCTCAGTGTTGATTACTTGGAAAAATTAAAACCAGATTACATTCTAATTCTGCCCTGGAACTTAACGGATGAGATAGCCCCTTTATTGGATCACTCTCAATCATGGGGATGCAAAACCTTTATAGCAGTACCAAAACTAAGAATTTTATAATGCGAATACTAATCATTGGTGCCACTGGGTTTCTGGGCCAGAAAATTGCAAAAAATCTTCAGAGTGAAGGCCACACGGTAATTGTCAGTACGCGCAAAGAGGCATTGAAAGATCGTCGAGAAACTTATTTTTGTGATATCGAGCAAGAAAAATACGACGCTATAAACAAATTCGCACCCATCGATGTTCTTGTATTTCTTGCTTGGACTAAAATCTCTAGAGCAGATAGAAATAGTGATATTCATACTGAGTTTCGTTTAAAAACTCAAAAATATTTTGAAACAATATTGGTAAATGAGAATCTGAAAATAGTAGTTGCGGGAAGTTGTGACGAGTACGGCTTAAAAGAAGGCATCTGTAGTGAAGATGAACAAATACTACCCGTAACTCGATATGGAATTGAAAAGAATGAACTTCGTAAGTTTCTGGATGGAATTTGCCTGAGGTCGGATTCAAGATTGCTGTGGCTGCGTTATTTCTATTTATTCGGCTCGGGAGATAGAAATTCAAACTTATTTACTCAAATTTCAGAAGCAAATGCACGGGGTGAACAACATTTCACAATGCAAACATCGGGCTTGTGGGAACGAGATTATCTAAGTGCTATTGAAGCAACTCGTATTTCGGCTCAGCTAATTTCAAACCATAATTCTGAAGGAATTTATAATATTGGTTCTGGTGTTGCAGTCTCAATGCGTGAAATAATTGCTCGATGGAAAAGTGAAAATAAATGGAAAATAGACTTAATCTATAACGAGAATATACGACAAAATTTAGAACCATATTCGCAGTTCGCGGATATCTCAAAACTAAGTGAGATCTTATTGTAGGATGATTATTTACTTCTTAAATCCGTAATTTTGCCACAAAAATATTGATGCAGCATACGAGGGATTGAATTGACAACCCAGGAATAATCTCTTTCGACAAATAGAATTGGTTTCTCGATGCATGGAATTGTGGTCCAAAACAAATCGAAAACTTAAATTATTCCGAATTAAATTTTCTAAAAATGTAAACTCTCCCCACCTGATAGCAGAACGTTTCCATCTCCAATTTCTTGCGGGAATAAAAACCTTAGAAATTTGAGAATTAGTTAGATTCTCTGGAAGCAAGAAGAAATAAGGTTGCGCATGTCGCCTAACCTGTAAAGATTCAGTTGGTAGAAGAATTTCCGTTGACAACTTATGAGTTTTGATAAAGGACGAGAGGGATCCTGAACACCATTCAATTGAGTCATTTAGAAAAAAAATTGACTCGTTCTTTCTCAATTTCACTAGAATTTCTTCCCACAAAGTTTTAAATGCAAAATAGTCTCGACCGTGATAGGGCCAATGTATAACCATCTCACACCCTGGGTAAACCACTTCACGATTTCGTGAAATAATAATAATGCGAAATCCGTTAGAAGCTAGCTCGACAGATGCTCTGATTACGTTTTTTACTTTTCCATCTTCAGGGTTCAAGGCGGCTAAAACGATAAAATTCCCATCTTGAGAATGCGAATAGGAGAAAGAGGAAACATCTACATCTTGTATTGGAACCTTCTTCTTTGAAATGATGTGATCAATAATTGATGTTGCATCCAGCATTCGCCCAAAAAAAGAGCGAATAACTGAAAATATTAAGTTACACATTCCAAGTACGCCTTCTCATAAAGTTTCTGGATGACGAAATCATGTTTAGGTAATTTTCAAAATGAGCATCTGTAACAATTGCTGAACCTTCATTTTCTGAACGAAAAGTTAATGTCGCTTTGTTCGAACCTAGATCATAGTGCCCATCTGACATCACAACTAATGGTTTTAAAATATCTCGAGAAAATATATTACAGAAACCTTTTCTTCCACTTTCAAGCAATAAGACGTCAATCTTTTTCTTTGGTTGCTTTGTGACGACTTGCAAGAAGAGTTCGCGAGTGATGGCCATGCCAGTTGTCCTTAAATGTGGATTTGGAAATTTTGGAAAGAGAAAAAATCGTTTGTAGGTATAGATTGGGTGAAAAAGAAAAAATGGAAGAATGAAAAAGGCTCCAAATGTATTCAAGTTTTTAACTGAAACTAGGTGAATTGATTCTTTTTTTATTGAAGAGAAAACTTTCGACATTCTCTTTACAATTCCTATACATAAATCCACTAGAAATGTTGACCGCAAGGACTCCAGCGAGACCATTGCTCCAGTGACCGAAGAATTACCATCTGCAATGGGAGATATCAATAAATCTACCCAATCGTGAATCTTTGGTCTCGAAGTTGCTGACATTAAAATGAAGACATCTGCTTCACTCTTCAAAATATGCTTCCTATAAGTACCTAGATCAAATCCCGAATCGTCCATTGAGTGCAATTCAACATGCCTAGCCATGGCTCGGATTAGGTCTAGAATGGACTGGTAGAAGGGGTTTGAAGAGTCAGCCTTGCAAAGCACATGAATACTTGCATTTGTTGCGGGATACAGCTCGAGGGATTCGAGAAATTCATGAAAATTACGAAGTGAATCCTCAGGACGAATACAAAACAAAACTTCAACTGACATTAAAAACTACACCACATTGTTAAGACATCAACATTGAACATATTATGATTGTACACCTAGAGATTCAAACAATGCATAGTAGGGGCCACGGGTGGAAACTTTGGAAAGCACTAAAAGCGTCGCAGTATGTTACCTGGCGCGACTCTCCTCTGATCCAACCGAGATTGAAAGATTCCTAGTTTCCTACGTATCTAATCAAACTAAAGTCAAACACAGCTTGATAATAATTGCTAAAGGTGAGAGTCGATCTAAAGATCTAGAAGATACCGACCGGATGCTAAAAAGATTTAAAATTGAAGCGATTACCTACTGGGTTTCCGACACGATTGGGTACGATATCCATGCGTACAAAACTATTTTCGATCAAGTGAATAGCAGATTTGATTTTTTTATTTTTTTAAAAACTTCCTCTCAAATCACCAGCCCACAGTGGCTTGAGGTATATCTGAACTCGTTTAATGATGCAGAAGTGGGAATTGTAGGGGCCACTGCTTCTTATGAGAGTTTAAACTCGAGTTGGCATGCAATTTTAAATGCACAAAACAAGTTTTTCGCAGGGGAGATTGGATACATTGAGGCACTGCACTGGATTTGGATTCTTTCTCCAAATGGCAGCAAGCTTAAATTATTTGCGGTAAACACATATTTTCACCTAAAAAAGTTTGTTAAAAAAGGCATTTTGTATATGGCAATTAATGAGCACGAACTTTTATCTCAAGCAAGAGAAGCGTTCCTACGGGCTACCAGTGATGGCCAGGCGTTTAACTTTTTAAAAGATTTTCCATTATTTCCAAATCCACATATTCGAACTTCAGCATTCATGATTCGAACTTCAACATTAAATTTGATAAATTTCGAATTAAGCTCGGATAGAACAAGCGTGGCGAAATTTGAAAGTGGAAGTAACAGTCTAACGAATCAAATTCAAGCACTCGGGTTGAAAGCCGTTGTTGTTGGAGTTAATCAAAAAACGTATGACTTACTTGAATGGAAATCAAGTGAAACTTTTAGAGAACTAGAGCAAAGAAATCTAGTAATAAGCGATAACAGAACAGATGACTACAAAAACATGGACACAAGAGTTCGGAATACTCATCAATCAATTACTTGGGGGAACAGAAATGTTGTGATGGGGGTTAATTTCAAATTTGATTCAGAGAGTTTTTCTGAAATAAACCCTGATGTGAACCCGCCCATGGTTTCAATTGTCATCCCAAGCCATAATGGAAATTCAATGATTCGTGAAACCATTAATACTGTTTTAAAGCAGAGTTATGAAAATTTGGAAATAATTGTTTTTGATAACGCTTCGCAACCCCCATTACAACCCGAACTACTAGAAATCAGTGATCCCAGATTAAAGCTTACCCGTAGCTCAGATTTCCTAAGCGTAACTGAAAGTTGGAACGCAGCGATAGATCTTGCCTCTGGAGATTATGTAATGCTCTTTGGAGATGATGATGGCTTAGCTCCTAATTTTTCAAAAGACTTTTCAGATTATATAAAGCTATATGATTGTCCGGAAGTAATATACTCGAATATTTTTCAAGTCATCTATCCTGGAGTAAAAGAAATGAAATCAAAATGTGAATTCAAGTTCCATCCAGTTGCCGAAGTTTTAGAAGACTTAAAATCCCCAAAATATCTTGACATGGAAGAACGAACCAAGATGGTCAAAGACTCTTTAAATTTAAAAAGAAGCTTTTTCTACAACATGCCTTCATTCATTGTGAAAAAATCTTTACTTAACGAGCTAAAAGTTAACGGCAAGGTTTTCGTCGGACCTTTCCCAGACTACTATATTGCAAATGTGCTTTTTGCTAAAGCCAAAAAACTTTTGATTGCTCCCAATCCCATTTCATTTCAAGGAATCAGCAAGAAGTCTTTTGGCCATTCATTAATGACAAATACAACAGAAACAGGTTTTAAGAGGCTTGGCTTCGATACAAGTTCCATTGACGCAAGAAAGGTTTTTGAACCAGTTCAAATCAAGAGGTCACGGTATGTTGACGAATTTGTTTTGACAATGATCCAAGTTGAGAAAATTTTGAACAAAAGTGACTTGAAGGTGAACCTAGCAAGATACCGGAGAATAACACTCTACGCGATCATTACAGAATATTCCCGAGATAAAGGGAGTGAGAGAAAAATTCAATTCTTGATAGGGCTAGTGAGAATAATTATGAAGAGTGGGAGTATAAAAAACAGTGAGTATTTCTTTGTACTCCGAGTTTTAGGTGTGATGTTCTTAGCTTTGAAATTTCCTAATAAATTTATGTGGTTGTTCGTAGAAATTCAGAAAACATTTAATATAATGAAATATTCTCCACTCAATAAAATTTATAGAAATGCTCGAACAACAAACCCAAATAAAACTTATGACTTCATCCTCAATATAAACAATGCAGATAAAAGCAAGGATAATTCATGAAGAATACTTCGAAGAAATTTTCAATAGTAATTCCAACTAGAGACAGATTAGATCAGCTTAAAGCAGCAATTAATTCAATTCTCCAACAAGATTATCAAGATTATGAAATAGTGATTGCAGACAACAGTACAAATAAAGATATTGAAAATTGGATATTAAATTTTAATGATAGCCGAATTAGATATTTTCCTCCAAAGCAAAGTTTGAATGTAACCGAAAACTGGAATCGTGCGATAAATCTAGCAGAAGGTGAATACATTTTGATGCTTGGAGATGATGATGTATTAGTTCCAAAAGGCTTGTCAATACTGCAAAGATCTATAAACCAAGAACATGATTTTGACTGTGCATATTTAGGTTGCTACTTATTTGCAATGCCAGAAGTGTTCCCAGGTGAGAGCAGTGGCTTCCTGCGATCTTATGAGAATCGATCCATTTACGGGGGCAGAAAAGATAATTTCATACTTGATAAAGAGTTCCAGAAAACACTTGTGAATCAGTGTTTTGATTTTATAGTGGCATTTGACTACAACCCCCAATTTTGGTTACTCAAACGAGAGTTTGTGTTAAAGAATTTTGCTAATAAGAATTATTATCAAGGCCCTTACCCAGACTATTTTGCTGCTATTGCAACTATGATTAAGTCCGAGAAAGTTTTGGTTATTCCAGAAGAGATAGTGGTAATTGGTATCACGAAGGTTTCACATGGATTTTTTCATTTTGCCGGCGATGATGATGGTGTTTTAGAGTTCCAGAATTTTGAAAAGGTTGACCCCGTCCATCTAGAAATTCAACATTTGCTGATTCCAATTACTTTTATGCCGACGTTATGGGCTGTAACTTTGGAGTACCTCTCTCGAGAGTACAAAATGCCGATTAACTGGAAGCGATATCGAAAACTTCAAATGATTGAGATAAAGGCGGCATTGATTGAAAAAAGTAAGATTCCAAATTACGTTACAACAAATCTTAAGTTTAAGGAAAAATTTGAGATTTTTCTTTTTAAATTAAAACGAAGATTCCCTAGCCTTGGTAACTCTAGAGATTTTGCATTAGACTTAAGACGGAAAATTGATACACATCCAATATTCCCAATGCCTAATATAGAGCCAAAAAGCAAAACATTTGACACAATTTCAACTTTATTCCATGCAAGCTAATCTTGACTTATGCTCAATACTTGCGGAGACGAGAGGATTTGAACCTCCGAAACCCTTTAGGGGTTAACCTCATTAGCAGTGAGGCGCACTAGACCGGGCTATGCGACGTCTCCAATGAGTAAAGGTTATCGCCATTTGCAGGGGTAGCCAATTTATCCCCACGAAGTAGGCTACTGGTATGAATTCAGCGAATAACTCCAACAATAATGAAAAGGCGCTAGAAGTGAGAACTCACGATATTCCGATTGCAGATGCAATGACAGAGTTTATGAAAATTGGTTGGGCTCCATCACCACTTACCGGGGTCAATCCACATCCATCAATTCCATTTACAAAAATTCGCCGCGAAACATTATCTAAGAAGTATCCAGGGATTAGATTAATTTTCCCATCAGGTTCGCTAAAGATTCGCAGTAATGATTCTGATTACCCATTCCGCGCTCACTCTGCATACAGCTGGTTTACTGGAATAATTTCGTTAGATTGCGTGCCAGATTCACTCTTCGTAATGGAACCAAATGGATCTGGTCATGACGCGCTGTTATTTATTCACCCAAGATCACCACGGGATAGTGATGAGTTTTATAAGAATGCCCGCCACGGTGAATTTTGGATCGGCCGGCGCATGACATTAGAAGAGACTGAAACTAAGTACGGCCTTAAGACTGAGAAAATTGAATCTATTGAAGAGTTTTTGGCAAATAAGAAAGATACCTTGATTATTCGTGGTGAAGATAAACATCTAGATGGGCTAGTTGCTGAGAATGAAGAGAAGGAAAAAGAGTTTTTAAACTTCACCTCACTTATGAGAATTGTTAAAGATCAATATGAGATTGATGAAATGCAAAAAGCAATTGATGTGTCGGTTCGTGGTTTTGCTGACATGATCCGTGTTTTCCCAGCTGCCATCTCAGTTCCTAGAGGTGAG
>Ga0164292_10003020_pt1 | contig 13717 bp, 11 predicted proteins | sample GEODES117metaG_FD_111486 | JGI IMG/M metagenome (GOLD analysis project Ga0164292, IMG submission 111486) | Eutrophic lake water microbial communities from Lake Mendota, Wisconsin, USA - GEODES117 metaG | ecosystem: Environmental > Aquatic > Freshwater > Lake | place: USA: Lake Mendota... | reverse complement strand
TTTTTATTTTTTATTTTTTATTTTTTATTTTTTATTTCTTATAATTTATTTTTTTATTTTTCCATTTGCTCTTATTCTGTAAGCTTGTATTTTTAAAGGTAATAATATCATATTGTATTTTAATAAATGTTTTTTTAAAAATGTTTCTGAGTGAATATTAGTTTCATCATATACTTCATCTAATCTAGATGAATAAATTTCAGCACCATAACGAGATGTTAAACAAAAACGATCATTTACGCCACCATAATTATCCCATGGTGAACTATAGAAGTTATATTTGTTTATAGGTAAATTTATTGAATGATTTATAATAATTGGGTCTAAATATATCATATCAGGTCTTAAAAATAAATAACCATCATATTCTTTGTTTTCATTTTTGACCATTTCGAAAACACTTTTTAATGAATAATATTGACGAATTAAATTTTTCATGGTTGTTTTTGATGCATCTTCTGGCCATGGATTAGTTTTTGATAATATTTCGGAAAATCTTAATTTTTTGTCTATTTCATCCTGATCATCTACTATAATTTTTTTTGATGGATGTTTAAATAATGATATTTGACTATTATCATATTTTATATTATGTTCTCCTGTTCGAGGACAATTTAATATATTTATTTTATATGTATGTATATATATATCATATTCAATTCCTTGTTTCTCTAATTCAATAAATATATTTTTTCTAATTGTTGGCAAAGAAATTTTTAGATTTCTTAATAATCCAAAAAACATAACACATATTTTGGGCATATATTATATATAATATATATAATATATATAAGTTATTTAATGAATTATATTATTTAAAATGCGTGACCATATTGCTGTAAAAAATTTCGCACATTTTTAGCATATTTTAATTTAGGAAATGTATTTTCAAAAGAATTATGCATTGCATGAAGTTGTTCAGTATCTATTTTTTTACGTTGTAGACCGTTATCATCCATAGGTAAATTTATTTTGCGATTAATATATGTCTCTTCTGATTGATACATATAATGTGCTATAAATGCAGAAACTTTATTATATTCAACATTATAAGTATTAAATGAATAAATCTCCTTTTTAGGATTTAAAATAGTATTTAAAGCACACATTCTGGAATTATTTTTAATATTATAGAAATGTGGATTGCTCGCATGAGTTGCTTGAAAGGGTCTAACAAAACTTTTTACATGTTTATCTAATTTTAAATCGGACTTTGTATAACTTTCTAAAATAAGATCATCTGGGTCAGTTTTTAAATTGTTACTTCCAAATTTAAGCCAATTTATTGCCAATGAATCTGCAAAGGTATAACGATTTAATAAATCTTTAATTCCTATCAAATTATTGTTTAAAATAATAAATTCATCTGCATCTAAATAGATAAACCAATCAACTTTCATTTGTTTAGCAATATGTAAAGCATTATTCATGAGATGTATTTTTACATTATTTTGAGATGGCGGAGTATTATATCTTATAATGGCGACTCTTTTATCAAAATTTTGAAAAACAGTAGAAAGTGGCACTTTAGAATTGTGATCAAAAATAATAATGCGATTAAATCCTATAAGTAAATGATGTGCAGCCCATTCTCTGATATGTTTTTCATCTCTAGCATTGCAAAAAACAGCTACATTTTTTACAAGATTATTTGACATAATATTAAAAAATATTAAATATTATATTATTTAATGTAAAGTTTATATTATATATTTTACCTTGTATATTTGCCAACCCGTGCAAAACTATCCACCACAAATATGATGAAAATGCCTAAAAAAGAGTATAGAACTACTTCCTCAGTAACATTGTTAGTTCGTTCATCCTGCTGATCTTCCAAAAGATTAATCATATAATTTATTTTATTTAACAAGACATCATTATTACTATTATTATTAGAACTATATCCTAACCCAGAACCTTGTTCCTTGTAATACATTTTATTTGCAGAATCAGAAGCATAAGCAGGAGAAGGAGCGAGATCTTTATTGTGAAAATTTGGAATCAACTTTCTATAATAATCTTTTACTTGTGCGTCATTTAAAAATGCCGACTGTAGTTCTTGTAATTCCATTTCATCATTATCTAAAGGAACTGGAACCGAATTTTTGCTGTTTGCGTTATTATTTCCGAATCCTTCTTTTACATCGTCTTTTTCTCGCATAGACTCGGGAGGTGCTAACAACTTATTTAAAGGATTCAAAGGCACCTGTTTTTGATCTTGCGATGCAGATGCTTGATTTCGTTTAGGATTAAAATCACCCAACTCATTATCTGCTGAGTTATTATGAATAGAATTTAAAACAGAATTCACTTTTTCGGAATTAAAATCTATCGGTTGCATTCGCTTTTGAGTTTTATTATGAGCTGAGGATGAAGCTAGGCGTTTTCGATTTATAGGGGTATCGTCACGATTTACTTCGCTATAAAATTGATTATCATTGTCAAATGGTGCTGCTGTACTTGCTAAAGACATTCTCTTAATAAAAATTAAGATAATTATTTAAAAAACACTCTGAAATAAATTATATTTATTTTGTCTTTAATAAAATATATTAGTTTATTTATATAGAATGTATAAGAAGCACGGAATTCTAGGATTATTTTTATTGCTTGTTGTTGCGTTGATTCTAAAGCCAAGAGTTTTATTTAATTTGCACAAGAATATTTTAGGAAGAGTAGTATTGATAGGTGTCGTTTTATTTTTTACAATGTTTAATGTTACTTTAGGATTATTAGCGGCATTATGCCTAATTATTGCGTCTAATATGTTTTTCATGGAAGGATTAACCAATTTAAATGGTGATGAAAATCCAATGATTCAGCCTGGTTTAACAGTAGGTGATGATAATGTTCCATCAGGAGGCAGAATAACTGTAGAAACCAAAGAAAAGGTAAAGGCTAATGCAAAAGAAAAGGTGACCGGTTCTGATGTAACAATTAGTGAACTACAAGAGCAATCACAATCAGGAAGTGTAGACAAAGAATCAATTCGAGATTCTATAGAATCAAAAAGTTCTAAATCTATTCCTGTAGATAAATCTACTTTTAGATCTGAAGAAGTTAGTGCTAGTGATCCAACAACGGAACCTTTTGTATCCTCTTATTCTAAATTCTAAATTTTAAAGTTCAAATTTAAATAAAGAATGTTTTATTTTTTTGTATTATATTGTATTTTTATATATTATAATAGTAATGGTTGATGCTATTTACAATACATTAGATTTTATTCATAATCATATAATGTTTCTAAATAATAGTAAATTTTTTGCAGGAATTGTTATGATTTTATTGAATATAGGGTCTAAATTTATAGCTATACAATTTAGTCGTTCTACAGAAGAATATCTTAAATTAAATATAACAAAACAGATCTTAGTTTTTGCTATGGCATGGATGGGAACTCGTGATATTTATACAGCATTAATTTTAACAGCTGTTTTTACAGTTTTATCTGATCATTTATTTAATGAAGAAAGTCCATATTGCATTGTTCCTAAAAAATTTAGAGTATTAGCTAATGTTATTGATACAAGTAATGACGGAATTATTTCTGAACAAGAAATAAGCGATGCAATTTCAATTTTAGAAAGAGCTAGACGTGAAAAAGAATTTAAAAACAATAAACATTCTTTTACATTATACCATAATTTTCTTACAGAAAGCTATAAAAATTTATTGTAATTTATTATCAAAATCAATTATGATACTTTATAACTACTTTTTATGATACTTTATAAAAAGTAGTTATAAGAATTTAAAAATCTATTTCTATTATAAATATGTCTGCTAAAAATATAAATACAAATACAAATAATAAAAAGGAAAACAAAGATGACGATAAAAATGATAAAAATGATAGAAAAGATTCGAATGTCAAAGATGTAAATGTCAAAGATACGAATAGCAAAGATACAGATGACAAAAAAAAAGACAAAAATAAAAAACCAAGCATACCAAATACTCTCACTATTTACATAAAAACTCGTATTCCTAATTATACAAAACTTTTGTATGAGCCATCCATGACTGTTCCCACATCTAAAAGCACCACAGTATATTTTGATCCATTAGTTAAATATATTAAAGGAGCGATACAAGATATACCGCCTAATGCGCCACCATATTCAAAATATACTCAATTTTTTGAAGCAAACCAATTTGACAGTTTAGTTAATCGATTCATTAGTAAAGCATTTAATTTTCAAAAAAACCCTTTAAAACTATTAAATTTGCAAAAAGAAAGAACATTAGATCAGGCCATGGAAGAGGATTTAATTAATGAAAATATTAAGCTAACACTTAGTAGTTTATTTAAACGAAATGGGATATTTTATATCAATAAAAGACCATATACAATTGTCGATCGACATTGGAAAACAAATAGTTGGGTAATTGACACGAAAACAGATAACAAATTAATAAATCCATTTTCAAGTGTTTCAACTAAAGATGCTCTAGAAGAAGCGGAAAAAGAATTAGATGAATTTAAAAAGAAATATGCTACAGAAGGCAGTTCTGGAGCAAAAGAAGAAATGGATGATGATATAATTAATTCTATTATAAAAAACACACCTAATATTGAAGCAAAAAACGAAACACCTAAATCTTTTCAAGATGTAAGAGGTTCGGCAACATTTGAGGATGAAAATCATTTTATTATTCAAAATTTTCCTATAGATTTTACAGATGAAAATGACAAAGCTACAGAACCGATGACGTTTTCATTATTGCTTGATAAAGAAGTTTTTGCAAAGTTTATAGAACAAAATAAAACAAACAATATTGGTAAATCATTAATAACAAAATATGAAAGATACTGGAAGAGGAAAGAGGACTTGTATAAAATAAAAAATGATTATTATGAATTATATGGAAAAATAGGAGAAAAGAAAAATGAATATGACTTGGAATCTATAAAAATTTACAATTTATTAAAAGACGACCGCGCGTTAAATAGAATAGAACAATCAGCTTTAAAAAAAATTTGTGAAGAATTGCATGATATATATGTTGAATTTATTGATCTATTAGTAGAGCTAGCCGAAGTTTTAACAACTTTTTATCAAATACAAATAGACTATTTTAATTATATTGTTGATTTTTTAAAAGAATTCAAAAAGGAATATACCCATATTATAAATTATTATAAAGAAACAGCAGATATAGCTAATATGTGTATTGATGAAGATATTCAAATATATGAATTATTAAGTGTAGAATCAGATGTCACTAATTTAGATGTAGATTCACAATCCTATTTTGCTAACATTAAAAAATTAAAAATTAAAAAAAACAAATTATTAAAAGAAAAGTCTATTTTATCTGATATTAATGTTCAAGAAATAATTACAAAATATACGAATGATCCAGCTTTATTGATTTTATTGCAAAAACAGTATAATATATATTATTTGGAATTAAGCACAACATTTTACATAAATCAATTTTACACATGGAAAATATATTACAAGGGCACAAACACACTAGTTACTAATATGATTAATTATTTTTTCGAAAAAATACAACAAACAATTGATTTTGGTGCAACTGCAACAGCTAAAACACTAGATGTCGCTCCTCCTACAATTGATTTCATCAAAGATTTGCAAGATAAATTGGATAAATATAATTTTACAGGCATTAAAGAAAATAAAGATGTCATAAAATCATTTGCTCAAAAATGGTTTACTCCAGCTAGTAGTGATCCAAAACCAGAAGTTCAATGGAAATTAGTTAATGATGAAGATTTGCCAGTTATAAATGATAAAAATAAAGATCTTGTAAAAGATGAAAAAAATTACATAGAATTTATTAAATATGAAGTAGATTTATTTGATTGCATTACTATGATAATTAATTTATTACATATTAAATGTTTACGACAATATAGATTGTATGTAGCAGAAGAAAATACAGTATATTTTGATTTATTTGTTTTAAAAAATCAGTTTTTTTATTATTTGGCAATAGAAGGATTTGATAATAGATTTGATCTTCCTATTTTTAATTTCGAGGGTATTGCATCTGATTTTGAAAAACAAAAATTGCACGCAAAATCCGATACATTTAAAATTCCAAACTCTTGTTTTTGGGATACAAATATTTTACTTGATGAAAATTTATACAGGTCTAAGATAGAAACCGTTGGCAAATTATTGTTAATGCAATATTATAAAATTCGAGATATAATTAATACCAAAACATTTTATGAACGTGATTGTAATAATTTTGAATCTATATTATTATCAAAAATAGGGCAAAATGGTATAGAAAATATATGTAAAAAGATGTTGCAAAATATTAATATTTTTGCAAATACAAAACAATTTATATCTTTATCTTCTATAAGTGAAAATGAAATCAGTTTAAAAAGTATAGATTTTAAAAATACTGTCGAATTTAATAATCATATTGTTACATTATTTCTTCATATATTAGGATTAATAACTGAGAATGAAGTTCATCGTGCAGATCAAAGATGGATCATATATAAAAATGATAATCATTTGAAAGAGTATAAAAATGTTTTTATACAGAATACGACGATAACTCAAGATCAAGTTACTAAATATGTTGCTGATAATTTTTTAAACAATATTTTAGGAGCTGTATCAGATGTATTAAACAAACAACTAGATATTTTAAATGCAGTTACAATTAATTTATATACAGACGATATAGATATAAATGGCACTGTTAAAAAGAGATTTACTGTTGATAGTTTAAAAAGATTAATAAATGATTTTAATGATGATCCAAATGTAATAGAAGATTTGCAGAATGGTGAAATTTATAATAGGGGTGTTCTTTATTCACATAAACAAATAGATCCATCAAATAATGACCAGATAGGAAATATTGCTACAAAAGAAACACTTTTTAATTATTATGAAATGTATATTATATATATTTTAAAAAGATTTTTAGATATTAATATTTATATTTTTTACATGTTTTCAATAGATTATACTAATCCACTTAGATTAGCATCAGAAGTTAAAATTTTGGATGAAAATAATCCTGACCTTGATAAAATTTATATTATTACAAAAATTATAAAAAAGGATGGTGAAAAACCAAAATATAAAATAATAGAAAAACAAGTAACACCTCTACCTCCCGGAGCACAACCATATTTATTAAAAGATGTATATACAGCAGAAGAACTTAAATTTTTTGAATTAGGTGATGTCGATTCAATAAAAAACGACATGCCATTTGAAATCATTTGTAATCCAGACAACCATTTAACAGATAATAACGAAAATTTTATTTTTTTACTGAGAACAACAACTGATTTATTTGATTATAATTATGAAGTAATTGGGACATACAATGAACAATATATATTTAGTGTAAGAGATATACCAATTTATAGATACATTTTACCTTTATATGTTAATACATGTTTAAGACGAGATCCTGTCGAAATTCCTGTGGTTCTAGATGCAAGTAGTCGGAGATCTTTATTTAGTTTAGATTCAGATTTAGGTTCAGGTTCAGGTTCAGATTCAGGTTCAGTTTCAGGTTCAGTTTCAGTTCCAAGTTTTTATTTTCAAGATGAAACTCGATGTCAATCTGGGGATGCAGATTGTGTTGATCTTCCTGGAGATTTTTCTGATGATTATAAAGCATTAAATACTTCATATCAACAATATTTACATGATAATCCAAGTGAATTATTTCTTAAAAAAGTCAAAAATAAAACTGAAAAAGATACAGATAATGAACTTATAGAAAAAGCAAAAAAAAATCTACAAGAAACGGATAATCAATATAATTATATGAAAAAGGTGTATGATGATTTATTTAGTGAAAAGAAACCTGTAAAATTAAAGGCTTTTTTAAAAGACATTAATTATATAAAAGATGAAAAATATACTACCTTAAAAATGATTTTATTAAATTTTGAAGATGAACCAGGTATTCCAGATTTAATTGAACATATAGATAACCAAATGGAAAAATTAAATACTTTTGAAAAAGACATTCAAGATTATATGATATTTTGTGATATGACTAATAATAAAATAGATACACTTATAAGGTTTTTTTCAGATAAAGAAGAGTATGAGAGTAGTTCATATGAAGAAATTAATGATTTTTTACATTTGTATGAAGATCTTATAAACCAATTTACAAATTCTACAACACATATAGAACAATATTTTAATGAGAGAATGAAAGAGTTTGCTACAGAACCGACTACTCAAAATTTATTACAAAAAATGCAAAGTTATATTAATAGTAATCGCGATAATATTAATCAATTTCCAAACTTTAAAGACTTTTTGGATTCTCAATTTTCCAAAGCAGCTGACACCACTGCATCTGAATCGGGCGATTCTTCTTCTTCTACTTCTACATCTAATATATCTATTCATCACATGCCTGAATTAGATGATGATAGTCTAAAAGAAGTTTATGATTCAATGAAAGGAGTTGATATGCCAGAATTTGATATAGCTAATATTAAATTTTCCGATAATTTTATACAAATATATGAAAGATATAATGCTTTTATCAAATTTTTAAATACTTATTTAAATCAAATTAGAAGAGAAAACTTTTTTTTTAGATCTACAGATGAAATTAAATGTTTTGATAAATTTTACAAAAGTTTAATTGCTATATTTAATGAAACACTTTTTATAACTATTTTATCTCAAATAAATCCTATTAGTGATTCTATACGTGAATTTATTAAAAAAAAAGGACAGACAATTCAATATAATAAAGGTTTAATTATAGATGCAAAATGTGATAGATTATTTAATGATCCAAAAAATAATATGAAAGTTTCAATGATGGTTGATTTTAATATACTTATGAAAATATTAGAAGAATATATTAATACTGAAATACTTAAAGAAAGCGTAAATGTTAGTGTTAGTGATAGACCGAGATCAGAATCAGATGTGTCTGATTTGTCTATGGGGGGTGATGGTAGAGCAAGAGATAAATATTATGAATATGCCAGAAATATTCAAAATCCATATCAACCACAGATGCCTTATCAACCACAGATGCCTTATCAACAACAAATGCCTTATCAGCAACAGATGCCTTATCAACCACAGATACCATATCAACCACAGATGCCATATCAGCAACAGATGCCATATCAAATGACAGGTCCAGTTCCTTATCCACCTTTAACAGGTCAAGTTAACCCATATCAAAATAACATGGATTTTTACACACATAATTTGCAATACAATTTTTTGAAAGAAAATAAATCTAAATTGTCTTACTATATAACTGTTGATTTAGAATTATATCCAGGAACTGAAGTAAGTGGTATAAAAAAATATTCATTAAAATGTAATTCTACATTTGAAAGAATTAGAAAATCATTAGCTGATTTATTTGGATATCAATATAGACCACTTGAAATAAAAGAGGCGTATGAATATGAGGCAAATTTTGAAAAAAATGAAAAAATAAAGGAAGAAAATGAAAGGAAATTAGAAGAAGATAAAAAAGAAAAGGAAAGAGAAGAAAGAGATAGAGAAAGAGAAAGGGAAAGAGATAGAGATAGAGATAGAGAAAGGGAAAGTAGAGAAAGAAGAGGGGGCAAACTTAAAAAAAGTTTGAATAAAAGTTTAAAAACCAAAAAAAGGTCAAAAAATAAGACACTTAAAAAGATCAAATAGAAACTTCATTAGTACTCGTATTTGCTTCTATAAGTTCTAAAGAAGGTGCACTTGGTTCTAAAGTATGTATATTTTTATCAGGATCTACATCATTGAATTGAATTTTTCCTTTTAAATAGGCAGAATAAAATATATTCTTTTCGGTATTTACAGTAGTATATACATCACCTAATTTACTTATCATAACAATAATGTTAGTAACAAATGTAGTAGTTGTTTGATTATCTAAATAATATTGATATATAACCACCCCACTAAGAACTGAATTGGCAACAAAGCATCCAATAGAAATATAACCAGCTCTTTGATAGCATTTATCTAATGTCCAAATACTATTTCTTTTTTCTTCTGGTAATCCTTCAATTAATTTTTGAACTGAATCATTATCTGATGCAACACTTTTATTGACTTCCAAATAAGTAATTAAACGATTTTCGCGTTTAATTTCAAAAATATACATAATTAAAAAGGAAAACATAGTTATAAAATTAAATATAAGACCTGCTGAGTATAACTCGCTATCACCGGTCATATTTTCACTATAGCTGCAAACATGATCGCCGCATTTTTGTGGCACAAATAAAATCAAAAAAGAGGATATCATTACTCGATACAATTCTAACATAAAAGTGGGTAAAACAGAGACTTTTTGCATGAAATTTTGATCACGTAATTTATTGTCAATTGCGGATGTTAATGAAGTAGAACTTTCAGTCATTGTAATATATAATAATAATTTACATATTACAAAAAATTTAAGTATCTATAAAAAAATTGAAATTATTACACTATACTTTAGTGTTTTATAAAATTATAATAATGAACTTTAAAAGTATTTTTGAGATTTTCAAACGTGCACCTTTAACAAGCAATAAAATGCAGTTAGGACGATGGAATATTCATAATTATAGAGAAACATCGCTTAAAATTAAATATGCAACGGAAGACAATTGTGGCATTTCTTCACACACTTATAAAAATACAAGGCCAATCTCAATACAACAAAACAATCATTTAGATGATAGAAAATTAATCTTCATGATGGGTTACGAATCGACCCCTAACAGTAATTAAAATATATATTAAATTATTATTCTTTTAAGAATTGTTCAATGGTATAAATATTTTTTGACAGGAATGCGTTTATTTGTTAGTTTGCTCCTGGCGACTTTTTTTCGCCAGTTTTTTCTTCTGTTTTTTCGTCTTCTTTTTCTTCTTTTGCATTTGCTTCGCTTACACTTACCTTTGTTGCTTTTGCTTCGGTTACTATAGATTCTTTTTTTTTTGGTGTCATTAAATCACTTACTTTACTAGTTACTGTAGCGACAGTTTCTTCTATTTTTAATTTAATAGAGTTTTTTTCTGGCGCTTCTTTTTTTACAGAAACATCTGTTTTAACATCTGTTTGTGTTTCAACATTTGTTTTTGTGGCTGTCAGAGCCTTTACTTCTTTAAATTCATTCTTGACATTATTCAACATAATTGAAGACAAAGTATATTGATATGCACGTCTTTTATATTTAGAATCGTTTTCCATTTTACTGTATTTAATTGTTCGTTCTAGTTCTCTGTTATCAAGAATTTTTTTAATTGTATCTTCTTCATAACAACAACTACAGCAATTATAAAAAAATGATAAACATCTCATATAATTATGATTCATGTCCTTTTCATTTTTAATAATATTTTCCCTATATTTGTAATATTGGCTTTCAATATCATCACCCTTATCCAAATGTTTTGCGGCTAAAATAGACATCTCTTTAGGAATAGGCACATCAATTTTTAACAGATCTAAAAATCTTGCCTTGTTATTTTTTATCAGTGTCTCAGCATTACTTCTCATTTTTTTTGGCAAATAAATTTCATTGTTGATTGTTGCACTAAATGAAACCCAACTCTGTTTTAAACTAATATATTCTTCCAGATTTTCTTGCAATTTAAACGTTTTGACAATGCCTGTTAGTAATGCAACTGCAAAACTAGTGATAGTTAGAACAAGATTTAATCCAAACTTTAAATCTGACGAATAATTTCCAAATTGTGTGACACTTATTGTTCCAGATGCGGTGGATAAAAGAAGACCTAACAAAATGCATGTCTGTAGTCTCCATCGGTAAATTTTAATGGCTAGATCAAGACATTCAATTTTATATGCAGCAACACTTATCCAATCATTGAATGTCTCTAAAGTAATTAAATTATCCCATGTATTTTCAGAAATTACATCATTGTTTGTTTCAGAATCTGGTGCAACTGCATCTGTAGATGGTATAGGGTCCGTATAATCTTCTAATGACTTTAAACTTAATAAATTTCTATCGGATTGTTTTTTTTGCATTCAAAATATATATTATCAAATAAACTAATATTATATATTTTCTTTATTCTTATAAATTTATCATATAGTCATAAAAATTACCTGTGTTTGTAAATCTATATTATCCATAATAGTTTCCATTGATTTCACATCGGTATCTGCATTCGTTGTACTATTTAAATAGGTGGTCAAATTCAAAATAATTTTTATTCTTTCTTGTGTCCATATTTTGTGTAAAGAAGATACTAAATCTACTGTATAAAGTGCAGTCATATTATCTTTGCGAAATAGATAATCTATACATGTTTCATCTAAATGATTAGAAATCAATGAAAAATAATAATTCAAACAAAGGCGCATTATAGAGCATTGTTTATAAGTTTCAATCAATTTAAGAATCCCATTTTGAGCGCATTTGAATAGATCTTTTAATTTTGGATTTTGCTGAATAGATGATTTTGACAAATAGTGCTGACATGCTAATTCAATTGGATTATACATATATTGCAAATCAGTTTTGTTTGTTTTTAAAAGATATCGACATAATCCTTGAAATATTCCAGGTTCTTGAAAATAAATAATATTTCTTGAAATGCATATTTTTGTTCCTATTGGTTTGTTACTAAGAATAGCTAGCTTTATAATAACGGATAGTGGATCTAAAATAAATAAGTGTTGATCAATTGGCCTGTTATCTGGTAATATATTATTATCCATTTTTAATCCTTAAATATATTTAAATGAAAAAATATATTTAAGCTTTTTTCTATTAAACCTAACAAATTTATTTGTTATAGTATTATTCTGAACTAAAATTGCTCATGAATTCTTCCACCAGTTCTTGCGGAATATTATTGAAATCCACCAACGTGCTATTTAGCTGATACCTTTTTTGAAAATCAGGCGATGAATTCAACTTTGTTTGAAATAGTTCTTTGTTTTCGTAATATTTTAATGCTGTTTTGGGGCCGCATTTTGGAAACACTGAAGTAATATTATCACTAATATCACCCATTATAATTTTACAGAATAGATCAAGCTTAGGATCATTTGTGCTCGATTTTTGTTCTGTTAGTTTCTTAAATGCAAGATTGTATAAGTGTATTCGCGGCTCTGCAAGTTGCAAATAATCTTTGTCGCTAGTAATAATGTATACAGTGGATTCAGGATACTTTGTTAAAATATGTTTTACTGAAATGGCAATGCAGTCATCTGCTTCTAAATGCGGATGCTTTAAAATGCAGCTTGCTCCAGCTTCTATAAAGAGCTTTTCTTCATAAACCATTTTAAAGAAGGGTCCTCCCATGAAACCATCTTCTGAGCCATTGGCTCTATTGCCTTTATATTCTGGAAACAATTTGGTGCGCCAAATATCCTGACGTTTACAGTCCTTTCCCACAACGATAATGGGTTCAATGCTCTTATCAATTTTAAGATTTTTTTGCAGCCCCTTAATATTAGTGACGAATGTTTTCTTGAATTTTTCTAAAAACTCACTATTTTGATAAGGATCTTTTAAACATTCAGTGTCTTCTGGAAATGCATTTTTCCACCATGTTAGGATCGAATGGTAACGATAGAAATTATAGTAGCTACCATCAATAAATATAAATGTAGGTGCTTTAACTGTTTTTGTCATTTTTTCGAGTAAATTGTTCATATAATAATATAAGTATATTGTTATATTTAATTACTTTCAATTTTTTATATTTTATATTATATATTATATATTATATAT
>Ga0164292_10003019_pt1 | contig 13719 bp, 10 predicted proteins | sample GEODES117metaG_FD_111486 | JGI IMG/M metagenome (GOLD analysis project Ga0164292, IMG submission 111486) | Eutrophic lake water microbial communities from Lake Mendota, Wisconsin, USA - GEODES117 metaG | ecosystem: Environmental > Aquatic > Freshwater > Lake | place: USA: Lake Mendota... | reverse complement strand
GTCGTGCGGATTTGCGAGCGACTCGCGACATGGACGACCCCCTGGTAGCCGGTGCGGGAGATACCTTAAGTTTTGCTGAGATGTTTACCACACCTTTCTGAGACGACAGGCGACTACCCGCCATGCTTAACTGGAGAAACCCCAGGCCGCTCTCCTTTTTCAATAGGTAGGCCGCGTGTTACGTTCAGCAACCTGTCAAAGAAAGTGGGCGCAAATGTCGGACATCGTCGAATCTCCGAGTGTCTCGCCGGGTCCCCGGCACTGGTTGCGCCGAGGTGTGGCGATCGCCGGTTTCGCCCTGGTGTCGGGTGCACTTCCCCTTGCGGTGCTCGCCTCGCCGTCCAGCACCCCGACCAATCTTGCTGAATGCGGCATCGGTTGGGTCTGGGACCCGGTTGCGTTCCGCTGTGTTCCCTACGTCGCTCCGGTCATCGGTCCCGTCGGTCCCGTTGGAGTCGGTGGAGTCATCGGCCCGGTCGGAGTCAACCCGGTCCTCGGACCCGTCGGACCCGTTGGTGTCGGTGGAGTCGTCGGCCCGGTCGGAGTCGATCCGATTCTCGGTCCGGTTGGTCCAGTCGGGGTCGGTCACCGGTAACTCCCACCGGCCTCTGTTGCCCGATCTGACATGAGCAACTGCTCGGCGCGGGGCATCACTCAGACTTGTTTGCGCCCCTGAGATCCCGATCCCGATCCCGGCTGGGCTGCACCCGCTTGGGTTCGCCCGGCATCTTCGGGTAGTTCGGCGGATACGGCAGATCCCCCAGGCCCACTTCCAGGTCGGCCGCCCACATCGCCATCAGCGGCTCGATCGACTGGGCCGGCGAGTCCATCTCCCCCATCGGGTCACCGCGCTGCGCGACCAGGGCCGGCACCGTGGCCATGGTGTAGTCGTCCGGGGTCTCCGCGGCGGCGAGTTCGGTCCAGGTCAGCGGTGTGGACACCGTCGCGATCGGGGTCGGGCGCACCGAGTAGGCGGCGGCGAAGGTGCGGTCGCGGGCGTTCTGGTTGTAGTCGATGAAGATCCGCTGCCCGCGTTCCTCTTTCCACCAGGCGGTGGTCACCAGGCCAGGTGCCCGGCGTTCGACCTCGCGGGCCAGTGCGATACCGGCGTGGCGCACCGCGATGAAGTCCCAATCGGGGGTGATCCGCAGGAACACGTGCACCCCGCGGCCACCGGAGGTCTTCGGGTAGCCCACCAGGCCGAGTTCGTCGAGCAGCGGTTTGAGGACGTCGACGGCGACGGCCCGGGCTTGCGCGAAACTGGTGCCGGGCTGCGGGTCGAGGTCAATGCGCAACTCGTCGGGGTGATCGGTGTCCGGGCAGCGAACCTGCCAGGGGTGCAACGTGATTGACCCCATCTGTGCGGCCCACACGACAGCAGAGGGATGGGTGGGCATCAGCGCGTCGGCCGTCCGCCCGGACGGGAAGGTGATCCGGCAGGTTTGCAGATAGTCGGGATGTTTCTCCGCAACCCGCTTCTGGTAGATCATCTCGCCGTCGATGCCGTCCGGAAAGCGCTGCAGGTGAGTGGGACGGTCACGCAGCGTGGTGAGCATCGTCTTGGCGATGGTCCGGTAGTAGTCGATCAGCGCACCCTTGGTCCCGGCGGCACCCAGCTTGGGGAAGAACACCTTGTCCCGGTTGGTGATTCGCACGGCGACGCCGTCGACGTCGATCTCCTCGGCCGCGGCGCTCACCGTGCCGCCAGCACGTCATTGAGGTCGTAGTGCAGCGGCACGTCGAGTTGGTCGAAGGTGCAACCGGCTGGGTCGCGGTCGGGCCGCCACCGGATGAACCGCACGGTGTGCCGGAACCGACGCCAGGCCCCGGTTCCCTCCATCTGGTCGTAGGCCACCTCGGCGACCCGTTCCGGCCGGATCGGGATCCACCGCTTGTCGGCCGCCGAGTTCCACCGGCTGGGCTCACCGTCCTTGGCGGCCCCCTCACGCAGCGGTTCCAATTCCTCCAGAAGGCGCAGCCGGTCTTTGGCGGTGAACGACGCAGCCCCGCCGATCATCTGCAGTTCGCCGCCGTCGTTGTGCAGGCCGAGCAGGATCGACCCGACACCCTGGCCGCTCTTGTGGACGCGGTAGCCCATCGCCACGCAGTCCGCGTCGCGGGCGTGCTTGATCTTGACCATGTCGCGCTGGCCGGGCAGATAGTGCCCGTCGAGTCGTTTGGCGATCACCCCGTCCAGGCCCGCGCCCTCAAAGGTGTTGAGCCACCGGGCGGCACGGTGCGGATCCTGCGTGGTGCCGGTGACGTGGCACCATTGGCCCTGGGCCACCGAGTCGGCCAGGGCGTCGCGGCGCACCCGGAACGGCTCGCCCATCAGGGACCGATCGCCGATGGCCAGTGCGTCGAAGCCGATGAAGTGGGCGGGGGTCTGCTCGGCGAGCATCCGGACCCGGCTGGCAGCGGGGTGGATCCGCTGAGACAGCGAGTCCCAGTCCAGCCGGGTTCGCCCGTCGATCTGCCGCGGCACCACCACTTCACCATCGAGCACACACCGCGGCGCCAACTGCTCACCCAGGGCGGCGACCAACTCCGGGAAGTAGCGACCGAGCTCCTTGCCATTGCGGGACTGCACGACCACCTCGCCGCCGTCGCGGAAAACCAGCGCCCGAAAACCGTCCCACTTCGGTTCGTAGGACCAGACGCCTGCTTCGTCGGGCACCGTGGCCTGTGCTTTGGCCAGCATCGGCTGCACCGGCGGCGTGACGGACAGATTCACTGCTCCATCGTCGTACATTCTGTTGCGATGCACACCACCCCGAAGCTTGGGGCGGGCCGGTTCGCGCCCAGCCCGTCGGCCGATCTGCATATCGGCAACCTGCGCACCGCGGTGCTGGCGTGGTTATTCGCCCGATCGACCGGCCGGCGGTTCCTGGTGCGGGTGGAAGATCTCGACGACCGCACCCACGACGACGTGGCGGCGCGGCAGTTAGCCGATATCGCCGCGATAGGGATCATCTGGGATGCGGCACCGGAGTGGCAGTCCGCCCACCCGCAGCGCTACCAGGCAGTAGTCGAGGACCTGATCGGACGCGACCTGGTCTACGAATGCTTTTGCAGCCGAAAGGAAATACTGGAAGCCCCCCGGGCCCCGCACAGCCCGGAAGGCGCCTACCCGGGCACCTGCCGCACGCTGTCTGCCGCGCAGCGGGCGCAGCGGCGCCAGACCCGGCCACCGGCGCTGCGGCTACGCACCCAGGGCGGGCAGTACACCGTCATCGATCTGTTGCACGGCAGCTACACCGGCATGGTGGACGATTTCGTCTTGCGGCGCGGCGACGGGGTGCCGGCCTACAACCTGGCCGTTGTGGTGGACGACGCCCACGCCGGGGTTGATCAGGTGGTGCGCGGCGAGGATCTGCTGGCCTCCTCGCCGCGCCAGGGCTACCTTGCCGACCTGTTGGGTTACCCGCAGCCGGTGTACGCCCATGTGCCGTTGGCGCTCAACAACGAGGGCAAGCGGCTGGCCAAGCGCGACGGGGCGGTCACCCTGGCGGAGTTGGGGGTGCCCCGCGCCTGGGCGTTGATCACCGAGTCGCTGGGCTGGCCGGCAGCTGACCCCGACGAACTGCTGACGAAGTTCGACCCGGCGGGCCTGCCACGGCAGCCGTGGATTTACCGCGGCTGAGGTTCCGACCGGGCTCAGACGGTGAGTTCCTGCTGCCCCCAGGGGGATCCGTAGGCGTTGAGCAGGTCCAGGAACGGCGCCGGGTCGAAGGCCTCCGGCCCGAGCACCCCGGCCCCGCTCCACACCCCGGTGGCCAGAAGTTCCAGCGCCACAACAGGATTGATGGCGGTCTGCCAGACCACGCACTGGTGTCCGTACTCGGCCATCGACCACTCGTTGTCCACGACGTGGTAGAGGTAGGTCGACCGCGGCTTGCCGTCCTTGCCGGTTCCGGTCACCCACAGGCCAGCGCAGGTTTTGCCACGCATCTTCGGACCGAGGGTGGCCGGGTTGGGCAGGCAGGCCGCCACCACATCGCGGGGTGACACCTGCACCGGGCCCTTGTCGGAATTGACCGTCACCTTGTCGGTGCGGTCCAACCCGAGTTTGTGCAGCGTCTTGAGGACGCCGATGAACTCCTCACCGAGTCCGTACTTGAAAGTCGCGCGTTTGCAGTCGACCCAGCGCGGCATCAGCAGTACTTCCTCGTGCTCGACGTTGACGCACTCCACCGGTCCGATGCCCTCGGGGAAGTCGAAAACCTCAGGCTCGCTGAAGGGTTCGGTGACGAACCAGCCGCGATCCTTCTCCCAGATGACCGGCGGGTTGAGGCATTCCTCGATGGTGGTCCAGATCGAGAACGACGGTGCGAAGTCGTACCCGTCGACGGTGAGGTTGGCACCATCGCGGGTGCCCAACTCGTCGATCTCACTGAAAAGATGGTCGGCGGCGTAACGGGCGAAGACGTCGGAAAGCCCGGGCTCGACACCGATACCGACCAGCGCCAACCGGTCGGCGTCGAGCCACTGTTGCTCGGCCGCGAATTGCTCGTCGCCGAGTTTGACCCCGGTCAGTTCGTAAGGCTTGTCGGGGTGGCGCTGCGACAGGCTCATCGCCATGTCCAGGTAATCGGCGCCACCGGCCAGTGCCCCGTTGAAGATCGGCATCACGAACCGGGGGTCCACCGCGTTCATCACATGGGTGATCCCGTGCTGGCGAACCAAGGTGGCGACGGCGGCCGCCGACGAGGCGTCGACCTGGGTTGCGACGAACCGCGGATCGGCGACGGCGTCCACGGCACGCTGGGCGCTGGCCTGGTCATAATCGGCCACCACGATCTGGTCGAAGAACTCCCGCCGCTTGGCGATCGCGCAAAATGCTGAGCCGACGCCGCCGGCGCCCACAAGAAGAATCTTCATCCGCGCAACATATCGCTTAACGGCCGTTCGGTTCTAGAGCGGGTTGGGCGCCGCTTGGACCGTGCCGAGAAGAACCGCCGCTGCCCCGACTCGCGTCACGGATTTGCTCACCATCGACGGCCCCCCACCTAAATCGCGACAACCCACAACACGACAGCAGGCTAACAATGGCGGGCGCAGCTATCGCGTTTTTAACCTTGCCGTCATACGGCGACGTCGAGGCGGGCCATTCCACGCAACGTGACGTGCGGTTTGTAGGTCGGTTCGCCGGCCAGCCGTGCCCCGGGGAAACGCTTGGTGACCGCGCAGAGCGCCACCGCAGCTTCCAGCCGCGCCAACGGCGCCCCCAGGCAGAAGTGCGCGCCGAGGCCGAAAGCGAGGTGGCGCAGCGGCTGGCGGTCGGGGTCGAAGGTGTCGGGACGTTCGTTGACCGCCGGATCGCGGTTGGCCGCGGCCAGCATCAGCATCATGTTGTCGCCCTTGGGCACCCGGACACCACCGATCGTCATGTCCGCCCCGGCGACCCGGCCGACCAGTTGAACCGGCGGGTCGTAGCGCAGTGTCTCCTCCACGATCACCGACGCCCGGGCGGGGTCGCCGGCCAGCTGCGCCCAGTAGTCCGGGTGGCGCAGCATGGCCAGGATCGCATTGGCGATCAGGTTCACCGTGGTCTCGTGTCCGGCGATCAGCAACAGATTGCAGGTGGCGAGAATCTCGTCCTCGGTGAGCTGATCACCGGTCTCCTCGACGGCGATCAGGCCCGACATCAGATCGTCGCGGGGGTGCTCGCGCCGCTGGGCAAGAAGATCGCGAAGGTATCCGCGCAGCCACAGCCCGGCCTCGAGGCGTTCCTCGAATCCCTGCGCCTGGCCGGTGAAGGCGAAGAACGGGTCCAGGCCCTGGGCCAGCAGTTCGGAGGCCCAACTGAACTTCGGCTCATCCTCGACGGGCACGCCGAGCAGCCGGCAGATCACCGCGACCGGCAGCGGGTGGGCCAGGTCGGCGATGACTTCGAAACGCCCCGTCGCGGCAACCTTGTCGAGCAGCTCGTCGACCAGTTCGACGATGCCGGCTTCCAGGGATCTGACCACCTTCGGTGAGAACGCCTTGCTGACCAGGCGGCGCAGCCGGGTGTGATCGGGCGGGTCGAGGAACAGAAAGCTCGGGATGCCGAACGGACGCAGATTCTCCCCGGCGGCCATGGCCCGCTGGGCGGCGCTGGACTTCAGCCGGTCGCTGCAGGAGTCCGGGTGGCGCAACACCTCGTCGCAGTCCGCGAAGGAACTGAACACCACCAAGTTGGACTCCGGCAGCAGCAGCGGGCCGCCTTCACTCAACCGGTGATAGACGGGATACGGGTCGGCGCGACGGGCCGGGTCGAGCAGTTCCAGCAGCAGCGGCTGTGCAGCGGTCATCTGATCAGTGTGCCTGCTCTCAAGGAACACTCGCCTTACTGCACCCGGGCGCGCAAAATCGTGCAGGCAGCTACCGGACGACCGGGTGTACGCGGCTTCCGGCTGCTGCCACCCCGGCGGTTGTACGACGGCATGGGGCTGGTGTCATTGGTGAAGCTGAAGAACTTGCGCTGAGGGCGGCGTGTGCGGTTCCATTCAGGGCCGGGGGCGCGGATCCTGCTTTCGGGCGGACCTTCCGAGGGACCACAGAGGCTGCGGCTTTCGATCCCTCATTTTTTCGTTTTCCCCCGCGCCCTCGCACTCCACGGCGACTGCTGGTGCATCGAGTCTGCGTCAAGATCGTCATTTCCGCCAGAAAGGCGATCTGAGCGCAGAATCGATGCGGGGACGCGGAGCATCAGGACGCGTAATAGCGACCGAGGAAGTCGTCGCGCAGAGCGTCGAAGTCGCCGGCGAGGATGGCGTCCCGGATCCGGTCGACCAGACGGATGATGAAACGTTCGTTGTGGATGGTGCACAGCGTGGCGGCCAGCATCTCCTTAGCCTTGAACAGGTGGTGGATGTAGGCCCGGGTGTAGTGCGCGCAGGTGTAGCAGTCGCAGTCCGGATCCAACGGGGTGAAATCCCGTTTGTAGCGGGCCCCGGTGATGTTGTAGCGGCCGTTCGGCGAGTAAATCGCGGCGTTGCGGGCCACCCGCGACGGTGACACGCAGTCGAAGGTGTCGGCGCCGGCGGCGATCGCCGCGAAAAGGTCGTCTGGCTCGCTGATGCCGAGCAGGTGGCGCGGCTTGGCATCGGGCAACTCTTCGGTGCACCAGCCGATGATGGTGGCCAGGTTCTGCTTCTCCAACGCCCCGCCGATGCCGTAGCCGTCGAAGCCGCGGCCGTCGTCGTCGACGATGCTCTCCAGCCCGCGGCAGGCTTGCCGGCGAAGATCCTCGTAGTGGGCGCCCTGCACCACCCCGAAAAGCGCTTGCGCCGGACGCACCCCGGCCTGCTGGGCACTGAGCCGGCGATGTTCGGCCAGACACCGCACGGCCCACGCCTGGGTACGGTCCAGCGACTCCTCCTGGTAGGCACGGGTGTTCATCAGGGTGGTCAGTTCGTCGAAGGCGAAGATGATGTCGGCCCCGAGTTGGTGCTGGATACCGATGGACACCTCCGGGGTGAATCGGTGTGTGGAGCCGTCCAGGTGCGAGATGAAGGTGACGCCGTCGTCGTCGACCCGGGCCAGGCGCTGTTTACCTTTGGCGATCAGGTTGTCGGACTGGACCCGGCCGGGGTCTTCCATGAGCACCTTGCGGAAGCCCGCGCCCAGCGACATGATCTGGAATCCGCCGCTGTCGGTGAACGTCGGCCCAGCCCAGTTCATGAATGCCCCCAGCCCGCCCGCCTCGGCGACGATGTCAGGACCGGGTTGCAGGTAGAGGTGGTAGGCGTTAGCCAGCACCGCCTGGGCGCCCAGTTCGCGCATCGTCTCGGGCAGAACGGCTTTCACGGTCGCCTTGGTGCCCACAGCGACGAAGGCCGGGGTGCGGATGTCTCCGTGCGGGGTGTGAATCACCCCGCAACGGCCCCGGGCACCCGCTAACTCGGCCTCAACTGTGAAAAACGGCACCGCCCCAAGCCGTTCGAGATCACTTGTCAACTGTCCGTAGCGCGTTTGGCGGACGGAGCGGCGGCCTTCCGGCGACGGGTAGCCGCCGGTTTCCCGCCGGCGGTGCCCACCGCCTGCTCGAGTTCACTCAGCGAGTCCTCCAAGTGGCCGAGCAGGCGTTGCAGGCTGGGCACGCTTCGTCGGCAGCCGACCAAACCGAAGTCGAGGTTGTCGGCGTTGTTGGACAGCGTGATGTTCAGCGCCTGGCCGTCGAGTGCGATGGACAGCGGATAGTTGCCGTCCATTCGGGCGCCCCTCCAGTACAGCGGTTCTCGCGATCCCGGCACGTTGGAGATCACCAGGTTGAACGGCGGGGCGGCCGAACCCAGCGCCGGGGACACCAGGGACAGCAGCAGCGGCGAGACGTTGAACGCCGACAGCGCCACCTGCTGAAGCTTGGGCAGTTCCTTGAAAACGTCCTTGTTTTTGCGCATCGAGGCACTGACCTCTGCCAGTCGCTCGGCGGGGTCCTCGAGGTCGGTGGCCAGGCTGGCCAGCAGCGCGCCGACCTGATTGCCGCCGCTGTTGGCGCTGCCCTCCTCACGCAGACTCACCGGCACCATGGCGATCAGCGGTCGGTCCGGAAGTGCTTTCTGCTCAAGCAGATACGCCCGCAGCGCGCCGCCGCACATAGCCAGCACGACGTCGTTCAGGGTGACTCCGGCGGCCTTCTTGATGGCCATCACCCGCTCGATCGGCCAGGACTGCGCGGCGACGCGACGGGCACCGCCGATCGGGACGTTGAAGATGGTCCGCGGCGCCCCCACCGGCAGGGTCAGCTGCTGCTGCAGCAGACCCTTGTTCGCCAGGTGCAGTGCGGACGGACCCAGTCCCAGAACGGAATCCGCCACACCCCGCACAGCACCCAACCGCGATGAGGCAGCCTTGGCCTTGCCCTTGCCCGAGGAGCGTTCGTTAAGCGCCCACATCACGCGGGCCTCGACATCCTCGGGATCGGCGGACAGCGCCCGGCGAATCATCCGCATGGCGCTGACACCGTCGAGCAGGGCGTGATGGATTTTGGTGTACACCGCGAACCGGCCGTCGTTGAGTCCTTCCACCAGATGGGTCTCCCACAGCGGGCGGTGGCGGTCGAGCAGACTGCCGTGCAGCCGGGAGGTCAACTCCAGCAGTTCGCGCACCCGGCCGGGCGAGGGCAGCGCCGAGCGGCGCAGGTGGTACTCCAGGTCGAGTTCACGGTCGAAGGCCCAGGTCAGGTTGGCGATGCCGCCGAGGAACTCCGCCGGGTGCTTCCGGAAGGTCGGCGCGACATCGTCGCGGGCGAGGACGTCCTGATAGAGCTCCCGGAGGAACTCCGGTCCGGCGCCCTTGGGCGGCTCGAACAACTGCAGGCCGGCGACGTGCATGGGGTGCTCGCGGGACTCCCCCAGCAAAAACATCGAATCCAGCGGTGATATCAGTTCCATTCCACGACCGCCTCAACTTCTCCACACCCCGTTTGAACCCCGTTTGAACCCCAACACTAGGCCCAGGAGTACCCGCGTGGGGCCGAAAGTCCCTGTCCATCGGGACCCCGGCCACGCACTGTGGAAGCCATGAGGACCGCCCACTGGCTGCCGGTCACAGTGGCCGCACTGGTGTGCGGGTGCACGTCCGGCAACCCAACCACGCCGGTACCGCCAAGCGCGGGGCCGTCCACGGCGGCCAGTGTGACCGCGAGCACCACGCCCCAGAGCACGACGACCCCATCGGCGACCCCGTCGCCGTCGCCGTCGTCGCCGGCCGAGGCGATCCGGGAGTGGGAGGGCATCGCCCGCGAGCATTTCAAAGAGTCCGCGACGGCACTGGAGCAGGTGTCGGAGGCCTCGGCCGCCGAGGACGAAGCGGGACTGCGTGCCGGGTGCCAGCGGTTGCACGACGCCAACTCGATCGGCCTGCAGGAGGATCTGCCCACCCCGGATCCGCAGTTGACCGCCGAAGTGCAGCGGATGATCGACGACATGAACGTCGCGACGCACGCGTGCCTGCGGTTCGCGCTGGGCCGCGACCCCACCGACGCGGGCAACTATCAGCAGTACCTGGGCCGCGCGGTCGAGCACCTGCAGCGGGCCAGAGCGATTCTCACCGCCGCCCGGCAGTGATCGGTGGCGCCAGCCGCCTGGCTAGACCACAGCCTGTTGCGCCGCGCTGCTCCCGATCTCGCGCAGGTCGCTGATCCGGTAGGCCGTCACCGTGGTGTCGCCGACGGCGTAGAGCACGTCGCCGATCCGCACAGTTCGAAGCGTCTGCTCGTCGGGGTGGATCTCGCCGACCACCTCGATGCCGGCTGGCCCGACCCGCAGCACCTTGAGGTACTGGCCGGAGCGGTAGCCGGTCTGTGGGTCATAGCCGGCGCCGGAGACCGGGACCACCAGCAGGCCGTCCTGCTCGGAGTACAGCAGGGCGTGGTGGTCGAACTGTGCATTCGACCACGACCACTGGTAGCCGGGGTCGAGGAACTCCCGCTCGATCTGCGTCAGGTTCGAACCGTCGCTGACGTCGAACAGTGTCGCGTGCACCCGGGTGTTCCAGCTGTCTGGCTCGCGCTCCTGCCCGATGCCCAGCAGCAGCCCGTCACCGACGGACTGCAGATAGTTGGAGAAGCCCGGCACTACCAGTTCGCCCAGGAGGGTCGGCGCGGCCGGGTCGCTGAGATCGACCGCGAACAGCGGGTCGGTCCGCAGGAAGGTCACCAGGTAGGCGGTGTCGCCGACGTAACGCACGGCGTAAAGCTGCTCGCCGGGCGCCAGCCCGGTCAGCCGGCCCACCTCGTCGAGGCTGTCTCCTTCGGTGTCCAGGACGTAGATGCCGCTGTCGTCGCGGGTGGTGGTGATGCCGTCGATCCACTGCGTGCTGGTGGTGTGGGTGGCCACCCGCAGATAGCCGTCGCGCTCGTCCATGGCGAACTGGTTGATCGGCGTGCCGGACACCAGACCGCTGGCTTGCCAGGAGATATCCGGCCCCGCGACGAAGAACCGGTCGATGCGGGTGTCGGTGGAGGAGCCGGCGTCGGTGTAGTAGTTCTCGACGGTCGCGACGTACAGCGCGTCCGGGGTCATGTAGACGGTGCCGCCGCCGTCGGCGGACACCAAGGCGCCGACGCTGTCGTCGAAGGCTGGTGCGCCGGCCGGGCGTCCCGAATCCACCGACACCACCGTCAGCACCGACTGCTGGTTGTCGGCGCGCGGCCGCACGATGTCCTGCGCGCCGGCGACCAGACCCAGGTCGACGGTGACGCCGTCGGCGTCGACGGCGTAAGCGTGCGGCAGGGACATCCCGACGATCTGGTCACCGACCCGTGCGACGTAGGAGTCCCACGTCTCGTAGGTCCGGTACGCCACCGGCGCGTCGGGGTCGTAGCGGATCTTCAACTCGACCGGGTTGCCTTCCAGCTCCGCTGGACCGGCGTACTGAACGGGGGTCTCGACGTAGCTGGGGGTGGGCAATTTCACCGACCGCTGCATCACCACGTAGACCACGCCGTCGACCGCCCGGGAGTTCTGGTAGGCGCCGTCGAACACCGTCTGGGTGACCACTGTCGGAGCAGTGCGGTCGGTGACGTCGTACACGGTGACCGTCGTCTGCGGATCCCACGCCCAGAAGCCGGGGTAGGCCATCTTCACCTGCGGCCCATACCAGCCGGAGCCGGTCTGGCTGATCACAGTCAGCCGGTCACCGGCCAGGTACTGACCCAACACGTCGCCGCTGACGTTGGACTGTGAGGCCACCGACAGGTCGTCGGCGCGCACGATGGTGAGTTGCCCGTTGCGGGCGGTGTAGATGTAGCGGCCGTCATTTTCGACGAAGTCGGCCTCGTCAACTCCATCCACCTGAATGTTGGTGTCAGAGTTGGTGTTCTCCGCGTCAGCCTTCAGGTACTCCGGGTACGGCCCATACCCGTACACCGGCACGGTCTGGCCGAACAGGTTGCCGTAGCGCTGCTGGGCGAGTTGAAGCAGGTAATCGCGCATCTCAGCGTCGCTGAAGTACGCATCGCTGTCGGTGGTCTGCCCAGTGGTGGTCTGCCCCGTGTTCAGCATCGGGAAGATGTTGAAGAACGTGCGGCGCACCAACAGCATTGCGCCTTCCAGGAATTCAACGAGCGGGCCGCCCGGAAGTCCGGCCAGCCAGTCGGCGGTGGAGTCGAAGAACGTGGTGACCGCGGTGCTGATCGCCGCGATCGGCTCAGCCGGCGCGGGCGGCGGGGTGTCACTGATGGTGGCGGTGCTCGCCGTCGGGCCGGGCGCCGCTGTGGCAGATGCGGCGGGGGCCGGAGTCGACGGGCCCGGCACCGCGGCGACCACCGCAGGGGCATCGCCGTCTGCCGGGGCCTGAGTTGCGGCAGCGGCAGTGGGCGGCCCGCTGTCCGGTTGCGCGGTGGACGGTGCGGAGTCCTCAGAGCCCTCCGAGACCTCCGAGTCCTCAAGGAGGGCTTCGCGCGCGCCACGACCGGCCGCCCGGCGCGACGGTGAGGCCGGTAGTTCCGCACTCGGCAGGGCTTCAGACTCGGCGGCGGACTCGGGGGCAGACTCAGCGGCGGCCGGGGATTCCGCGCTCACCTGGCCGCGGCGGGGACGGTCGGCGGAGGCGGCGGACCGCGGCGTCGCCGCCCGGGCGTCATTCGCGCCCTGCTGGGGTCCGGAGACTGCCGAGGTATCGGTGTCAGCCGGTTCTGCGCTGGCCGTTCCGGCCGCCTGCGGACCAGCCAGGGACAGGCCCAGCGCGAACGCTGCAACTGATACCCGCGTCCCGCGCCTGACTGCGGACATCACACCTCTGCCTTCACCGTATTTGCTCGCTGCTGAGAATCTCCTGTGATTCGCACGAACCTTAGCGCTAGAGGCTGAGGGCGTCAACGAGGGCTGCATTTGCTGGCCTCGGGAACAGTGCAGTCGGGTCAGGGTCGCGTAGGTTCTTATCGAATCGACCCCTTAACGAAAGCCGCCATGTCCGAGGATCAGGTCACAGACGTTCCGCCAAATCACCTCTCCATTGATGAGCGCAGCCCCTTCTATAGCGAAGAGGCACTCCTTCGCGGCGTGGGTATTCGTTTCAACGGCGTCGAGAAAACCAATGTTCACGAATACAACGTGGCCGAGGGTTGGGTGCGAGTTGAAGTTCCCACCGCTAAGGATCGCCGCGGAAATCCCATGATCATCAAGGTTTCCGGCACGGTCGAGCCTTATTTCCGTTCAGCGGAGTAGCTGGGGCGGCCGACCGCAGCGCCCGGTCCGGCACAACAGGGCTCTGACGCAGGGATCCAGGCCAGTGAAAATGGCGGTGGCGGAGGGATTTGAACCCTCGGACGGGGGTTACCCGTCACACGCTTTCGAGGCGTGCTCCTTAGGCCGCTCGGACACGCCACCGTCGCAAAGCTTACGGTCCCCGGCCGGGCTAGCCCAAATCGCGGTGCGCTGAGAAAAAGCCCTCCAGCAGGGCCGCGCACTCACCGGCGAGCACCCCGCCGCGCACCTGCGGACGGTGCGTGAGCCGCCGGTCGCGCACTACATCCCACAGCGAGCCGACGGCGCCGGTCTTGGGCTCCCACGCCCCGAACACCAGGCAGCCCACCCGGGCCATCACCAGGGCTCCAGCGCACATCGTGCACGGCTCGACCGTCACCGCCAGAGTGGTCCCCGCCAGCCGCCAGCCGTCACCGGCCACGCGGGCCGCGGCGCGCAACGCCAGGATCTCGGCGTGGGCGGTCGGGTCGCCCAGCGACTCGCGGGCATTGGCGGCGCGGGCCAGTTCGGTGCCGTCGGCGGC
>Ga0164292_10003017_pt1 | contig 13720 bp, 9 predicted proteins | sample GEODES117metaG_FD_111486 | JGI IMG/M metagenome (GOLD analysis project Ga0164292, IMG submission 111486) | Eutrophic lake water microbial communities from Lake Mendota, Wisconsin, USA - GEODES117 metaG | ecosystem: Environmental > Aquatic > Freshwater > Lake | place: USA: Lake Mendota, Wisconsin... | reverse complement strand
CTTATTGAGGATTATTTCAGAGTCTGTTTTTATGGTGGTTTCGGTTCCGTAAAGTTTATAAGGGGTTTTGGCTTTATGAACAATTCCCATGCTGCTGTCGGGTAAAACGACTAGATTTTCTGCAACAGCCTTGAATATATTTCCAGGGGTAAATATGCCAGCAAAAACAGGATTTACGGTATTGAGGCTGTCAATATTAAGGCTAGCGGCCTTAAAAATCACATTATCTTCGTGTTTCTGAATTCTACCCTTTTCAGCAAAATTTACCATTACACCTCCAGGGATATTTAGTTTTGGAAATTCATCTAATTTCTTACGACCCGACTTGTTATTTGGGCTGTTCAAGTAAAGTGTACCTGTCTGTCCGTAAACAAAATTAGCCCCAATCTCGTTTTTCCCGCCTTTTTTGAAACTTTCAAGTGGTATAAAAGTAATAGAGTCAATTCTTTTGAGTTTAACCAAGAAATTTTCATATTCTACCTCGAAGTCGCCATAGAATTTGAAGTTTTTCACCACTATTTTTCCATTAAATCTGAACACTTTATTGCCTACAATTTTCATACTTTGGTCAGTTGGCACAAAACTGATGCCTAGCGAGTCGCTAAGTTTAAAGTCTTGGGTGCCTTTTATGTCCAGTGCCTTTGATTCTAAGTTAATAGATGCATTTCCAGAGCCATTTTCTGATGCCAAGGAAGATAATACCAAGTCGTCAAAGTCGGTTTTGCCATTAAACGACAAGAAGTAATGCTGTCCTTTGCGGCTCAAAGAATATATATTTTTGTAGGAATCATAATCAAAAAACCCCATTTGGTTACCTATAAGCATGCCGTTGCTAACCTGAAAACGTTCTTTTTTGGTGATGTTCATCATTTCTTCGATGGTGAATGCATTCACTTTTTTTCTCGCAAAAAGATTACCTGCGGTTATTAGGGGATTAAAGCCCGAGGCCGTGCTCAATGTACGGACGCGTTCAGGATTGTAATAATTGAACGATTCAAATAGTGCTGGAATTTCGGTTTTACCAGATACAATATAAAAGTCCATTTTACCGCCAGCCAAATCCCAAGACATGGCGTCACAGCGAATATCTACTTGGTGAAATGTATCAGAGTACATACTAGACCTGAATCCGCTTTTTTGTAGTTTGTTGAGCTGTAAATGGTTTTTTTTGAGGCTGTATTCCATCCTTACGGCTGGATGAGATACCGAATCATTGCCGAATTTAGTAAGGAAACTAACCTTGTCAGAGGTAATCAGCGAGTCTGTAATGTTAAAGCTTCTGCCAATTACCACAAAGGTGTTTTTTTGGTTTTTGTTGGCGATTAGTTTGGTGTAAGGCTCAAAAGCTGAGCCGCTTGAGATTTTTGAGCCGACCAACGTGTAGCCGCCTTTATATTCATAACTCGGAATGTTTAGAATCATATCGGCATCGTTGTGATATGACTTAAATCGTGGATAAGTCGAGAGCTCATTTTTCTGTCTTTTTTCGAGTTTTATTTCTAAAACTCCCACAATTGGTTTTCTTAAAACATTATTGTGCTCAATTTTTACTTTGTCAGCCAATAGCTTGCCATTGTTTGATTTAAGGTAGAATTTGTCAAAAGACGCTTTGGCGTTTTCGTTGGCGGCCAACCACGACAGCTCACCGCTTTGTCCTACAAAAACACCGTTTGCAAAATCATAAGCTCCTGATGTTTTATTAATTACGATAGAGTCTGATGGGCTTATCAGTATCAAGTCGGCATTTTCAAAAACAATATGCATTCCTTCAATTTTAGGAATTTTCACCAAAATTTCCCCTTGGGTACTAGTTCCTGGGCTTACATTGAGTTTTGGGTCATTCCAAGGGTCATATTCCTCTATTTTTTCGTTTTCGCCCCAGCCTATGTCATCCTCTTTGGTTTCTTTTTGTATAGGCTCAGCTATTACTGCAGTGGGGTTGAAGAAGTCTTGCTTTTTGTCAAAAAACGCAAATTTATATTGGCCATTTACTATTCTAACTTTATTAAAAGCTGAGGAGTAAACATTGCTATTTTTAAAGAATGTATTGAGTTGGTATAAAACCTCGTTTATAGTCTTCGTGTTTTGCGGCTCTAAGGTTTTTCTGAGATACTGCGTAAATGTAGCCAATGCGGAGGCATCACCATTTCCTGATTTCTGGTAAGACTGTAGAATATTGGTAGCATTGAGCAGTTCGAGAGGTTTTACACCTTTTTTTGTTAAAAATTGTATTAAGGCAATAGCCTCTGTTTTGGCTTTTGGGTCTAATATAATTTTGAAGAAAGTCGAGAATTCGCCCATGGGAGCCTTGGCATAAGCACCGAGCTGTTTTTCCATTTGTTTCGGGAAATCCACTATAAACTGCTCGGGTTCATTGGCCAAAGTAAGTACTTGGCCTTGGACTTTTGCCAAGAATAGCGTGTTTAACAATAACAATACGAAAATTGCCTTTAAGTGCATAGTATGACGCTCAATGTTTTCTAAAAACGACCGCTGCCCAGTTATTCTTACTTATATGTTTTATTTTTTTCAATCCATGTGCTTCTGCTTTTGCCTGAATATCGGCAATATCGTGCTCATAGAAACCACTCAACAGTAGATAGTCGCTCGTGAATGTTGCATATTTGGGTATTTCTTCCAAAAGAATGTTTCGATTGATGTTGGCCAATACAATATCATAAACTTTAGTTTCTTGACTGTCTATTGTTCCTAAGGCTATGCTAACTAGTTTGGTATTATTCAATTGAATATTTTCAATGGTGTTTTCTACTGACCATTCGTCTATATCAAAGGCGTTTATTTTGGTGGCTCCTAGCTTGGCCGCTAATATGGCAAGAATGCCAGTTCCTGTGCCGACGTCTAAAACACTCTTACCTTGGTGGTCAATTTCTAGCTGTAACTCCATCACTTGTGATGTGGTTTCGTGGTGACCTGTTCCAAACGACATTTTAGGTGTGATGATTATCTCATGCTCGTATATTTTTTCGGCAGGCTCATGAAAAGTAGCTCGGATATATACTTTGTCTAAAACTTCGATAGGTGAGAAATTGGACTCCCATTCTTTGTTCCAGTTTTGTTTTTCGATTTTTTTCAGGCTGTAGCTTATGGGCGTTTTTTCAGCATAAGTTTCCATCAGCTGCTTAAGCCTGCGTTCCTGAAATTCATTTTCTAGCACATAGGCCTGAAGCCCTTCATCGGTTTCTACGAAAGAATCAAATCCAATTTCTGCAAGCTCGGCCATCAGTATTTCAGAAAAATCAGGTTCCACTGTTAGAGAAAGTTCAAAATAGTCCATTTTCTTTGGTTTTTTTATAAATACAAAAAGCCCGACCTCGGGCTTTTTGGTTTGGTATTAATTTTTTTTATTCTTCTTCGTCGCCTCTCATTTCTTTCGATTTGAGGTTTTTGGTAGGAATTCCGATGTTAAGAGAAATTCTCCAAGTATTGGCGAGTGGGTTGCCTGCCTTTGTTGGAATCAAATAGGCCATGTCTAATTTATAAATGTCTTTGAGCGTAATTCCGAAGCCGGTGGTAAAATATTGACGAGCACCTTTATTTCCTGATTCATAAAAATAACCTGTTCTGAGAGCTAACAAATCTGCATAAGAATATTCTGCTCCAACAGAAGCCATTACCTCTTCTAACTCCTCCTGAAAACCACCCGGAGCATCGCCCCAAGAAGTAAACATGGTGGAGAATACACTCTTATTGCTGATTGGTGTATTGGCTTTCGGTGTTGGAACCAGCAATTTGTTAAAATCTAGGAGGAATGTAAACGTGTTCAGGTCGTCTGGTTTGTGAGATATTTTTGTGCCGAATTTAATATTAGCAGGTATGAAATATTCGCCGAAACCGTAGTTTACTTTACCACCTAAATTCTGAAGTACTAGGCCATAATCAACGTCTAATTTTTTTGGCTTATCTGCGTTTTTATCTGTTGGTCTAGTTTTATTGTAATAAAATCCCAAATCAAATGCAGCAGTTCTACCCGGTTTGCCTGCTTGGCCATTTACTACTGTGTTGCCAACTAAGTTGGAGTTGATAAATTTAGCATTCAAACCCATTGAAAAGTCTGAGTTGAGTTTTTGGGCAATTCCCAAAGCTAAACTAAACTCTTTTGAATGGAATTCCTCTAAATAATCGCCGAAAATGTTGGTAAACTGTATATCGCCTTGGTCAAAATAAGTTAAACTTGCACCTATGGTTTGCTTGTCACTTATCTTATAATATCCGTTAGCACTCATGAGACCCATGTCTTGTACAATATCTCTCAACCACGGTGCGTATGAAAAACTCGCCCCAAATTTATTGTCTACGAAGGCTAACTTAGAAGTGTTCCAATACATCGCGTTGGCGTCTGGAGCGGAGGCTACACCAGCGTCGCCCATGGCAGCTGATTTTGAATCAGGCGTAAGTGTAAGAAACGGAACAGCGGTGGTTACAACTTGATAGTCTTTGGCTTTAGTTTGAGCATGGACAAGGGCAGAAATCATCAGAAGAGTGAAGATTCCTATGAGCGATTTTTTAATCATATATGAGGTATTTACGAATTCTTTTTTTCTAATATTCATCAAAAAAGTGTTCAAATTAATAAATTTTTATTGTCATTTCCAAAATATTAATCTCCCAGAGATGTGAGTGGTTTCGTTTTCTGCGAGCGACAAAAGCTTTAGTTTGTAATACAGTTGGTTTGATACATTATTATTACTATCAAAATCCAGTCCAAATTCTATTTTTTCATCACAATTTTTACAATTTTTTTGGTGATCAACAATTGTTCTTCCATAAGCATCGTAAACTGTCAAATAAGCTAAGATTTCATCCCCAGTTCTATTGTGCTTAAAAATCAAATTGGTATAGTTTGAAAACGGATTAGGATAGTTTATGTAATTTACTATCGCAAATTCTGGCTTTTTAACGTTAAAATCAAACGTTTTCTCAGACTTATTATTATAACTGTCAAAAACTATAAACTTCATTTTATGTTTCCCTGAAGGTAAGCTACCGACAAAAAAATTGATAACCCCTTGAAATCCACCTTCTATTAAGGTCAAAAGTGGGTTGGCGTAGATTATTAGTGTGTCGTTAAGAATTATCTGTATTTGGTGATTTACGTCAAACAATGAGCTGTTGATACCATTTTCATCAAATATTTCTATGGTCAAAGTTTGATTTTCTTTCTGGGCAATTTTAATTTCTGGACCTTCGATATCCACAGTTTCTGCGTTTGTTATGCTCGAAATTTCAAAATTATCAAAAAAACCATAGGCGTTTATCGTAGAATCTTCATTGACAGCATAAAAAGTTATTAGTCCTTTTCCTGTTCCATTTATTTGGTCTTTTGGTATAATAATATTTGCCAAAAATTGTCCGTTTATGACATGATACAATCCTTCAAAAATTTTACTATTAGGCGATTGGTATTTAAAGACTGGGCCATCGGGAAATGTACCTAAAGTATTTACTGTTTGTGTTTTATCAAAAACAGAAATCCTTACTTTTCCTGAAAACGGCTCACTTGTTTTACCGATAATTTGTATTTTTTCCAAGGCTTTCCAGCTCTGCCCAATAGGATCGGAACCTTTTGCTTTCAGGAGTTCTACATTGTTCGTGAAGTCTGGAATCGGCTGTGAAGGATCTCCCAAAAGACTAAAATTACGATTAATTTCGCCTTCGAGCGATTGGTTTTTGGTTAGCACAAATAATTCTCCAAGTGTTTTTGATTTGGAAATATTCTTATAAAAGGCACTGTTAATTATTTCGTTGGTACTTGAATATACTGGTCTTGTGGTAGTTAGTAATGCTATACATCCTCCTGTAGGGTTTAGAAGAGCGAGTTCAGCACCAGAAACCAAGGCCGGATTGTCAAATTTACCAAATTGGCAGGTAGCCGTAAAAAATATTGGAAGTTTGGTCGGATTTCGTAAGTTTTGAATGTCGCTGATGGTCAATAGTTTTTCGTTCGCCCAGCCGTCCTCAGATCCATGCCCACTATAATTGAGTAAGAAAGTTCCGTTTTTTATGGCATTGTTTAATGCCTCAGTTGCTTTTGGTGCTGTATTGTCCTTACTTATCTCATACTGGTCAAGGTATATTTTATTAATTTCAAAACCTCCGTAAGCCGCTTTAGAAAGTTGGCCAAGGGCTTCGGCATCTTGTTTATGAATGTTGTAGTCTCGGTTGTCTGCCACATAAGTTATTTTGTTTTTCCAGTGGCCGGCAGCTACCTCATTTGATTGATAATTAATAATTTTATTGATAATGTTTTTGGTTTCAAAAAGTGTTTTGGCTGGTAATCGACCTACAGCAATGTCCATAGTGTGGTCGTTGTTGCGGTTACTTATCCAAATATTCCTCTGACTGAACCCTTCCGCCCAATAGCCTTCTTGGTCTTCTAGAAAACCGAAATAGTCGTCTGAAGAAAAGCTATAAATTGGTTCTAGAGATTCTCTGGACTGATAGGTTGGTACCAGATTTTTTGTGTCGATAAAATTGATTTGGTTGTTGTTTTTATAGTCAAAAGTCGCATCGCCGATAAGTAGCAAATGTTTGAAAACAGTTTTGTTTTTTAACCAAAAATGACGGCATAAATCTCTAATGGCAGTAGGGTCAACTTTGCCTGAGCTAAACTCGTTATAAATTTCCTTCGTACTAAAACCGAGCACGTCGAGGTTTTGTGTTTGTTTTTTAAAAATAATTAATCTTTCCACCTCATCTTCGAACCTTTCCGGATAAACCACCAATAAGTTGGGAGTGGTATGATTGACAATGTTTTGATTCTGAACTTTCTCTATGAAAATTGGGTTTTCTCCTGTTTTTTTATTGAAAAACAATAGTTTATCGATGTTATTTGATGAATTAACACTAAAATTTCCATTAGCCGAAAGAGCAAGACTTTTTGGTAAATAGGGATTGCTTATGTTCCAAATCTCTGTATTTTGGTCTATTTGGGTTATTTTATAGTTTGTTTCATCAGTTGCGTTTAAATTCCAAAATATGACCGGGTTATTAGGGTCATATTTTAAGTTTCGTTCATATTGATATTCGTAAAAATCGATATAGGCTCCAGCATTTGCTGAACCTATTGTGCTCAAATTCAAGCCGATGTTTATTGTGTTGTTTTTCTCTATGACTGTGCTTACTTCAGTTAGGTTAGAAACACGGTTATATCTTGCTAAATTATCAGTAGAATTATAAAGTGAACGGGCTAAAGTATATTTACCAACACTTTGATTGTTAATTTTGAGGTCCAAGGTTTGGTCGCTTCTTCCTACGCCCAAAATGTTCATAGTAATAGAAATGCCGGATTCTGCATCAGGCGTTGCTAATTCATAAGACTGTGTGTTATAGAAAAAATCACCAAACCATTCCCTTCCTGATGCCAGTAGGTTTTTGCTTTCTTTTTCTACATAATTGTAAAATGTGAGTTTTGAAACTGTTGGATTACTCGAACTCAAAGAAGATAAAGTTTCCAATTTTAGGGCGTCTTCCTTGTTGAAATTTATGAAGTAGAAGTTTTCGTTAGCGTAGGGATTAAGTTTGTGCTTTAGTTTAGTGCTTATGGTGTCGTAATACTCTTCATGCGGAGATTCTCCATAAAAAAGAACTTCATCGGAGGTATCGAGCTTACGGTCGGTATCATTACATTTAACAGGAATTTGTCTCAAGTCTTGAATTCTGTCGGTACTGTTGGCTTGAGGAAGGGCTTTTATGGTGCCAGTAAAAATGCGAATTTTCTGTGGGTCTATTGATTTGAAGTTGGCCACATTTTTTTTCAAAAATGCAAGGTCAATTTTGTAAATACCAGATTTGTTTACACTCACCTTTATCCATTCGCCTTCTGATAGCACTGATTTTTGGCCCGAAAGGCCAAAGCTGCTCATCAAGAAAAGAAATAGGGTAAGTCTCATAAATGGTTCATGGTACGTCTTTTTAAAAACGTTTTTGGGTTAAATTTGGTATCAGAATCAGTCAATTATTTGAATGGGGGCATAGGAAGCTATGGTATACTTTTTCTTTGAGGATTGGCATTCTACAAGTGTTCGTGTTCTTCGATTTTCTATTTTTTTGTATTTTTTGTTTTTGAATACAAATATCTTACCTGTTGGTATTTCTGACAATACAAATCCCTCAACGTCTTCATTTTCGTCTAAAATGCCCAATACTTTTACCAGTTCTGGGTCCTTTGTGGACGAGGCTGCAGGATTTATCATGTGTCTTTTGAGCACTTTAAGTATTTCGTCTGGAAAAACCTCCGTAGTTAGCAAAGGAGACATTAATTGTGAAAAAGTGGTTTTCCATTCAATGCCGTGCGGGGCGGGTCGGCTTCTGAACAATCTGGCCTTGAGCGTAACATGCTGGTGTGCTATTTCATGGATCAATGTTACCAAAAAAGAGTAGCAGTTGGAGTCGGTATTGACGGAAATATAATGCTGATTGTCTTTAAAACGGTAGTTGCCTAGGCAAGTTTTTCTCGACCTTGAAATGGCGAAATTAAAAGGGTGTTCTGCCCAAAGTCTCAAGACATAGGGAATGGCAGACTCGGGAATCTTTGCTGAAAGCAAGTTCTCAAGTTTTAGAGTGGAGGTTTGTACAGTAGAAACCGGTTTTTTCTTTAAAAAGCCAAACAACAAATTATATACGGTTATTAATGCACAAATATAATATATTCAAAGCTTTCAGAAGTGGTTTTGTACAAAACTGTAAAATTAAAAAGCAGATAAATACATGTTTTAAATTTTGCTAAAATCCTAATATTGAGTAAATAAACAGACAAGTTTGAAAAAAAACATTAGGTCTTTTGGTTGATATGAGTTCGAGTGCTACTCAATTTGTAGAACCCATAGTAGGATACGAAAAGTGGACCACAAAATTCATAGACACTACCCTCACTTTTTTCTCAGATTTTCAAGCATGAGCAAGTAGGAGGATTTTAATAAGCCACCTCAAATTATATCAAAGACTAGCTTCGTCTCTCAGTAGTGGAACTAAAGCAAGTCAATGTTTTTATAAAGGATTTGTACTATAATGAATAGTTATTGGACGTGTGGAATTGGAAGAAATCAATTTTTCATCCAATTTTCAACCATTTTTACACCATGTTCAGTAAGATATGCTTCGGGGTGAAACTGTACTCCTCTGATATCATACTTTTGGTGAGATTCGCCTAGGACATAACCTTTTTCGTCAATTGCCGTGATTTTAAGGTCTGCAGGCATGGTTTCAGGCACAACTGTCCAGGAATGATAGCGGCAAACTTCAAATGAATTTGGAATTCCTCGGAACAACAATTCGGACTCGTCTTTTACGATGCATTTTGTGGTTACTCCGTGTAAAACGTCATCCATATTATGTAGCTTGGAGCCAAAGGCTTCTGCAATAGCTTGATGGCCAAGACACACGCCAAAAATGCTTTTGGTGGTTTTATACTCGACCAACAAATCCATCATTATTCCAGCTTCCTCAGGTATGCCTGGGCCAGGAGAAAGCATAATTTTATCGTATTTTTTAACGTCTTCAACAGAAATTTTGTCGTTTCTGATCACGTCCACATCACCTCCCAAATCTTTGAGAATGTACACCAAGTTGTACACAAATGAGTCGTAATTGTCTAGTACTAATATTTTCATTTTATTTATTTAAAACTTCCAGCTTTATTTATTCTTTGTTTTCCTCTTTCCTTCCTCTGTCAACACCCAACTTTTGTCTCTCGTCATAATTTTCACAAATTCCACTTTTCTAAACCTCAAGGCACTCCAGTCTTCGTCAATGGCCACCATTCTCACAGATTCATAGCCCAATTTTCCCATTATTTGCCAACCTGTATCTCTATTAAAATCACATTTGTAATTCTTTGAACTTCCTTTTGGATATGCCCACCAAAACAATCCGTCTTTATCTAGAATAGCATCTATTTTTGGTCCTAAATCGTCTATTTGAGCTTGTTCTTTTACAAATGCCAAAATAAACGAAACTTTTTCGACTGATAGTTTATCACTCACCTCTAAATAATTAGAGAAATCTTTTATTTGCTCCGAAAACTCCTCAGGTGCATTAAGTATGTCTATCTTTTTATGCTCCTTAAAATTTAGTTTTTTTAGTAATGTGTTCATCTCTATTATATTTTCAGAAAAACTATAACCTTGTTTTTTGATTTCAAATATCACCTGCCATTTCTATAGCCTTCCTCAATGCTCCAAGCTTCAAATGAATTTCAGCCATTTCGGTTTCTATCACTGATTTTGCTACTACACCCATTCCTGCCTGAAAGTACAAAGTATTGTTTTTGCTTAAAAATGTTCGGATAGCAATGGCATGATTAAAATTGCCTTTGAAATCCATAAAACCTATAGCTCCTCCATAAATACTGCGGTTGGTAGGCTCCATTTCGTTTATTAAACTCATGGCCATGTGTTTGGGCGAGCCTGAGAGTGTGCCTGCTGGAAAAGTATCTGCTACTAATTGTAATGGGTTGGTGCCTTCGGTCATGTGTCCTGTTACTTTAGATACCAAATGTATCACATGACTATAAAACTGAACCTCTTTGAAGATGTCCACTTGTACTTTGTCTGAGCTGCGAGAAAGGTCGTTCCGGGCCAAATCTACCAACATCACATGTTCAGCAGATTCTTTTGGATCTGCGTGTAGTTGTCGTGCCAATTCAGCATCTTTGGCATCGTCTCCTGTACGCCTAAACGTACCAGCAATCGGGTGGATTTCTGCTTGTCCGTCTTTTATAAATATTTGTTTTTCAGGACTTGAGCCGAAAATGTGATAATCTCCGCCATCAAAGTAAAACAAATAAGGAGATGGATTAATACTACGCAATGCCCGGTAAACATTGAAGTCGTCACCCGTATATTCTTGCGAAAATCTCCTAGACGGTACTATTTGGAATACGTCTCCACGCAAACAATGTTTGATGCATTTTTCAATGATTTTTACCATATCTGCATCGTTGATATTGGTTTGTTCATCACCTTTTTTTGAGAAATTACTCGAAGTCCTTTTCGGGTTTTTTACGTAAAACTCTAGGGTGTCAAGACCATCTTCCTTAAATTTGGCTTCTTCGCCGTCTTTGGCATAGGCGTGTTCAAACAGGAAAAGCTCGTCTTTGAAATGATTGACAGCAATCACGTATCTGTAAACTCTGTAAAGTATTTGAGGAATTGCAGTTTCTTGACTTTTTTCTTGAATTTCGATATCTTCAAAATATTCAACGGAGTCATAAGTAATATGTCCAAAAAGCCCATTTGAAATAAAAGAATGTTCATTATCTGAAGGATTAAATCTGCCCGCAAAGGTTTGAAGAGCATTTACAGCATCTTTTCGAGTGGCCAACTTGAACTTCTCAGTTGTGCCATCTGGAAACGACTGCGTAACTTCGTCGTTGTCTAAGACAAACGAAGCTATCGGGTCGCAGGCGATATAGCTGAAACTATTGTGCATGGCATGATAATCAGCACTTTCTAGAATAACTGAAAGCTGAAACTGCTCTCTTATCCGGAGGAAAATACTTACTGGAGTTAGTGTATCTGCCAATAATCTTTTGCTTCTGCTTGTAATATTAAATTTCATAGTGTAATTTTTCTTAACTTTTTTTCCTGTGACTTTAATCAGCCACAGTGGGTAAATCTTTTTTATGTATTAAAATTATTCTAATTTATCGGCGACTTTGATGTCTAAGTTAAGCCTATATTTTGGTTTCTGATCTTTGCCTACGCTATGGGTACTGTTTTATTTCTATATTTTGGCGGCTGAGCTATTGCCACATTTTGGTGGCTAAGCTATTGTCACACTTTGGTGGCTAAGCTATTGTTACACTTTGGTGGCTGAGCGGAGCCGAAGCCACAAAAAAAACGGCTTGCCGTTTTGAACAGCAAGCCGTAATTATGTATAAAACCACATAGCGGAATGTTGCTCAACTCAATAGAGAAGAACGCCACCAACTTTTATTTGCTACGTTGTTTAATAATTTCATATCACAAATGTAGCCAGGAATTTTATAAATCAAAATATTTGAGTTTTTATTTTACAAAAAAAGGGCAGACAAACGTCCGCCCTCCTTAAACTTTAAATATCTAAATTTTATTTCTTTGCAGCCGCATATCTAGCTTCTACGGCGTTCCAGTTTACCAATGTCCAGAAAGTGTCCACATAGTCAGGACGTTTGTTTTGGAATTTTAAATAATAGGCATGTTCCCACACGTCAAGTCCCAAAAGCGGCGTGCCTTTTACTTCTGAAATGTCCATCAAAGGATTGTCTTGGTTTGGCGTAGAAGTTACAGCAACTGAGCCGTCTTCTTTGGCGATTAACCATGCCCAACCTGATCCAAATCTTGTTGTTGCAGCGGTTTTGAATACAGTTTTGAAATCATCTACAGAACCAAAAGCGGCAATAATTGCTTCTTTTAAAGGACCCGAAAGATTGCCACCCACTCCTTGCGGAGCAAGAATATTCCAGAACAAATCATGGTTGTAATGCCCACCTCCGTTGTTTCTTACTGGCATTGGAGCTTTGCTGATATTAGCCAAAATTTCTTCAATGGTCTTACCTTCCAAATCTGTTCCAGCAATGGCTGCATTAAGATTTGTAACATAAGCTTGGTGATGACGGTCATGGTGAATTTCCATGGTTAGTGCATCAAAATGTGGTTCTAGAGCATCGTTTGCGTAAGGAAGGGGTGCTAATGTAAAAGCCATAATTGTATTTCGTTAAACTTGTTTTTCTATCTATAAGTGTTTAACATCAGTTTTTTAAAATGTGTTCGAATGGGATGAAAAAAATAGGATTTTACCGCTCTTATTCGTAAATTTATTTTTGTCAATACGGTTTATTACTCAAATAATACATCCATTTTCAAATTAGTATGTATAGCTCGAGTATTATTTACTGAAGCTATGCCATAAGTGGAGAGCAATATAAGCCAAATGGCTTTTTTGGTTTTTATAGATTCTTTAAATTCGGTTAATTTATGAATTAGTTTGGCCTCATAGTCTTTTGAAATGGTAAATTTATCATCTGAAAATTTTATTTCTATTAAATTTATCACGTTGTCTTTTCTGTCAAAAATCAAATCAATTTGTGTTTTTGAGTTTGACCAAGCGTAAGTTGTTGTTTGGATTCCTGATATGCCTAGAGCTTTCTTAATTTCTTGTGTATGAATAAGGCATACTATTTCAAAAGCGTTTCCAGCCCAGGTATAATATTGTGGTGTATTTATTGAATTTATCCACAGGTTATCTTCGGAAGCGTTTGAGTTTTCTACAAAATTTTTAAAAAACAAAGTGAAGTTGTCTGTTAGCTGGTACATGTTATTTCTTATTTTTTTGCCTGGCATAGCATATTTCCTGATGAAATCACTCGCTTCGAGTTCTTTCTAATAATTTTGTTAGCGTTCCGCCATCTTTAATATTTGTTGCCTTTACTATTTCATTTTTAAACAAGCCTTTTTTCTTTGTCGAAAGAGCAGCTATTATGGCAGTATGTTTTTGATAATTTTTAAATAATGAGGCAAATAGTAGATTGTATTCGTCTCTAAGTTTTGCTTGTTCTCCAAAAAACAATCTGTTTATGTTTTGAGCGGCACTTTCATTTTGTTTTATATAGTTTAAGTAATACGGAATTCCCCCTAAGGCCATGTAGATTTCTATGATCTGATAATTATCATAATTTCCGCCATTCGCTATTAGGTATTCTTTTGTTTCTTTTAGCGAAAAT
>Ga0164292_10003016_pt1 | contig 13722 bp, 12 predicted proteins | sample GEODES117metaG_FD_111486 | JGI IMG/M metagenome (GOLD analysis project Ga0164292, IMG submission 111486) | Eutrophic lake water microbial communities from Lake Mendota, Wisconsin, USA - GEODES117 metaG | ecosystem: Environmental > Aquatic > Freshwater > Lake | place: USA: Lake Mendota... | reverse complement strand
CGATCGACTCGAGCACCCGTGCCTGGATCGGGTCGTCGCTGCAATAGACCATCACCTCGAAGCCTTCGCGCACCAGGGTCTCGGCGGCTTTCAGGGTCTCGGGCATATTCGGATAGAGGTTGTGCGGGTCGCCCAGCACCTCGAGTTTGACCAGGGTGTGATCATCGAGGAGCTCGCGCGCCAGTCGCAGGGTGCGCACCGCATCGTCGGCGCTGTAGCAGCCTGCGGTCTTGGGCAGCAGCGTGAATTGCGAGGCCGGCACGGTCTCGAGCAGGCTCGGTTCACCGGCGTTCTGGCCGATATTGGTGCGCCGGATCGCGACTGTGATGATCTCGGCACCGCTGGCATCGATCGCCAATCGGGTCTGCTCGAAATCCCGGTATTTGCCGGTGCCCAGCAGCAGCCGCGACGAGAAGCGACGGGTCCCGATCATCAGGGGATCGCCGGCATCGGAAGGACGGGCGGGAACAGGTGCAGAAACAGGTGCAGAGTCGGTCACGTCAGTGCGGCCTTAAAGGATCGTCGGCCATTCTAGTCGCTGATCAGCGGTTCGACGCCGCGCCCGGCATGGCCAGTTCGCCCTTGCGGCTGAATGAGGCGCCACCGAAGAGCGGGCCTGACAAGCGCCCTTTGACCTGGTAATCAAGCGTCGCCGGCATGCCGCCTGACAGGCCAATAGCCTGTCTGATCAGGGCGGTGAACGGCACCGTGACCGGAATCTCCACGATGGTCTCGCCGAATCGGGGCACATCACCGCCGGAGTTGCTCACGCCGCTCGCCACCCGACTGCCGCGAACGTCGAGCTCGACATAGAGGCCATCGAAATTGATCGGCTGGTCGTTGGGGTTCTGCACCCGCAGTTTCACCAGGAACCGGGCTTCCATGGCGTCACTGCGCATCGGCTCCAGACCGACCACATCCACGTTGATCGGCTCCTTCAGCGCCGGCCCGACACAGGCCGTCACAAGCACGACCAGGCAGGCCAACAGGATCTTCGACAGTTTCATGTTTGAACACTCCAATAGACTGCAATGAGGATTGGCGCGGGCGCCCTGAGCCTGACGCAACGCTGGCTGCGATCGGTTGCTGACCGCCTGCTGCCGAATCAGCCCCCGCCGACAGCCACCACGATTTCGAGCCTGTCGCCATCGCTCAGACAGGACGTGGCATGCAGCGACTTGGGCACAATCTCGCCGTTGCGCTCGACCGCGACCCGCTTGCCCGCCAGGCTCAGCTGGGTCAGCAGATCAGCGACGCTGGTGCCTGCCGAGACTGCGAGCGGTTTGCCGTTGACAATGACTTGCATGGCCCGATTCTAACCAGCGTTGCGCTCGAGCGGTTTCAGGGACTGGTGGATGTGGCAGTCTGTGCCGGGGCCGGCGAGTACAATTTGTGAACCCTGTTGCCTGGAGCGCCATGCCGACAGGTGCTGCGCCGATCGGTCGGTTCAGACACAGCGCGTCAAGGAGACTTCAGCTTGAAACCCATTCTATCGGCAACGCCCGACGGTCTCATCCCCGAAAAGCCGGTCTCCCAGCTCATCCGGGAGCGTTTGCAGCAGGCCGGAAAACGTTTCCATGCCAATGACAATATCGCTGACTTCATCCATGGCGACGCCGAGCGTGCGGCACTCGAGACCGAGGTGACCGAGCGAATCGAGGCGGTGCTCAGCAGTCTCGTGATTGATACCGACGGCGATCACAACAGTCGTGGCACTGCGAATCGAGTAGCTCGAATGTACCTCGGTGAAGTGTTCAAGGGCCGCTATCACGCGATGCCCCGGGTGACCGAGTTTCCCAACGCCGAGCTCCTCAGTGAACTCATGATCATCGGGCCGATGACGGTACGCAGCGCCTGCTCGCACCACATGGTGCCGATCCTTGGGCGCTTGTGGGTCGGCGTGATGCCCTCCGAAGGTTCCCAGCTGATCGGTCTGTCAAAGTACGCCCGCATTGCCGACTGGATCATGAGCCGCCCGCAGATCCAGGAAGAAGCGGTCATGCAGCTGGCGGATCTGCTTGAGGCGCGGCTCAAGCCTGCAGGGCTCGCACTGGTGCTCGAGGCCGATCACTTCTGCATGCAGTGGCGTGGTGTCAAGGACGCCGAGCCGCATATGACCAACAGCATCATGCGCGGCGATTTTCTCAAGAACCCCGAGCTGCGCCGTGAGTTCCTGCAACTGATCAAACTGGGTTGAATCGCTGACGGCATGGGTCTTTTGCTAGACTCCGACAGCGGTCGCGGGTGTAGTTCAATGGTAGAACGGCGGCTTCCCAAGCCTCAGGCACGGGTTCGATTCCCGTCACCCGCTCCAGCATCGGTCTTCAGTCGAGGTCGAGCAGCCCTCGCACATGCGCTTCCACGCAACGCCCGAGCGCCGGCAGGTTGTAGCCGCCCTCGAGCATCGACACGATGCGTCCTTCACACAGCTCATCGGCCAGATCGGCGAGCTGGCGGGTGACCCAGGCGTAATCGGCGTCGACCCAGCCGAGCTGGCTGATGTCGTCATCGCGATGCGCATCGAAGCCTGCCGAAATGAACAGCATCTGGGGTTTGAAGTCACGCAGCGCCGGCAGCCAGGCATCGGCCACCGCGTCGCGCAGCGCCTGCCCACCGGAGTAGGGCGCAAGTGGCACATTGAGCATGTTCTGGCCGAGTGCCTGCTCGCCGCTGTAGGGATACAGCTGCGACTGAAAGGTCGAGACCATCAGGACTCGCTGGTCACCGGCCAGGATCTGCTCACTGCCATTGCCGTGATGAACATCGAAATCGATCAGGGCAACGCGTTGCATGCCGAGCTCGTCGAGGGCATGGCGGATGCCGACCGTCACGTTGTTGAAAAAGCAAAAGCCCATCGCGCTGCCGCGCTCGGCATGGTGACCGGGTGGGCGCACATTGCAGAAGGCACGCCTGAATTTGCCTTGCCCGACCAGTTCAGCGGCCAGCACCGCGGCACCGGCCGCATGCATCGCGGCATCGACCGTCTGCGGATTCATCGCGGTATCGGGGTCGAGCTGCCGATAGCCTGTCTCGGGAGACAGGGCGATCAGTTGCTCGACATAGCTGCGGTCATGAGCGCGGACAAGCTGCTCGATGGTGGCCGACGGCGCCTCGAAGCTTTCCATGACATCGAGCAGACCTCGCATCAGCAGCCGATCGGCGATGACCGATACGCGCTGCGGGCATTCAGGATGGCCTGCACCCATCTCGTGGCGCATCGAGCTGGCGTGTGAGATGTAGGCTGTCTTCACTGATCGATCCCGGCTGGAAACCCTTGAATGACGGGGGCTGAAAGCCGCCAGCTGCTGCGGGCCGCTCGATGCTCAGGGTCGGGCGAGCTTCCAGAGATTGTTGAAGCCGTCGCCAGTGCGGTCGCCCGGCTTGGCGTCTTTCGACCAGTAATAGAGCGGCTGTCCTTTGAAGGCCCATTGGCGGGTCGAATCATCGCGAGTCAGGATGGTCCAGTCGCCGACCGGCTTGGCGTCGGGCGTGGCCATCAGCGGCGGCCAGTTGGTCGCACAAGGACCGAGGCAAGCGCTCTTGCCGGTGCCCGCGACATCACGGTCGAAGGTATAGAGCGTCATGCCGCCTGGGCCGACCAGCACACCATTTGAAACCATGGCCGGCGGACGGGTGGTCATCATGCTGGAGAGCGAACTGCAGGCTGTCAGGCCAAGGGCGAATGCCAGAAAAATCAGTTTGCGGACCATGATGCTTCACCTCTTGTTGTGCAACGCAGGTTGTTCGAAGGTCAGAGTCGCTTGGACGACTTGACAGAGTTTAGCCTGCCCAGAGGTCAGATCCCCTGAGCACGGTCATTGTTCGGGCTCGCGACGCACGGCAATTCCAAGTGGCTCAAGTTATGAGCTACTGCCATGGCATCATCGTTGGATCCCCGGGGTGTGACGACGCGTGAAATTCATCCACTGTTCCGATCTGCATATCGACAGTCCGCTCGACGGGCTCGAGCGCTACCCTGGTGCACCGGTTGCTGAGCTGCGCGGTGCAACCCGTCAGGCGCTGGTCAATCTCGTCGACCTGGCCGTCAGCCGACGGGTCGATTTCCTTGTCATCGCCGGTGACATCTTCGATGGCGACTGGCGCGACATGAACACCGGTCTGTTCTTCAATTCCCAGATGCGGGTGCTTGAGCGCGCCGGCATCAGTGTCTATCTCAAACGGGGCAACCACGATGCTGCCAGTGAGGTCACACGCGCGTTGACGCTTCCCGACAATGTCCATGTCTTTGATGCCGATAAGCCACAGACCATCCGGCGCGATGACCTTCGAGTCGCGCTGCATGGCCGCAGCTTTTCCGACCGTGCCACGCCGAACGACCTGGCTGCCACCTATCCCGACCCGGTACCCGGCTTTTTCAACATCGGCGTTCTGCACACCAGCCTGGCGGGCTATGCAGCGCACGATCCTTACGCGCCCACCTCGCTCGACATCCTCCGATCGCGTGGCTACGACTACTGGGCGCTCGGGCATGTCCATGCGCGTGAGGTGTTGCAGGCCGAGTACCCGCGCATCATCTATTGCGGCAATCCGCAAGGCAGGCACGCCGGCGAAACCGGTGCCAAAGGCTGCGAGCTGGTCAGCGTCGAGGGCGGCGACCTTCAGTCCGAATCGATGGCGCTCGATGTGGTGCGATGGGCAGTCATCGATCTGCCGATCGACGGGTTCACCGACATGGCTCAATGGCGTCGATCTGCCCAGGCGCTGATGCGCGAGGCCCATGATGCCGCGGCCGGGCGGCTCTCGGCGTGGCGTTTGCAGATCGTCGGCACCGGGTCATTGCATGAGCCGCTTGCCGGCCGCATCGACGATGTCGGTGCCGATCTGCGCCAACTGGCCGATGCCGCCTCGGGAGGCTTGGCCTGGGTCGAGAAAATCCGGGTGCGCAGTCGGGCGTCGACCCGGTCTTTTCTCGGGTCGCCTGTCGTGATGTCCGATGACGATCCTCTGTTGGCCTGCCTGCGTCTGAGTCAGTCGCTTCAGTCCGAGACGCAGGGCCTCAAGACCTTTGCCCAGGATGCGCTCAATGATGTCCTGGTTCGATTGCCTTCGAGCCTGCGGATCGGCCCGCAGTCGATCGGATTCGACGACGCCGACATGCTTGCAGCGCTGATTCGGGAGGCCGAAGCCATGCTGCTCGATCGACTCGGCGACGGCGCCTCATGAGGATCTCGTCGCTACACCTCAAGGCCTATGGTCCGTTCAATGGCGCGATCATCGATTTCGACCGGCAGGCATCCGGATTGCAACTGGTCTATGGTCCGAACGAGCGCGGCAAGAGCACGGCAATGAGGGCGATTACCGCCTTGCTGTTCGGGTTTCCGACACGAACCGACGATCATTTCGGGCGCGATTACTCGGCCCTGCGGGTGGGGGCGGTACTGACCGACGACACCGGCCTGCGCGCGGTCATGCGACGCAAGGGTGTACGCCAGACGCTTTGCGAATTCGATCCGGCCACCGGTCGCGAGCATCCCGATCGACTCATCGATCAGGCGAGCATCGATACCCTGCTCGGTGGCGTTGATGCCCGGCGCTTCGACTGGATTTATTCGCTTGGCAGCGCGCAGCTGCGACTTGGTGGCCGGTCACTGCTCGAATCCGGCAGTGAGCTTGGCGCCACGCTCTTCGAGGCCGCCAGCGGTGTTCAGCGCCTGCGGGCCGTCTCGGCTGGTCTGCAGTCCCAGGCCGATGCGCTGTTTGTGCCGCGCGGCAAGCTGCCCTCACTCAATGCGGCGTTGATCGAGTTCGAGGCAAGCCAGCAGGCGGCCCGTGATGCGGTCGTGGCGCCACGGCAGTGGCAGGCCCTGCGCGATGCGCTCGATCAGGCGCAGCTCGATCTGATCCAGATCGAGACGCAATGGCGAACCCGGCGAGAGCGCCTCGGTCAGGTCCAGCGCCTGCTCAGCCTCGGGCCACAGGTGGCGCGCAGCACGGCATTGGGTCGTGAATTGACTGCTCTGGCCGATGTGCCCGAGCTGCCTGATGATGCTCAGCCCCAACTGGCCCTGTGGCTGCAGTCGCTTGAACAAAGCGGCTTGACGATGCTGGATGAGCGGGATCGCCTGAGTCGCTGCCGCGAGGCCCTTTCGGCCTTGCCGGCCTCGAGCGCCTATCTCGCTGCCGCTCAGGCAGTGGCGCAGCTCGCAGGCCGGCTCGAGAGTTTTCAGGTGGCCTGCGCATCCGTGCCCGGTTTGCACAGCGACGCGACTGCAGCGCAGCGTGTCTTGCAGCTTGCGATGGCTGCGATTGACGGCGCTGCCCCGGTGCAGCCCCGCGAGGTGCCGAGCCTCTCCCCATCCGATATGCCCACCGTGCAGGCCGTGCCAGGTCCCGGCGTCGACACTCTGGTGCCGTCGCGCGCTGCCATGGCGCAAGCGCGGCGCTCGCTTGCGCTGCGCCGCGACCTCGAGACCCGACGCACCGAGCTGTCTGTGGCAAGCGAGCTGGCCGAGCTCAGGGTGCTCCAGGCACGCAGGGCGCTTGAGGCTGCCCCCGATCCTGGCGATATCACTGCCTTTGTTGCTGCTCATGATGCCGCGGCTGCGGTCGGCGATATCGAGCAGCAGGCAAGCCGCTTGGCCTCTCAGCTGGCTGCGCTCGACACGCAACTGGATCGGCAGGCCGAGGCGCTTGGCGGGCCGTCGGTCGAGGTTCTTGCCAGGCTTGCGCTGCCCGGTGCGCTGCTCGACGACGCTCAAGCCCTCGCCGGTACGATCGTCAACGAACAGCATCAGTTGCAGACTCGACATACCGCCCATCGCGAGGCTCTGGACCGTCTGCAGCGCGAGCATCGCGGTCTGTCGCAGCAGCAGGGGGTCATCGACCGCAGCACGCTCGAGGCCGCACGCGGCGAACGTGACGCCCATCTTCAGATGCTCCAGAGCGACTCGGCCGATGAGCGACGGGCACTTCGCGTCGCGCTGCTGGGTACATCTATAGCCCATGCCGACCAACTTGCCGATGCCCGCTTTTTTGATGCGGCGCGCCTGGCCGAGATCGATTCACTGCAGCAGCGCATTACCGAAGCGCAGCAGGCTGTCACTGCCTGCGACATCGACAGCGATCGGCTTGAGAAAAAGGCCTTGCAGGCGGCGCATGAATGGTCAGCGCGGCTCGCGTCTCGCGGTTTGCCCATCATGGCACCGCAGGCCTGGTCGGGCTGGGCTGCTCAGCACCAGCGCCTGCTCGAGGCCCTCACCGTGCGAGAGGCGCTGGCCACCGAGCACCGATCTCTCCTGTTGCAGCGCGATCAACATCTGCAATTGCTGCAGTCGGCGTATGCCGGCATCAACCAGAGCTCACCAGGCCTGTCGAGCCTGTCGGCAAGCCTGAGGCATGCCCGCACCCTGATGGCCTCGTTGCAGCAAGCCTCGGCTGATCGCAGGCGACTCGCCGATGCCTTCGAGCACGCCTTACTCGACACACAGCGCCATCGGGACGCCCTGGCGGCGCTCGATCGCGAGGCTGATTCCCTGCGATCCTCATGGCACACCCTGGCCGCTGAGCTTCGGCTCGGTCCGGCGGCGTCGAGCCAGGAGCTGGCAGCCCGGCTCGATGCCTTCGACGACCTGCGAGATGCTTCAATGGCCTTCGAGGCTGCTCATCGGCAATGGCAGCTTGCGGCGCAACAGATCGAGGCCTTTCGCTTCGATGCCTGCGCACTGGCTCGCCAGCTCGGCGAACCCGAGCCCTTGCCGGGTTCAGAGTCCTTGTTTGTGGCGACCTGTCGTGCATCGCTCGAGTCGAACCAGCGGGCTCGTGACGATCGGCTCCGATTGCAGACCGAAGCACAGTCCCTTGAACATTCGATTGCGATTGCTGTTGCGCAAAGCGAGCGCCTGCAGGCCAGCATCGACCGATTACAGGCGCTCGCGGGTGTGTCCGATGACGCGTCGCTGCAGCGAGTCGTTTCCCGCAACGACCGCCGCAGGGCGCTGCGTCGCGAGGTGGCCTCACTCGATGATCTGATTCGCAGCACGGCCGGTCCTGCCTATTCCTCGCTGGTTGAGCAACTGGCCTGCGTCGACCCGGTCGCGCTCCAGACCGAGCAGGACATGCTTGAGCAGTTCATCGCCCAGGACGAAGCGGCGCGTGATGCCGCCATCGCTGCACGCACGCAGGCGCGGTCAGCCTTCGATGCGGTCAACGGCGACGCCCGGGCAGCGCTCGCTGCAGAGTCGAGCCGCGAGCATCTGGCAGTGGTGTCTCGGCTTGCCACCGACTGGGCGAGATTGCGCCTGGCCCGTGAGCTCCTCGAGCGCTCGGTCCAGTCTCACCAGACCCGTTCGCAAGGTCCGATGCTTGCCGCCGCATCGCGCTGGTTCAGTCGCATGACCGCTGGCCGTTGGGTGACACTCCTGCCCGATTGGTCCGATGACAACCAGATTCTCATTGCCGAGCGCGACGATGGTTTGCGCCTTCCGGTCGCCCGACTGAGTGAAGGTACCGCCGATGCGCTGTACCTTTCCCTGCGTCTGGCCGCGATCGAAGTGCGCCTCGATGCCGCGCCCCCGATTCCCTTGCTGCTCGATGATGTCCTCATGACCTTCGATGACGAGCGAGCAGTGCTCACCCTGCAAGGACTCGCCGAGCTCGCGCAGCGCAATCAGGTGGTCTATTTCACCCATCACCCGCATCTGCTCGCGCTGGCGCGCAGTGCGCTGCCCAGTGACGCTTTCTCGGTTCACGAGCTCGCGCATGGGCCGCCGCTTGCCTGATCCTGCTGCAGCCCCGATATCGCTACCCTGAGTGACCACGCTGTCATGGACCGCACCGAACGCTTCTATCAGATCGACCAGTTGCTGCAGGCGGGGCATGCCGTCCCGATCGAACGCTTTCTGTCCTCGCTCGGTGTCTCACGGGCAACCTTCAAGCGCGACCTCGAATACATGCGCGATCGGCTGAATGCGCCGATCGAGTGGGATCGATTCGACGGCGGCTATCGCTACACCGAGCCTGCCACCGGCCCGACCTTCGCCCTGCCGGGCCTGTGGTTCAACGCGTCCGAGGTTCACGCCCTGCTCACCATGCAGCAGTTGCTGGCCGATCTGCAGCCCGGTCTGCTCGAAGCCCAGGTACGTCCCTTGCAAGCGCGCTTGCGTGCCCTGCTAGGCAGCGCCGATCACAGCGCCGAGGAGGTCGAACGGCGATTCAGGCTGGTCAGCGCGGCGCGACGCACGCTGTCGGTCCGTCACTTCGAGACGGTCGCCTCGGCCACCTTGCGTCGTCGCCGACTGTTGATCTCGCATTTTTCCCGCCAGACAGGCACCACGACCGAACGAACCGTTTCGCCCCAGCAGCTGATCTTTTATCGCGAGAACTGGTATCTGCTGGCCTGGTGCCATCTGCGACGTGATATCCGCAGCTTTGCGGTCGATGCGATCTCAGAAGCGGCCATTCGCGATGAGGCGGCCAAAGAGGTGAGTCGAGGCGCGCTGGCCGAAGTCATGGACAGCGGCTATGGCATTTTTTCCGGCCGTGATGTGACCTGGGCGAAGCTGCGCTTCTCACCCGATCGAGCCCGATGGGTTGCTGCCGAGACATGGCATCCGCAGCAGATTGGCTCATTTGATCCCTCAGGCCGATGGGTGCTTGAGCTGCCCTACAACGATCCGCGCGAGCTGCTGATGGATGTCTTGAAGCACGGCGCATCGGTCGAGGTGCTGTCGCCCGAGTCCTTGCGCCGGCAGGTCATCAGCGAGCTTGATGCCGCTCGCTTGTCTTACCTCGGCGATTACGCAAGCTGAGCGCGCAAGCTGATCACATGGCGCGTCGACTCGCCGTGCGCCGCTTTCCTCGAATGCCATCGGATCGCTGATCCTCTGATCCGGGGTCATGGTGGCATTGCACGACATTATTCCTGGTAGCTCAGTCTGTGAGCCAGGGCTGCGTCAAGCTGATCGGATTGCCTTCAACGACGAGCCTGACATGAGCAGCACCGCCCTTCGCACTGTCGATCGCACACCGGTACCAGCCACTTGCCGACCGCTGTCGAACGCCTTCGACGCATTTCTTGACGCACTGTTCTTCAGTCTTGAACCGGCGGTCGACAAGACGTTCTCTCGTCGCACCGGCCATCCCGATGTCATGCCGTGCAAGCACCCCTATTCGGCCTTCGACACACCGGCCTATCTGCGCCGCGGGCGACTCATCCCCGAGCTCGACCGCTCAAGGCGCTGAGGTTCTCAATCCCGGCTCATTTGAGCCTTGCGGCATTGCTCTCGACCCAGGGCGAGAGATCGTCCAGCATCGTGGTGATCGCGCGGTTTGCGGCCTGAGCGCCGCCGATAGAGTCGCGGCTGGCGACTGCAGCCGCCCCGACGAAAACCCGCCGTGCGACCAGCTCGCGTGTTCGCCAATCGACCAGATCTGCCGTCACCTCAAGCCGCATGACGCCTGGCGAAACAGAATCGTCATGCGTGAGTTCATTGAGCCGCAAGGTGAGGAGCAGGTCGGCCTTCACGCCCGAGGTCGACTGCGTCACCGCCCTGAAGCTGCCGACCCGCGACAGGCGTGTCTCGGCGAGCGTGGCGAGGCTTTGTGGCGGCCGCTCGCTCCAGTTGGCAAACTGGTAGTAGGACCGGCTGATGCCATCTTTGGTGAACACCATGCGCTCGCTGTCGAATAGCGCCTGCGATGTGCTACTCGCAATCAACAGCACGCGGCTGCTGCGTGCTGGCGCGGGTGTGGTCAAAGGCGCCGGCAATGCCAGGTCCTGAAGGACGAAGTAGTCAATCTTCGGACTGGAGTTGGTGATCGACAGCGAGCCGCAGCCGGCAAGCAGACCGCCAAGAAGAACAAGCGCCAGTGTATGCATTGCCTTGCTGATCGCCGCGCGCTTATCGTGACACAAGGCAAGGGCGAACGCTTTCATCGACTCGCCTCTTCGCCCGGCCCAAGCTGGCTGCTGCTCGGGCCGATCAGAATTGCCTTGGGATCCTGCAGGCGATCGAGCGTTCGGCTGACGATGGCCAGACTGCTGCGCAGGTCCGCGGTGGTGGCCCGCAGTTCGTTCAGACCCACATCGACGGCGTCATCGGTTCGACTGGACAGGCCTGCCACGCCCTGATTGAGAACCGCCAGTGACCTCACCACTTCGAGTTCGAGATTGGCGGTGCTCTGTCTGAGCTGTTTGAGTGTTTCATTGGCCTCACGAAGACTCTGACTGGCTTCATCGCCAACCGGTGCGACCGCATTGGCCACTTTGCCGCTGGCACGCGACAAGTCACGGCTGAGGCTCTGAAACGCTGTCGAGCTTGCCTGAAAGCTGGCGGACATTTCGTCGATTGTTTCGAGTCGGCGGTTCAGACCGACACTCAGGTCGCGGATCGCGGTCAGCGCCTGAGTGAACGACTTCTTGTTCTTGTCGCCCATCACCGAGTTCAGGTTTTCGAGCGCGATATCGGCCTGCGAGGCGAGTTTGCTGACCGAGTCGGCAATCTGGTCGAGGTTGGAGGTGCCTTCGGTGATCACCGGGTATCGCTCGCCGGCCGCTACCGTCATCAGCTCCGGGCCGGGTGTGCCAGGCGTGTCGAGGTTGATGCGGGCAAGACCGGTCACGATTCTGCGGGCGACGACGGCAGTGGTGTTCTCGCTCACCGGCGTTGCTCTGGCCACCCGGATGGTGACTTTCACCTTGTTGATGTTGTCGCGCGAAATCGTGAAGTTCTCGATTCGACCGACCTTCACACCGCGCATGTTGACGTCGCCGCCGACTTGCAGGCCCTCAAGTGACTGCCGCTCGAAATAGATTGTGTAGAAGCGAAAGTCTGAAGCTCGCCCCGAGCTCGACAGCCATACGAAACCCGCCACCAGCGCGACAACAATCGCCAGCAGGACCGAACCGATCATCGTGTACCGGGCTTCAGGCTCCATCGTGTGGGCTGTTTTCTGTTCTTGTCGGATGCGGGGCGGGCAGACTGGCCCGGGAGGAGAAGTAGGATTGTATCCATGGGTCATCGACTGCGGTGATCTCGGCCAGACTGCCGTCGGCAATCACTCGCCCCTGGCCGAGTACGACGATGCGTCTGGCAATCCCCACCAGCGAGTCGAGATCATGCGTGACCAGAAGAACCGTTATGCCAAGGTCGCGATTCAGAAAAGCCAGTAATTGATCGAAGGCGCGGGCCGTGATCGGATCGAGCCCGGAAGTCGGCTCATCCAGGAACAGCACTTCGGGTTCGAGGGCAATCGCGCGCGCAATCGCCGCGCGCTTGACCATGCCGCCCGACAGCTGGCTTGGCATCTTGCCGGCAGCATCGGGCGGCAGGCCGGCCAGTGCGAGTCGAAGTCGAACCAGTTCGTCGAGCAGGTCCTCGGGCAGCGAAAAATGCTCCCGCAGCGGTGTGGCGACGTTGGCCGCAACCGTGAGCGAGGAAAACAGTGCGCCTTCCTGGAACATCATGCCGAAGCGGCGACGAACTGCGGCGAGCATGTCGGGCGAGGCAGTCCAGACATCGGTCCCCAGGAGGTTCACGCTGCCAGAGTCGGGGCGATGAAGGCCGATGATCTCGCGCAGAAGCACCGACTTGCCGGTGCCGCTGCCGCCAATCATCGCGACCAGATCGCCGCGGCGAATCTGCAGGTCCAGGCCGTTGTGAACGACCTGCTTGCCAAAGCGCGTCACGATGTCGCGGGCATCGATCACCCATTCCGGCGCTGGCATGGCCGCAGGGCCGGTGACCGATGCGTCGGGATTCACCATCCGAGCTGCTGGAAAATCACCGCGAAAATCGCATCGAGAATGATCACCGAGACGATGCTCTGCACGACGGTCGAGGTGGTGTTGATGCCGATCGATCGGGTATCGCGCTCGACGCTGATGCCCATCCGGCAGCCGATGATTCCGATCACCAGTGCAAAAAAGGGTGCTTTGCACAAGCCGATCACCACATGTTTGGGGTCCAGCGCGGTGTGCAGCCGGTCCAGAAAAGTATGGGGCGTGATGTCGAGCATCGTCTGACCGATGACCATCGCGCCGAGCAGTCCCGCCACATCACCAATGAAGACCAGCAGCGGCAGGGTGATCATCAGTGCGGCGATTCGGGGCAGGACAAGCACCTGGTCGGCCGACAGTCCGAGCGTGCGGATCGCGTCGATCTCCTCGGTGAGCTTCATCGTGCCGAGTTGCGCGGTGAACGCTGCGCCGGATCGGCCGGCAACAATCACCGCCACGATGATCGGCGCGAATTCGCGCGTCATACCCAGGGCGGTGCCGTCAACGACAAAGACATTGGCGCCGTATTGCTCTGCCTGCAGACCCAGCAGATAAGCGAACACCACGCCGATCAGAAAAGTGACCAGCGCGACGACCGGGATGGCGCTGACGCCGGTCTGACCGAGTTGCGCCATGAACTCGCGCGGGCGCAGCAGCGCGGGCTGACGCAGCGCACGAGTCAGCTCGAAGACAACTCGACCCAGAAAATCGACATGGCCGAGCATGGTCATGCCGAGCTTGCTGGCAATCCGCCCAGTCCTGGCCGCCAGCCCATAGGCCTGGCTGGCTTGGGTCGGGCCTGCGCTTGGCAAGCGAGACCTCACGACTTCTACGATGCGGGTATGACTCGGATCGAAATTGGCCAGCGCAATCGTTCCCGGGTCGATGCCCGCGGCGCGCAACCGCGACAGCAGGACCAGCGCGCCGGCGGTATCCATCGCACCGAGCCCCTTGCCGTCGATGGACTGGACCTCACCCAGCGTCTT
>Ga0164292_10003015_pt1 | contig 13723 bp, 13 predicted proteins | sample GEODES117metaG_FD_111486 | JGI IMG/M metagenome (GOLD analysis project Ga0164292, IMG submission 111486) | Eutrophic lake water microbial communities from Lake Mendota, Wisconsin, USA - GEODES117 metaG | ecosystem: Environmental > Aquatic > Freshwater > Lake | place: USA: Lake Mendota... | reverse complement strand
GCGCCAGCTTGACGGAATCCTGCTGCGTGATACTGCAACATGCCGCCGGCTCCGATAACTCCTACTTTGATTGACATAAGACTTGGTGGTTGGATGGATTGATTTGGGGAACGAGGAATCGAAAATGGGAGGCGGGACGTGAAGTGTCAAGACTCAATCCTGTGCTGTGCCAGGTGAATAGGGGCTTGAAGATCTGAGAGATGCAGACGTTCAGGTAGGATGTCGTTGTTTCGAATCATCACTTTAGTCTTGGGGATCAGCTCTTTGGGAGCTGCCGAACCTGAGGACAAAGTCCTTCTGGCTCACTACATGCCCTGGTATGCCACGAAGGAGGTGAGTGGGGAGTGGGGCTGGCATTGGACGATGGGGCATTTTGATCCGGATCAAAAGAAGTGGGACGATCAGCGGGAGATCGCCTCGCATGACTACCCGCTCATCGGTCCCTATGATTCGGGGGATGATCAGGCGTTGGAGTGCGAGGTGCTGTTGATGAAAATGGCTGGTCTCGATGGGGTCGTCATTGACTGGTATGGTACCAGCAAGATCCATGACCATGCTGTGAATCACCGGAATACGCAGAAGCTGATTCCGTGGCTCAAGAAGGCGGGATTGAAGTTTGCCATCTGCTACGAGGATCAGGCGGTTAAGACGCTGAAGGATGGTGAAGACGTGATGCAGGCGCGGCGTGATCTTGAGTGGGCGCAGGAGAACTGGTTTGGCGATTCGAGTTACGTGATGCACGAAGGGCGTCCGGTCTGTCTGGTTTTTGGACCGCAGCATTTGAAATGGAAGTTTGATCTGAAGACTAAGCCGGTGGTTTTCGGCTTGCCGCATCTTGCGAAGGCGAACGGCCTGGAGGGTGTGTTTGCCTGGCCGCCGGTCAGTGGGGGCAAGTCAGTTTCGCCTGTGCGATGGACGAATGAGCTCGAGCTGATTTATGACAGAGATGAAAAGCTGATTGCGACTGCTTTTCCGGGTTTCAAAGACATCTACAAACAAGCGGGTGTGCGGGATAGCTACGGCAGCATTGCGGCGCGTGATGGCAAGACCTTGGCAGAATCACTTGAACTCGCCCTGAAGAGCAAGGCACCGATCATTCAAATGGCGACATGGAATGACTATGGGGAGGGGACGGTGATTGAGCCGACTCGCAACAACGGGTATCGATGCCTTGAGGCCCTGCCTCGATGCGGCAGCAAGGCGGATCTGCGACTGCCGGTGATGCTGTATCAGCTCCGCAAACGGGGTGGCGACGAGGCGAAACTTGATCGAGCTGCCGAGATGCTTTTTGCCTCCCGGAACAGGGAGGCAGAAGCCATGCTCTCGGAAGTCAGTCTGGAGTTGGGCAAGGCATTGACGGACTTGAATTACCATCTCACGACGGATCTTCTTTATCGGGAAGAGAAGGGCCTCTCTGACGGGCAGAAGCAACGGTGCAGACTTGATGTTTACGCGCCTGCGAAGAAGCGCTCGTTTGCCACGGTGATTTGGTTTCATGGGGGAGGGCTGACTCATGGAGAGCGGGTCGTACCTCTGCCTTTGCGCAATCAAGGTGTGGCTGTCGTGGCTGTGAATTATCGTCTCAGTCCGGAGGTGAAATCGCCTGTGTTCATTGAGGATGCGGCGGCTGCGATCGCTTGGACCTTCAAGCATATTGCGGAGTTTGGGGGAGATCCGGATCGGGTTTTTGTCAGCGGGCACAGTGCGGGCGCTTACTTGAGTCTGATGTGCGGGCTCGACAAAAAGTGGCTGGCGAAGCACGAAGTGGATGCGGATCGAATTGCGGGTTTGATTCCGCTGAGCCCCCAGGTGATCACGCACTTCACGATTCGGGAGGAGCGCGGCATTGAGGAAACGCAGCCGATCATAGATGCGTTTGCGCCGTTGTTTCATGTGCGTCGAGAGGCGCCTCCGATCCTGCTCATCACTGGCGATCGGGAGAAGGAACTCATGGGCCGGTACGAAGAGTGCGCCTACTTTTGGCGGATGATGAAACTCGCCGGGCATGGGGAGACAACGCTGCATGAGATGGATGGATTTGATCATGGGAAGATGCCGGAGCCAGCATTTCCGCTGCTGTTGAAGTTTGTTGAGGACAAGAAGCGTGGAACTGTGAAACCTTAGACGATGATCATTTACGGAACTGCGCTGCTCTCCGCCTGCCTGCTGGCCGGGTTGACGCTGGGGCGTTGCCTTGGCGAGTTGCTGGGGGTGGATGCGGATATTGGAGGGGTGGGCATTGCGATGATTCTGCTGATACTGGGTTGTGATTGGCTGCACCGCAGCGGGCGGATGAAGCCACCGACGGAGGCGGGGATATCGTTTTGGGGGCAGATTTATGTGCCGATCGTGGTGGCGATGGCGGCGAGTCAGAATGTGCTGGGAGCGCTTTCGGGAGGTTTGATGGCCATTTTGGCTGGACTAGCGGTGGTGGTTGTTTGTTTTGTTTTGGTCGGGGTTTTGGTGCGGTGGGGAGGAGGCGGGGAATCGTCATGATCCAGGTGCTGGAGGCGGTTTTGACCAAGAATGCGCTGCTGACGGCGTTTGCGGTCGTTGGGTTGACGATGCTGGTCTCGTATTGGGCATCGGAGAGGCTGACGCGAGGCCGGTTGCATGGCAGTGCGATAGCGATCCTGCTTGGGTTGCTCATGGCAGTGCTAGCTGGCGGCAAGCAGGGGGTGGCGGAGATTCCAATGCTCTCAGGCATGGGGCTGATGGGAGGGGCGATGCTGCGTGATCTGGCGATTGTGGCCACAGCGTTTGGTGTGCGGATGGAGGAGTTCACGAAGAGTGGAGTGATTGGCGTGGTGTCACTTTTCACAGGTTTGTTTGTGTCGTTTATGGTTGGGGGTGTTGTGGCGTATGCGTTTGGGTATCGTGATGCGGTGAGCATCACGACGATTGGTGCGGGTGCAGCGACTTACATTGTGGGACCGGTCACGGGGACGGCCCTGAAGGCGAGTTCGGAGGTCATCGCACTGAGTGTGGCGGCGGGACTGGTCAAAGCGATCCTGGTGATGATCGTGACGCCGTTTGTGGCCAAAGCCATTGGCTTGAACAGTCCGCGTGCGGCGATGATTTTCGGGGGGCTGATGGGAACCAATAGTGGGGTGATGGCGGGACTGGCCGCGACGGATCCCAAACTGGTGCCGTATGGAGCGATGACGGCGACGTTTTACACGGGGCTCGGGTGTTTGCTTGGGCCGTCTGTGATCTTCTTTTTGGTCCGAACTCTCACTTCCCTATGATGAATGAACTCTCTTTGATTGCGCGCGCTGAGCTACATGGCGATGCGGTGGCTTTTCGCACGACAACCCTCACCCGCACTTATCGAGAGTTGCTGGCGCGTTCAGCGAGTGTGGCTTCGGTATTGCTTGGAACGGAAGATGACTTGGAAGAGGCGCGTGTGGCCTTGCTGGTTCCGGCGGGTTTTGAGTATGTGGCAGCGCAGTGGGGAATTTGGCGTGCGGGAGGGATCAAGCTGCCGCTTTGTTTGTCGGCTACCGAGTTTGAGTGGGAGTATGCGCTAACGGATTCCGGGGTGAGCGCGGTGTTGGCGAATGGTCACATGGCGGAAAAAATTGCGCCACTTTGTCTGCGCCTGGGGATTAGGTTGGTGGACATGGATTCGATGGAGTCGGTTCCATCGAAGGTGCTTCCAGTCATTGCGCCGGAACGTCGAGCGATGATTCTTTATACCAGCGGGACGACGAGCAAGCCGAAGGGTGTGGTGACAACGCATGCCAACATCCAAGCGCAGATCGAGAGTCTGGTTGAGGCTTGGGAGTGGAGTGTGGCGGACCGGATTCCGCTGTTTTTGCCGATGCATCACATTCATGGGATCATCAATGTGACCAGTTGTGCCTTGTGGAGCGGGGCGACCATCGAGCCGTTTGAGCGCTTCGAGATGCAGGCGATTCTTGAGCGAGTGCGTGAGGATGCCTACACGCTGTTCATGGCGGTGCCGACCATTTATGTGAAACTGATTCAGACCATCGAAGTGGCGTCTGAGAGTGATCGGCGGGCGATCGTTGGGGGCTTTTCCCGGATGCGGTTGATGGTGTCGGGGTCGGCGGCCTTGCCTGCGAGTGTGCATGAGCAATGGACGGCGCTGACCGGGCAGAAGTTGTTAGAGCGCTATGGCATGACGGAGATTGGGATGGGCTTATCCAATCCTTACCATGGTGAGCGCAGGCCTGGCGCGGTTGGGCAGGCCTTGCCTGGAGTGGAGGTGCGGCTCAAGGCGGAGAATGGTGACATCGTGACGGAGGAAGGTGTGCCGGGTGAGATTCAAGTGCGGGGTCCAGGGGTGTTTCGGGCGTATTGGAATCGCCCGGAAGCGAGTGCGGAAACGTTCGATGGGGACTGGTTCCGGACGGGGGACATGGCGGTGCTGGAGACGGGGTATTATCGAATCATGGGGCGGCTGAGTGTGGACATCATCAAGAGTGGTGGTTACAAGCTGTCCGCGCTTGAGATTGAGGCCACGTTGTTGGAGCACCCGTTGATTGCCGAATGTGCGGTGATTGGCCTGCCGGATGATACCTGGGGGGAGGCGGTGACTGCGGTGGTGGTGACGAAGAATCAGGTTCAGATCGAACTGCCGGGACTGCGGGACTGGTGCAAGGGCCGACTATCGGTTTACAAGGTGCCGCAACGACTGCTGGTGGTGCCTGAGCTTCCTCGGAATGCGATGGGAAAGGTGACAAAGCCTGCGGTGAAGTCTTTGTTTTTATGAGCCGGAATCTTTTATTTGTGGTGTTGGGTTTGTTGGTCCCAACACTGGAGGCAGCCGATGGAGGCTCATCGGAGCCGGTGAACAGGATTCTTGGGACACAGGCGATTGGGGGGCGGTATCACTTTACTGAGGAGGCGCCTTTGCTGGAGAGTGCGAAGTTGATTGCGGAGTTGGGGTCGGGGATCATGAAGTTTTCGATCTCGAAACAGGCATCGTTTGGGAAGACCAAGGGGAATGTTTTGGAGCGCGATGAGTCTTTGAAGACATTGACCGAGGTGGCGAACCGGGAGCCGGCGCACCGGGCGGTGTTGGACATGCCGTTCACGCATTTTTTGATTTGGGCGTATCCTTTTACGTCGAAGGGTAGCGCGGGCACTTTTAAGGTGGCGGAGCGGGAGTTGGAGTATCGGGAGATGTATGATTTTGCGTGTCATTTGCTGCGGACTTACCGTGGGACGGGCAAGAGTTTTTATTTGGGGCATTGGGAGGGGGATTGGCACTTGCGACCGCATTTTGATCCGAAGCAGGGATTTCCTGAGGGGTATGAGACGAACTTTGTGGCCTGGCTGAAAGTGCGGCAGCAGGCGATTGATGATGCGAAGCGTGACACAGCGCATGAGCGGGTGTGGCTATGGCATTACACGGAGGTGAACTTGGTGCTGCCGTTTTTGAAGGGGGGGCAGTGCATCACGAATGACATTCTACCGCAGGTGGATGTGGACTACGTCAGCTACTCTTGTTACGACAGTTTGCAGAAGGAAATTCGGGAGGATTTGTTTGCGGCGATGAATCACATTGAGTCCAAGTTGCAGCCGAAGCCTGGTATTGCGGGCAAGCGTGTCTTCATTGGTGAGTATGGCTTTCCGGCAAGACGGTACACGCCTGAGGAACAAAACAAAAAGAGTATTGAGGCGATGATTGCCGGGCTGGAGTGGGGGTGTCCTTTTGTGCTCTACTGGGAGCTGTATGACAATGAGGGGACGACGGAGAAGCCGGGTGGCTTTTGGATGATCAATGAGCGGAATGAGAAGCAACCGATCTGGGAGACGCACAGGCGGTTCTATGAGTGGGCGCGGAAGCAGGGGCTGCCGGATGAGGCTTTTCGAGTTGAAGCGATTCGGTGGTTGAAGGCGATAGACTAGTCTTCGACGCCGATGTCCTCGTTCCAGAGGCGTGGGTGATTGGCGATGAAGTCCTTCATCAGTTGAATGCAGGTGGGGTCCTGGAGGATGGTGAGGTCGACGCCTTGGGAGCGGACGTAGGCTTCGGGGCCTTGGAAGGTGATGTTTTCGCCGACGATGATTTTGGGGATTTTGTAGAGGAGCGCGGCGCCCGAGCACATGGGGCAGGGGGAGAGGGTGGAGTAGAGGGTGCAGCGGGCGTAGACGTCGGCGGTAAGACGGCCGGCGTTTTCGAGGCAATTCATTTCGGCGTGGTGGATGACGCTGCCGTGCTGGACGCGCTGGTTGTGGCCGCGACCGATGATGGTGTCATCGCAGATGAGGACGGAGCCGATGGGGATGCCACCGGAGGCGAGGCCTTTTTGGGCTTCTTCAATGGCGGCTTGAAGGAAGAGATCCATGAGGTCAAGCGGGGACGGGAGTTAGGAGAGGGAGCAGGGCGGGGATGACATCGTTGATATCGGAGACGACGATGCAGGAGTCGCCGCGGCCATGGCTGTGAAGGAGGGTGACGAGGGAGTCCCAGAAGCCGGTGCCATCGGGCATGGGGCGGTTGAAGATGACGATGGGTTTGCCGTCCATGAGGGGATCGTTCTGGCTGCGGAAGATGAGGAGGGCGAGGAGTTCCTGCATGGTGCCGGATCCGCCTGGCATGATGACGAAGGCATCGGAGTGCTCGATCATGATCTCCATGCGGGTGTAGATGTCGGGTTTCAGCCAGAAGGTGGAGAGGCCATCGGGGAGGCCTTCGAGTTCGATGATGTGGGGGACGTTTGATCCGGCGGTGTAGCCTCCGGCATCGACGCTGCCACGGACGACGGTGCCCATGATGCCGGACTTGCCGGCACCGGAGACGCAGCCGAGCTGGTTTTCGGCGAGTTGTTTGCCGAGGATGTAACCCTCGTTGAGGTAGCTTTCTTCCTCAATGGAAGCGGAGCAGAAGACGCAGACGTTGCCGATGAGATTCGAAGGAGGCGGGGTTTCGAAGCCTTTGACGGAGACGGAGAAGTGGCGCTCGCGTCCGGCATCAGGTGGCGGGCGATTGGCGGCGGTTTTCAGGGTGGGAAGGACATCGGCGACGGACTCGACGGCGAGCAGGAACTCCTGATGATTTTGTTTGATGGTGCCCTGGCGTTGGAGCTGGGAGAGGACATCGAAGAAGCCATTCCAGGAGTTGTCCCCATTCAGGATGAGCGTGGGTTTGGAGTTGAGATTGGGGTCGAGGGTTTGGTAACCGACGAAGATGGAGATGGCCTTGAACATGTCCTCAAGGCTGGGGTGTGGAGTGAACAGAAAGGCGTTGGACTCGATGATGCGCTTTTCGATGTTGCCCAGGGTGATGCGTTGATCGCCATTGGAGTTGTAGATGTTCCAGCCAGCGCGGAAGAGGATGGAGAGGAGGTCGGCGCGGAGTTCGCGAGCGGGGTTGATTTCTTGATCGGGGTCGTTGAGGACGGTTCCGGAAAGGCGGATGATGGGCATGGTTGGCGGATTGAAGGGTTGATCGGAAGGAAGAGAAAGGAGGAACGATTGGAAAAGTTACCGGTGGGATTGACCACCTTGGCAAGGTTTGTGCTCATTCGTGAATCTCATTTATTTCCAAAGTTCATAAATAGCAGAAACCATGCCTACCCTGAAAACGACTGTCGATGGCCTTGTGATGCAGAATCCCTTTGTGATTGGATCGGGTCCTCCGGGAACCAACTTGCAGGTGATCATGCGTGCTTTTAAGGAGGGGTGGGGAGGGGTGATTGCGAAGACGATCAGTTTGGACTCGACGAAGGTGATCAACGTGAGTCCGCGTTATGCGAAGTTGAAGTCGGGAGATGGCAAGGAGGTGATTGGGTGGGAGAACATTGAGCTGATCAGTGACCGGAGTTTTGACAAGTGGCTGGAGGAGTTCAAGCAGATCAAGGACGCGTATCCGCAGGGGATCTTGATTGCGTCGATCATGGAGGAGTTTAACAAGGATGCGTGGTGTGAGATCACGGAGCGCTGTCAGGATGCGGGGGTGGATGCCTTTGAGTTGAATTTCTCGTGTCCGCACGGGTTGCCGGAGCGGAAGATGGGGGCGGCGATGGGGCAGGATCCGGGGGTGCTGGGGGAGGTTTGCGAATGGGTGAATGCGGTGTCGAAGATCCCGGTGTGGGCGAAGATGACGCCGAACATCACGCACATTGAAGACCCTTCGAGGGCGGCCTTGCAGGCGGGTTGTGAGGGGATCAGTGCGATCAACACGATTCGATCGGTGATGGGGGTGAATTTGGATACGCTGAGGCCTGAGCCGACGGTGGAGGGGTATAGCACGCCGGGGGGGTATTCGAGCAAGGCGGTGAAGCCGATCGCACTGCGGATGGTGATGGAAATAGCGCAGATGATCCGGAAGGAGTTTCCGGGGAGGACGATCTCGGCGATGGGTGGGGTGGAGACGGGCCGGGATGCGGCGCAGTTTATTTTGCTGGGCGGGGATACGGTGCAGGTGTGCACGGGGGTGATGAAGTTTGGGTATCCGATGGTGAAGCAGTTGTGCGAGGAATTGCTGGAGTTCATGGAGTCGAAGGGCTTTGAGACGCTGGATGATTTCAAGGGGCACAGTCTGGGTTACTTCACGACTCATGCGGAACTGGTGCGGTTGCAGGCAGAGCGGAAGCTCAAGGACAGTGAGGCGGCGAAGGCCAAGACGGTAGCGAAGGATGGCGACTGGGACGGCGATGAGTTTGTGAAACAATCCAACGATCTTGCCACGAACTGATATGGAAGTGCTTCCTAACTTGATCGGTGGGCAGTGGTGTTTTTCGGCGGCGACGGAGACGGTGCCGGTGATGAATCCGTCGCGTGGGGAGACGATTGCGGATGTGCCGATGGGTTCGGCGGCGGATGTGGATCTGGCGGTTCAGGGAGCGTTAAAGGCGTTTCCGGATTGGGCGGCGACGCCGCCGAATGAGCGGGCGCAGGTGATGTTCCGGTTGAAGGGATTGTTGGAAGCGGAGTTTGAGTCTTTGGCGCGCGGGATATCGCGTGAGCATGGCAAGACGTTGATCGAGGCGAAGGGGGATTTGAGGCGGGGGATTGAGGTGGTGGAGTATGCGTGCGGGGTGCCGACGTTGATGATGGGGGAGAGTTTGGAGAACATTGCGCGAGGGATTGATTGTCACACGGATCGGGTGCCGCTGGGAGTGGTGGCGGGAATTTGTCCGTTTAACTTTCCCGCGTTGGTGCCGATGTGGATGTGGCCGGTGGCGATGGCCTGTGGGAATTGCTTTGTGTTGAAGCCGTCGGAGAAGGTGCCGTTGACGATGCAGCGGATTGCGGAGTTGATGCGCATGGCAGGATTGCCGGACGGGGTTTTTTCCATTGTGCATGGCGGGCGCGAGGTGGTGGATGCGATTTTGGAGCACCCGGAGATCAAGGCGATTTCGTTTGTGGGATCGACGGCGGTGGCGGAGCAGATTTACCGGAAGGGATGTCACTATGGTAAGCGGGTGCAGTCGGCGGGTGGGGCGAAGAATTTTTTGGTGATCCTGCCGGATGCGGATCCGGGTCCGACGGCGACGGCGCTTCGGGATAGCGCGTTTGGGTGCGCGGGGGAGCGGTGCATGGCGGGGTCAGTGGCGGTGTGTGTGGGGGAGGCTGGGGAGCGGGTGCTACCGGGGTTGGTGGACATCATTCAGCAGATGAAGGTGGGACCAACGGACGGCGAGGCGCAACCGGACATGGGGGCGGTGATTACAGCGGCGCATCGGGATCGGGTGAATGAGTTGATCTCGCTGGGGGAAGCCAAAGGAGGGAAGGTGTTGGCGGATGGTCGGGGCACGTCGGTGGAGGAGGCGCCGGGGGGATTTTATGTGCGCCCGACAATCATTGATGAGGTGGATTACTCGAATGACATTGCGACGACGGAGATCTTTGGGCCGGTGCTGAGTGTGATGCGTGCGAAGACGCTGGATGAGGCGATTGCAGCGGCGAACCGGCAATCGTATGGCAATGGAGCGTGTGTGTTCACGACATCGGGCAAGGCGGCGCGGGAGTTTCGGACGCGGGTGTCAGCGGGGATGGTGGGCGTGAATGTGGGGGTTCCGGCGCCGATGGCTTACTTTCCGTTTACGGGCTGGAATCAGAGTTTCTTTGGGGATCTGCACATGCAGGGCAAGGAAGGGGTGCAGTTCTACACGAAGCAGAAGACGACGACGACACGATGGTTTAGTTTTGGTGAGGGTGATATCTGGGTGAAGTCTTGATTCCACGCGTTTGAGTTTATGAGCTTGCTGATTCGAAATGGGACGATTGTGACGGCGGACGATACGTTCGTTGGCGATGTGTTGTGTGTTGGGGAGACGATTGCGGCGGTGGGATTTGATTTGGAGGCGCCGGAGGATGCGGAGGTGGTGGATGCGATGGGGAAGTATGTGTTTCCGGGGTTCATTGATCCGCATGTGCACATCTATCTGCCGTTCATGGGGACGTATGCGAAGGACGATTATGAGTCGGCGAGCAAGGCGGCTTTGGTGGGTGGGACGACGACGTTGATTGAGATGTGCTGTCCGTCACGAAGCGAGGATCCGCTGGAGGCCTTGGCGCTTTGGAAGAGCAAGGCGGCGGGTTTGTCGGCATGTGATTACACGTTTCATTTGGGGGTGACGCGGTTTGATGAGGGGACGGCGGAGAAGTTGAAGGTGGCGGTGGAGGAGGAAGGGATTGCGTCGTTCAAGGTGTTTCTGGCTTACAAGGGAGCGTTCGGGATTGATGACCATGAGTTGTTTCAGACGCTAAAGACGGCGAAGGAGTTGGGGGCGATTGTGACGGCGCATTGTGAGAATGCGGAATTGGTGGGGGAGTTGCAGGCGAAGTTGGTGGCTGAGGGGAAGGTGGGGCCGGAGTGGCATGAACCGTCGCGGCCGGTGGAGGTGGAGGCGGAGGGATGTCATCATTTGATGACGTTTGCGGAGCTGACGGGCGCTCATGTGTATGTGGTGCACACGAGTTGCGAGGAGGCGGTGGCGGTGTTGAGCGCGGCGAGGTCGCGCGGGGTGAAGGTGTGGGTGGAGACGGTGATTCCTTATTTGGTGCTGGACAAGACGTATGCGGAGCGTCCGGATTTTGAAGGTGCGAAGTATGTGATGAGTCCGCCGATTCGGGAGGCGAGGCATCAGCCGGTTTTGTGGGCGGGGCTGGCGGATGGAACGATTGACACGGTGGGGACGGATCATGCGCCGTTTGATTTCAAGACGCAGAAACACATGGGGCATCCGGAGGCTGACAAGGCGTTGAATGCGGATTTCACGCCGAAAGGTGGGCCGGCGAATTTCACGACGATTCCGAATGGGATTCCGAGTGTGGAGGACCGGGTGAATCTTCTTTACACGGAGGGTGTTAAGAAGGGGAAGTTGGACTTGCAGACGTTTGTGCGTGTGGGGAGCACGGCGGCGGCGAAGCTGTTTGGATTGTATCCGCGCAAGGGGGCGATTGCGGTGGGGAGTGACGCGGATTTGGTGGTGTATGATCCGGAGTATCGGGGAGTGATCTCGGTGGAGACGCAGATGATGAACACGGATTACTCGGGCTTTGAGGGGCGCGAACTGGTGGGGCGACCGAGTTTGGTGACGGTGCGGGGGGAAGTGGCGGTGCGGGATGGGGTGTTTGTGGGGACGCTGGGGCGCGGGGCGTTTTTGCGGCGGGAACCGACGCATTTTTGAATCCCCGCAGGTGTTGATGGAGTGGTTGACATTAGTCTCAGATGAGACGATTCGTATCATCAAATGAGAATGCAGCTAGCGGTGCCAAAATCACAAACAGCCAAGGTGAAGGCGGCTGTGACTGGAGTCGTAAGATTCTACGTGAGGGGTGAACCTCGCCGATCCAAAGCTGACAAGTTCTCGCCTTCGAAGGTGATTGAGATGCTCGATAAGGGACTTTCCTTTGGTGAGCTTGAAGATTTGCAGGGCATTCTCGAGTTGCCTGCAGAGAAGCTGGCGGCGATGCTTCAAATCTCCAAAGCCACCTTTCATCGGAGAAAGGGCGGTTCAGGAACACTCCCTGCTGCTGTCGCTGAGCGCGTGGTGCGATATGCGCGGTTACTGGGGTTGGCGAGCAAGGTGTTTGATGAACTAGGTGCCGCCAAGCAGTGGCTTAATGCGCCACAATTTGGTCTTGGGGGTGCGGTTCCGCTGGAATATGCGAAGACTGAGATTGGAGCGCGTGAGGTGGAGAACCTGCTTGGTCGCATCGAATACGGGGTTTATTCGTGATGAGGCTGGCTTGGCGCATCGTCAAGGCAAGGCACGAAGGCACCGCTTTTGATGGGGAGGGGGCGCGGGTCTATGGTGGCAGGTGGAATTCAACTGGGACTCGATTGGTTTACGCTAGCGCCACCCTTTCGCTTGCGGCGCTCGAGAGCTTGGTTCATCTGAACCCACCAGTGGCTTTCAAGTGGGTGGCCATCCCGGTCTCATTTGAGGAGAGGTTCGTTGAAGTGATGTCTCTATCAAGTCTTCCGCCGGATTGGACTGAAGAGCCGCCGCCACCTTCCACCATGGAAGTAGGCGACCTGTGGGTGAAGCAGGCACGATCAGCGGTGTTGGAGATTCCCAGCGTAATCGTCCATTCAGAGTCTAACTACTTGCTCAATCCCGCTCATCCTGACTTCAGGAATGTGGCCATCGGCAAATCTGCTCCCTTTGCGTTCGACCCGAGGTTGCTGTGATGGGGCATTCTGGCGAATGCTATTGCAGGGTAGGTTTGGTGATCCAGGGGATGATTTTGGTGGCTAGGTGGGTGAAGGCGGTTAGGGCTTTTTGGAGGTGGTCTTCTTTGGTGTCTTCGATTTTGTTGTGGCTGATGCCGTGGAGGGATTGGACGAACATCATGATGGTGGGGATGCCGGCCATGGCGACTTCGGCGGCGTCGTGGAGGGGGCCGGAAGGGAGGCGGTGGGTGGTGTTGGTGGTTTCTTGGATGGCTTGGTCGCAGAGGGCGATGAGGTCGGGGTGGAAGGGGGCGGGGGGAATGTGCCAGAGGCGTTGCCAGGTGACGGTGGCTTTGGCTTCGGTGGCGAAGCGTTCGCTGGCGTCTTTTGCTTGGGCAAGCATTCGGGCTAGGGCGGTGGGGTCGAGGTGGCGTTGGTCGAGGGTGATCTCGCAGTCTTCGACGACGCTGGTGACGATGCCGGGTTGGGTTTTGCAGGAGCCGATGGTGCAGACGCCGCCTTCGCGGTCGGTGATGGCGTAGGCTTCGGGGGCCATGCGGGCGGCGGCGAGGAAGGCGTCTTTGCGGCGGTTCATGGGGGTGCTGCCGGAGTGGGCGGCCTGGCCGTGGAAGTGGATGGCGTGGCGTTCGACGCCGTAGGTGCCGAGGACGGTGCCGAGGGGGAGGTCGAGGTCGAGGAGGACGGGGCCTTGCTCGATGTGGAGCTCTTGATAGGCGGCGGCGTTGGCGAGTTCGATGCCGCAGGCTTTGACGTGGTCGAAGTCGATGCCTTCGGCGCGGAGGGCGTCGGGGAGGGTGATGCCGTCTTTGTCTTTGAGGGTGGCGGCTTCGGTGAGGTTGAGGTTGCCGGAGCAGGCGGAGGAGCCGAAGAGGCTTTTGCCGAAGCGGGCGCCTTCTTCGTCGGCCCAATCGACGAGTCGGACGGTGACGGGTGGGCCGTCGGGGTAGGTGGCGGCGAGGTGGCGGAGGATGGCGAGTCCGGCGAGGGTGCCGAGGCAGCCGTCGAGCCAGCCGCCGTTGGGGACGGAGTCGATGTGGCCGCCGATGACGAGGGCGCGTTCGGATTGGCCGGGGAGGGTGGCCCAGAGGTTGCCGGCCTGGT
>Ga0164292_10003014_pt1 | contig 13723 bp, 7 predicted proteins | sample GEODES117metaG_FD_111486 | JGI IMG/M metagenome (GOLD analysis project Ga0164292, IMG submission 111486) | Eutrophic lake water microbial communities from Lake Mendota, Wisconsin, USA - GEODES117 metaG | ecosystem: Environmental > Aquatic > Freshwater > Lake | place: USA: Lake Mendota, Wisconsin... | reverse complement strand
TGAAGCCAGCGATCGTGGCTACACGCCAGGTACTGGGCCACATCCGAAGCGCCTGGCCCGTCTCGCGCGCCGCCTGCTCGATGTCGCTCATGCGGGCCCCGCATTGCGCCCTTACCCGGCCGGGCGCGACCTCGAGGATGCGCATCATCTCCGTCACGTCGAGCACCAGGCCGCCGACCAGGGGGACGCATTGGCCGTAGTTACCGGTACCTCCGCCGCGCACAGTCAGGGGCAGCCGGTGCCGCGCGGCCACGGCCGCCACGCGCAGAACGTCTTCTTCGGTGCTGCACTTGACCACGAGGTCGGCCACGCACCCGCGCAGCTCCTCCTCGAGGATGGGGCTGTACCAGAAAAAGTCCCGGGACAGACTCTTTCGTTGGCGAGGCACTGTCACGAGGTTCAGTCCTGCCAACTCACCCGCCACGGCAGGCCAGTCGACTTCGGAGGCAACGCCGTGGTCCTGGGCCATGTGTGAGGGCGGGGCCGGGATGTCGAGCGCCAGGGGATCGTTCATGCCAAGCTCCTTTCTTCGGCGGGGCAGCGCCGCAGGCCGTCGAGCTCGCGAAAGTCAGGCAAGCCGGCCTCGCTGGCCGCCAGCGGCTCGCAAAGCGCCGGCGGTATCCGGGCACCACGCAGCCAGGCACGCGCAGGCAGCGAGCCCGTGGCGGTGAGGAAGTCTGGAGCGGGCCTCATGACTCCCGACGCATTTCGCTCTCGTGCCAGTGACCGATCATCAGCTTCGCCAAGCCAGCGAACGCCACGAAAATCACGATCCCCAGCAGCGACACCAGCAGTAGCGCCGCAAACATCATGGGGATTTCGGTGCGGAACATCGACTCGAGGATGCGCGAGGCCAGGCCCGTGTTGCGGCCCGCAGACCCGGCGGTGAACTCGGCCACCACCGCGCCAATCAGGGCGAGCCCGCCCGCGATCTTCAGGCCGCCCAGGAAGTAAGGCAAAGCACTGGGCACCAGCAGGAAACGAAACAGCTGCCATGGGCTCGCGCGATAAAGGCCGAACAGGTCGCGCAGGTTACTGTCCGCGCTCTTGAGACCAATCACCGTATTGGACAGGATGGGAAAGAAAGCCACGATCCAGGCGCAGATCAGCAGCGCCGCCATCGTGTTGTCCACATAAATCAGGATCAGGGGCGCGATCGCCACGATAGGGGTGACCTGCATGACCACCGCCAAGGGGAACAGGCCGATCTCCACCCACTTGGAGAGTGCGAAGGCCATGGCGAGCAGCACCCCGCCAACCACAGCCGCGGCGAGGGCCATCAGCGTCAGCTTGACGGTGAACCAGAGCGATGGCGCCAGGCTGTGCCACTGCTCGAACAGCGTGCGCAGCACGAGCGTCGGCGCCGGCAGGATGTAGTGCGGGATCTGGTTGATCCGCACGATCGCCTCCCAGGCAACCAGCAGTAAGGCGATGAGGGCCAGCGGCAGGATGACGCGTAGCCCAGCCTCGCGGCGGCCGGCACGTGCGATCTGCTCGGCCGGGTTGGAGGCCTGGACGGCTGGCAGCGGCGATGCGGTCGAGGGGTTCATGGGTGATCCGGTAGGGTTCAGTGGTCGATCGCCAAACCGTCGAGGTTGGCGTGCAAGGCCTTCTGCACCCGCACCACGTGGGCGTTGTAGCGCTCGGAGACATGGAAGTCGCCCGCGTTTCTGGGGTACGGCTCGTCGATGTGGATCTGGTCGACCACCCGGCCCGGGCGCGGGGCCATGACCACGATGCGGTCGGACAGGTAGACCGACTCGTACACGCTGTGGGTGACGAAGATGATCGTGAAGCGGTGTTCCTTCCAGATGGCCAGCAGGTCGTTGTTCAGTTTGCTGCGCGTCATCTCGTCAAGCGCTGCAAAGGGCTCGTCCATCAGGAGGAGGCGCGGCTGCGTCACCAGCGTCCGGGCGATCGACACGCGCATCTTCATGCCGCCGGACAACTCGCGCGGGTAGACGCTGGCAAAGCGGCTCAGGCCCACCATCTCCAGCGCATGGCGGACCTTGGCGTCGGCCTCGCCGCGTGACATGCCCGCCAGGCGCATCGGCAGGAACACGTTGTCGAACACCGTGGCCCAAGGCATCAGCGTCGGCTCCTGGAATACGAACCCGAGGTCGCGACGCTCACCCCCTGCGGGGGTCGGCGCCTGGTGCCAGACCAACTCGCCGCCGGTGTTGCGCGTGAGGCCGGCCATCAGGCGCAGCGCCGTGCTCTTGCCGCAGCCCGAAGGACCGAGAAAGCTGATGAACTCGTGGTCGCCCACGTCCAGGGTCATGTCCTGCAGCGCCAAGGTGCCATTGGGGAAGCGCTTGCTGACGCTGCGCAGGCTGACCAGGGGGGCGGATGCGCTCATGTTTCAGCTCCAGGCAGGCGGGTTGGCAAGGCGGGCGAGGTCAAAGCGGTCCACCTCCTGAAGCAAATCGACGAAGCGCCCTGCCACATGGTCGATCACGGCGCGGCCCTTGTCCGCCGTCGCGCGGCTGGCGTCTCCACAGGCCCCCTGCGGATTGAGGTCCTGCGTCTGCCAGCCAAACTTACCGGACGGGCCGATCGACAGGAACTGGTTCTCGCGGGCCAGGGTTTCGGTCAGGGACTCGAAGTCCTGAGCACGGTCCATTCGCACGTTGCCCGGCGCCACAGCCAGCATGACGGACGTTTCGAGGTCGCCGGCGTGAATGCCATGAGCCATCTCCCTCGGGGTAAACATGCCTGGGGGCAATCCCAGCGTGAACCAGTGCGCGCCAACAGCGAGCATGCCGTGGCGCTCGCGCAGGTCCCGCACGACGATATCCATCACTGACATCTGCCCACCATGGCTGTTGAACAGGACGAGCTTGCGCACGCCGCTGCGGGCCACGCTGTCGCCGATGTCCATCCACGTGTCGATCAGCGTGCGGGCGGAGAGCGTGAGCGTGCCCGGATAGCGCGAATGCTCGTTGCTCTTGCCATAGGGCAGGGTCGGCAGGAACAGCACCGGAAGCTCATCAGGCAGGCGCGGCACGGTGGCCGAGACCACGGCGTCGATCGTCGCGTGATCGGTGGACATGGGCATATGCGGCCCGTGCTGCTCGACGGCACCCACTGGCAACACCGCGATCAATCGCTCGCGCGGCAGCGCAGCAAAGGACTCGCTGGTGTGGTCGCTCCAGAAACGACTATGCATTTTGGGCATGGACGGGATCGATAGGCATTGACACCCCTCAATCTATGGAACTTGACCAGTCGATCAATATCGGAAACCCTTAAGGGCCGTCATTTCCGATATTTTTCAATTTTAATCCTTGAAGTTAACCCCTTTTTTCTTGACCAATTGATCAGAAAAAGGCCCATTCTGGTGCGGCGCGACCGAGGCCAGCACCGTGGTGGTGATCCGGCTCGGTGGGTCTCGGTCACGCCAGGGGTGGCTGAATCCGTCGCGAAGGTGTTCTAGGAGCTTTTGCGCGACGCTTCGCGGCTCTTGACCACGGCATCAATCCGGGCGCCGGTGGCGGCGCCCGGATTGATGCCAGTGGCTGGCGCAGTCGACCGCCGCAACTGCTTTGAGAACGGCATTCATCCGTGCTCCAAGATCAGGGGCATGGACCAGAAATCCACTGCGGCCTGGGAAGCACCTGGGATTGGGGGCTCACCCACACGGACACAGTGGGTGCGCGTCGTTGCGGATGAAAGCCCGCGCCTCGCACGTGGAGTGCTACAACGCTCCCCGGAACGCCCAAATGAAAGGTCCTCCGACAAACGCCCTGCAGACCGCTCTCAATTGGACTTGAAGACCGAGACTCGGTGCCCGTTGCTCACCAGGAGGTGGTCCGACGTCAGGAGGACCCCGACCGGAAAATACAGCGACCGCTGCGAGGTGGCGATCACGCTCTCGGTGAACGAGGCTTGCCCGAGCACCCCGTCGGCTGGCTGGAAATTACGCGTGGGGAAGTTGTTCCACAGCAGGACACGGTAAGCGTAGGGGTCGGTGATGACCAGTTGGACTCCGTTCGAGGTGACCTCCCCGTAAAAGCCCCCGGCTGCATTGCCGCTGCTGACAGTGGCGTCGGTCGGGGTGGAGACGGTCAACGCGGTGGTGAAGTCCGGCTGGCCGAGCACCAGGTCCGCCGGCTGGAAGTTTGAGCGGGGGAAGCTGTTCCAGATCAAGGCCCGGTGGTTGCCGGCGTCGATCACCACCAGGCGCGTCCCGTCGGTCCAAAGGCCCACCGGTGCGGCAAGGGACCGATTGCTCACCAGGCTGGCGCCCCCCTGAGACATAGGCGCATTGGCATCACAGGAGGTGAAGTCGGGCTGACCCAGCACGAGGTCGGCTGGCTGCCCGGAGGTGAGCGGAATCTGGTTCCAGACCAGGACGCGGTTGTGACCGCTGTCGGCAACCAGCAACTTGCCATCGGGTGTGACAACGATCCCGGTGGGCTGCAGCAGCCGGGAGGCATTACACGGCGGAAACGATATGCCCAGGCGGGTGTCGGTGGTGAAGTCGCTCACGCCGAGCACCGCGCTGGGCAGGAGGGCCGCGTCCGCCAGCGGCGACTGGGCATAGACGGCGACACGGTCGGCCCCGTATTCACTGACGATGAATCGGTCGCCCCAGACCGCCATGCCGCGCGGCTGGAGGCGGTGGGCGGAGTCGATCACCGCCAGGTTGGTGGAAAAGTCCGGTTGCCCGATAACCCCCGACGCGGGCGCGTCATTGACAGCCGGGATTGCGTTGAAAACCAACAGGCGGTGGTTGCCTGTGTCGGGGATGACAAGGCGCCCATCCGGCGAGAGATAGGGGTTGCCGATCGGGCTACCGAGATTGCGGCCGGAAGGCCGGGCCGGCGGAAAGGGCTGGTTCGCATACACCCCGTCGAACGCCTGCTGGCCAATCACCGCCGCTGCGGGCTGGTGGTGACTGAAATCGAGCCGGACGAGAAATTGGGACTGCAGGGGTGCGAGCCCATTACCGGCCTTGTCCCGAGCTGCCAGCCCCAGGGTGTGGCCGGGGCCCCGGGGCCATCCGTTGGGTCCCGGTACAAGGGTGAGGGTGTCGGCCTTGGAGTTCCAGTTCGGCGTGGCCACGGCGGCCAAGTCGCCGGTCAGTGCCAGGCTGCCGGTGTCCATGGGCTCGCTGAATGCGACGACCAGGGCCTGGTCCTTGAAAAGGGCGGGAGGCGGCGTGAGGAAGCGCGCAGTGGGCGCCACGATGTCCGGCTCCGGAAGTCCGGGAGTTACAACTGGTCCTGGTCCTGGCCCTGGCTGCGTGCCTCCCGTCGGCGTCACCTGTCCGGGTGCGTCCGACCCCGATCCCCCGCCGCCGCCGCAAGCGGCGAGCATCAGAGTGACCATGAGCAACAAAGGCACAGCCATGGCGGCCCGAAGAAACGGGGAAGGAAACCTCATCGTCGGCGATCCAAGGATTGGGAACGCCTATTTGTACATCTTAGATACTACTTTTGTGCACCTTTGTTGAATACCTTCGGGCTTTGCGCCAAGCCCGCAGCAATGGCCACCGGGATCCGCTGGCACACCCCCGAGCCGTACGCTGTGAGCCCGGCGTGGGCCCGGCGTGGGCCCGGCAGCAGCGCAAAGGCAAAATAGCGGGTGATTCAGGTGCGCCCGACCATCCCGGCCGAGCGCCACCCGGCCCCTCTCCGGAGCACTTTTTGTCCTCTCCCGACTTCGCCGCCGAAACCCGGCGTCGGCGCACCTTCGCCATCATTTCGCACCCCGACGCGGGCAAGACCACGCTCACGGAAAAGCTGCTGCTATTCTCTGGCGCGATCCAGATCGCCGGCAGCGTGAAGGCGCGCAAGGCCTCGCGCCATGCCACCTCCGACTGGATGGAAATCGAGAAGCAGCGCGGCATCTCGGTGGCCTCCTCGGTCATGCAGATGCTCTACAGGGACCATGTGATCAACCTGCTGGACACGCCCGGCCACAAGGACTTTTCCGAGGACACCTACCGGGTGCTCACCGCGGTGGATTCGGCGCTGATGGTGATCGACGCCGCCAACGGTGTGGAAGCACAGACCCGCCGCTTGATCGAGGTATGCCGCCAGCGCAACACGCCCATCATCACCTTCGTGAACAAGATGGACAGGGAGGTGCGCGAGCCACTGGACATCCTTGACGAAGTCGAGCGAGAGCTGGGCATGCCCTGCGTGCCCATGACCTGGCCGGTGGGCAAGGGCAAGCTCTTCGGCGGCATCATGAACCTGCGCACCGACGCAATGACGGTGTTCGAGTCCGGCAGCGAACGCCGGCCGCAAGACTTCGAGACGATTGCGCTGTCGGACCGTGCCGCCCTTCTAGGGCGCTTCGGTGCAGAGTTCGAGGCCGCGGCCGACAGCATGGAGCTGGCCGTCGGCGCCTCCCCCGCCTGGGACCACCAGGCCTTTCTGGAGGGCCGCCAGACCCCCGTCTTTTTCGGCTCGGGCGTGAACAACTTCGGAGTGATGGAGGTGCTCGACGCCCTGGTCGATCTGGCACCCGCGCCCCAGCCCCGCAAGAGCTCGCTCACGGTCAACAAGCAGCCGCAGGAAAAGACCATCCAGCCGGAAGACAACGCGTTTTCGGGTGTGGTGTTCAAGGTCCAGGCGAACATGGACGCCAACCACCGCGACCGCATCGCCTTCGTGCGCATGGCCTCAGGAAAATACACCCCTGGCATGAAGCTCAAGGTGCAGCGCACCGGCAAGGAGTTACGGCCGACCTCGGTGGTGACCTTCCTCTCGCAACGGCGCGAGGCGGTCGACGAGGCCTATGCGGGCGACATCATCGGCTTCACCACCCACGGCGGCGTGCAACTGGGCGACACCATCACCGACGGTGCCAATCTGCAGTTCACCGGCCTGCCCTTCTTTGCGCCCGAGCTGTTCATGACCGTGCTGCTGCGCAACCCGCTGCGCACCAAGCAGTTGCAGCAGGGCCTGGCGCAGCTCGGAGAGGAAGGCGCGATCCAGGTCTTCAAGCCCGAGGCGGGCGGCGCAATGCTGCTGGGGGCCGTGGGTCAGCTGCAATTCGAGGTAGTGCAGCACCGCCTGAAAGCCGAATACGACGCCGATATCCGGCTCGAGGGGTGCCAGTACACCGGCGCGCGCTGGATCACGGCCGACACGCCCGCCGAACTGCGCACCTTCACCGACGCCTACCCCCAGCGCATGTCGCGCGATGCCGCCGACGCGCTGGCCTTCCTATGCACCTCGCCCTACGACGTACGGCTGGCGCAGGAGCGCTTTCCCAAGATCCACTTCCACCCGCTGCGCGAGCATGCGGGCTTGGCCCTGCAAGGCAACTGAGCGCGGCCGCCGTGCCGCGCCTGCCCACGCCATGCGCCCGCTCTCGTCCTGGCCTGTGGAAGACCGCCGCCGGGTGCACGGCGTGTTCACCGACATCGACGACACCCTGACCGCTGAGGGTGCCATCACGCCCGAGGCCCTGGCCGCCCTGGGCGCGCTGCAGGCAGCCGGGCTGCCCGTCATCGCGGTCACTGGCCGGCCGGTGGGCTGGAGCGAACCCTTCGCGCGGGCCTGGCCGGTGCAGGCCATCGTGGCGGAAAACGGTGCAGTGGCCTTGGTGCGCGAGCAGGCGGTCCTCGCGTCCAGCTTTGCCGGCGCGACGTATTCACCTGCAAGCGGCCATACCAGCGGCTACACGATCAAGAAGCTCTATTTGCAGGACGCTGTCACGCGGGAGGGCAACTTCGCGCGCATGCAGGAAGTTGCCCGTCGGATCGTCGCGGAAGTCCCCGGTGCCACGCTGGCCCAGGACAGCGCCGGGCGCGAGACCGACATCGCCATCGACCACAGCGAGTTCTGCCAGCTGCCCGCATCCGCCATCCGCCAGGTGGTGGCCACGATGCAGGCTGCCGGCATGCAGGCCACGGTGAGCTCCATCCACATCAACGGTTGGTTTGGCGAGCATGACAAGCTCGCCGGCGCGCGCTGGATCCTGCGCGCGCTCACCGGCCGCGATCTGGACGACGAGATCGAGACCTGGGCCTACATCGGCGACTCCACCAACGACCAGTGCATGTTCGAGCGCTTTGCACAGTCGGTCGGCGTGGCCAACATCGCCCGCTTCGCGCCACAGCTCACGCACCTGCCCCGCTACATCACGCCCAGTGAGCGCGGCACAGGGTTCGCCGAGATGGTGCAGGCGCTGCTAGCAGCGCGCTAAGGCTGCTTCAGACCCGCGCCAGCACCGGCGCCAGCGCCAGGCCCGTGTGGGTGCCCAGGCGCACCACCTCCTCGGGCGGCGCGCTTGCCACCACCTGGCCACCGGCATCGCCGCCCTCGGGTCCGAGGTCGACGATCCAATCCGCTTCGGCGACCAAGTCAAGATCGTGCTCAATGACGACCACGCTGTGCCCGCCGTCCACCAGCCGGTGCAGCACGCGAATGAGCTTTTCCACGTCGGCCATGTGCAGGCCTACCGTCGGCTCGTCCAGCACATACAGCGTGTGCGGCGCCTTCTGGCCGCGGCGAGTCACGTCGTCGCGCACCTTGGACAGCTCGGTCACCAGCTTGATCCGCTGTGCCTCGCCGCCCGAGAGCGTGGGCGAGGGCTGGCCCAGGGTGAGGTAACCCAGGCCAACGTCCTTGAGCAGTTGCAGCGGGTGGCTGATGTTGGGCATGGAGGCAAAGAAGGCCACCGCCTCGTCCACTTCCATCTGCAGCACGTCGCCAATGCTCTTTCCGCGCCAGGTCACGGCCAGGGTCTCGGGGTTGAACCGTGCGCCATGGCAGGACTCGCACAACACCTTCACGTCCGGCAGAAAGCTCATCGCGATGGTGCGCAGGCCCTGGCCTTCGCACGTGGGGCAGCGACCCTCGCCGGTATTGAAGGAGAAGCGCCCGGGCCCATAGCCGCGGGCCTTGGCCTCGAGCGTGTCGGCAAAGAGCTTGCGCACCGTGTCCCAGAAGCCGATGTAGGTGGCGGGGCAGGAGCGAGGCGTCTTGCCGATGGGGGTCTGGTCGACCTCCAGCACCCGTTCGATGCCCTGGTAGCCGGTGAGCGAGCGGCAGTCCACCCACTCCGGATGCTGGCCGCGCTCGTCGGCTTCGCGCCCGGCCTTGGTCGACCGCTGTTGAACGCCGCGCTGCACGTTCTCCAGCAGCACATCACGCGCCAGCGTGGACTTGCCCGAGCCCGAGACGCCCGTCACCACCACCAGCCTTTGCAAAGGCACATCCACGTCAACGTCGCCGAGGTTGTGCAAACTGGCGCCGCGCAGCTGCAGCCAGGCATCGCCGGGGCCGCGCCGGGCTTTGAGCGGGTGCTTCATCGCGTGCAGCAAGTAGCGGCCGGTGATCGAGTCGGCGCTAGCAGTGACATCGGCCACCGAGCCCTGGGCCACCAACTGGCCCCCGCGCTTGCCGGCGCTGGGACCGATGTCGATCACATGGTCGGCGCGGCGGATGGTGTCCTCGTCATGCTCCACCACCACCAGGGTGTTGCCCTTGTCGCCCAACTTGTGCAGGGCATTGAGCAGGATCTGGTTGTCTCGGGCGTGCAGGCCGATGGTGGGCTCATCCAGCACGTAGCACACGCCCTGTAGGTTGGAGCCCAGTTGGGCCGCGAGTCGAATGCGCTGAGCCTCGCCCCCTGAGAGCGTGGGCGCGCCACGGTCCAGCGTGAGATAGCCCAGGCCCACTTCCTCCAGGAACTCGAGCCGGCTGCGAATCTCGGGAATGAGGTCGCGGGCGATGCCCTGCTCGCGGACAGCAAGTGCGCCCTCGACCTGCAGCGTCTCGACCCAGCGCCGCACATCGCCCACTGACAGCGCGGCGATATCGGCAATGCCCTGCCCGAAAAAGCGGACTGCCCGCGCCTGGGCGTTGAGTCGGCTGCCCTCGCAGCCGGGGCAGGTCTCGTCGCTCACATCCTCGACCTCAACCTCGGAGAATGTCTGTTCACGTCCCTTGTTGTCGTCGTCCATCACGGAGTCGTCCAACACCTTGCGCTGGTCGCGGGTCAGCTTGACGCCGGTGCCCACGCAGTCCGGGCACCAACCGTGTTTGCTGTTGTACGAGAACAGGCGCGGGTCCAGCTCGGCGTAGGAGGTGCTGCACACCGGGCAGGCCCGGCGAACCGAGAAAACTTCCACTTGGCCAATGTGGTGGTGACGGCCCAGGCCTTGGTCCATGGCCTCATGCAGGCCGTCGAGTGGCGCCAACAGGTGCAGCACCCCCTTGCCATGCTCCAGAGCGATGGTGATCAGTTCGCGCAGCGCGCCTTCCGTGTCCGGACCCACCTTCAGATCGCCGACTGGCAGCTCGATGGAGTGTTCTTTGAATCGATCCAGGCGGGGGAATCCGGTGGTGGGCAAAAAGTCGCCGTCGACCCGCAGGTGGGTGTATCGCCGGGCACGGGCCCAGTCGGCCAGCTCGGTGTAGACCCCCTTGCGATTGAGCACCAGCGGCGCGAGGAGGCCCACATGCTGGCCGCGCCAGCGGCGCATGATCTGGGCCGCAATGCTGTCGGGCGTTTGTGGGCGCACCTCGGCGCCGTCCTTCACGCAGTGCTGTATGCCCAGTTTCACATAGAGCAGGCGCAGGAAGTGCCAGACTTCGGTGGTGGTGCCCACCGTGGACTTGCGGCCACCGCGCGAGAGCCGCTGCTCGATGGCCACCGTGGGTGGAATGCCATAGACCGCGTCGACCTCCGGCCGGCCGGCCGGTTGCACGATGCTGCGGGCATAGGCGTTGAGCGATTCGAGATAGCGGCGCTGCCCCTCGTTGAACAGGATGTCGAAGGCCAGCGTCGACTTGCCCGAGCCCGAGACACCGGTCACCACGCTGAACTTGCCATGCGGAATATTGACCGAGAGCGACTTGAGGTTGTGCTCGCGGGCGTTGACGATCTCGATCGCCTCCGCGCGGCGGGCCCGCACCACCGCCTGCAGCGGCCGCCCTTCCTGGGCCAGCGCAGCGCCCTCGCCCAGCGCGTGGTCGTACTCGCGCAGGGCGCGGGCCGTGTGCGAGGTGGGGTGCTTCTTCAGCTCCTCGGGCGACCCCTCGGCCACCAGCAGGCCACCGGCGTCGCCGCCCTCGGGCCCGAGGTCGATCAGCCAGTCAGCGGCGCGGATCACGTCCAGGTTGTGCTCGATCACGACCAAGGAGTGACCGGCTTCGAGGAGCTTGCGCAACGCCCGCATCAGCTTGGCGATGTCATCGAAATGAAGCCCGGTGGTGGGCTCGTCAAACATGAACAGCGTGCCCTTGGTGGCCAGCGCTTGGCTGGACCGACGGCCCGCCGCCTCGGCCAGAAAGCCGGCCAGCTTGAGGCGCTGCGACTCGCCGCCTGAAAGCGTGGGGACCGGCTGCCCCAGCTTCACGTATTCCAGGCCTACGTCGACGATGGGCTGCAGGGCCCGCAGCACCTCGCGGTCATGCGCGAAAAGTTGCACCGCCTCGCTCACGGTCAGCCCCAGCACGTCGGCCACTGTCAGCGCACGCGGACGCAGGTCGCCCAGGGCCTGGCGCTCGATGGTCACTTCCAAGATTTCTGGCCGGTAGCGCTTGCCGTCGCAATCCGGGCAGCGCAGGTAGACGTCCGAGAGAAACTGCATCTCCACATGCTCGAAGCCCGAGCCGCCGCAGGTGGGACAACGTCCGTCGCCGCTGTTGAAACTGAACTTAGAGCCGGTGTAGCCCCGCTGGCGGGCGAGCGCCGAGTTGGCGAAGATCTCGCGGATCGCGTCCCAGGCGCCCACATAGCTCACCGGGTTGGAGCGGGCGGTCTTGCCGATGGGGGACTGGTCGACGAAGACAACGTCACCAATGTGGTCGGCACCCAGCAGCCGATCGTGCTTGCCGGGGGTCTCGGTGGCCTTGCCGAACTGGCGCAGCAGCGCCGGCGCCAAGATGTCCTGGACCAGGGTGGACTTGCCCGAGCCCGAAACGCCGGTGACCACCACCAGGCGCTGCAGCGGAAATTCAACCGCGAGATCTTGCAGGTTGTGCTCGCGCGCACCTTCGAGCACCAGACGCGGGGTGGCGTCGGTCACCGTCCGCTTGAAGCCCATGCCCACTTGCTTGCGCCCGCCCAGGTAGGCACCGGTCAGGGTGTCGGCGTGGCGCAGTTCGGCCACGGTGCCATCAAAAACAATCTGGCCGCCCTTCTCACCGGGCGCGGGGCCCATGTCAATCACACGGTCGGCGGCCAGCATGACCGCCGGGTCATGCTCCACCACCACCAAGGTGTTGCCAGCGTCGCGCAGCCGGGCCATGGCCTCGGTGATGCGGTGGATGTCGCGCGGGTGCAGTCCGATGCTGGGCTCGTCGAGTACGAAGAGCGTGTTGACCAGGGAGGTGCCCAGGGCGGTGGTCAGGTTGATGCGCTGCACCTCGCCGCCGGAGAGCGTTCGGCTCTGGCGGTCCAGCGTCAGGTAGCCAATGCCCACGTCCACCAGGTACTTGAGCCGGGTGTTGATCTCCTCAAACAGCAGCTTGAGTGCCTGCGCGTCATCGCCCGTGGGCAGAGCCAGTCGCTGGAAGAATTGCCGCAGCCGGTCGATCGGCATCAGCATCAGGTCATGCAATGAGAGGCCCGGCAAGGCCTCGAGCTGCGCCCGCGTCCAGCTTGCTCCCACCGGCAGAAAGCGCTTTTCTGGCGCCAGCACCGCGTCGGCGTCTTCGCGCGCGCCCAGTCGCCACAACAGGCTCTCGATCTTGAGGCGGGCCCCGCCACAGTCGCCGCAAGGGGTGTAACTGCGGTACTTGGACAGCAGCACCCGGATATGCATCTTGTAGGCCTTGCTCTCCAGGTACTTGAAGAAGCGTCGGATGCCATACCACTGCTTGTTCCACTGCCCCTCCTTGAAGGTGGGCGTGCCCTCGATCACCCAGGTCCGCTGCTCGGGGGTGAGCTTGTACCAGGGCGTGTCACGGGGAATGCCGGCGGTCTCGGCATGACGCATCAGGTCGTCCTGGCATTCGGCCCAGGCAGGCGTCTGGATCGGCTTGACCACGCCGGCCCGCAGGGTGAGCTTCTCGTTGGGAAAGACCAGGCCCCAGTCCACCCCGATCACCCGGCCAAAGCCTCGGCAGGCTTCGCAAGCCCCCACCGCGCTGTTGAAGGAAAACATGGACGGCACCGGATCGGCGTAGCGGATGTCGCTGTCCGGGCAGTGCAAACCGGTGGAGAACTTCCACGCGTCGAAGTTGGCCTGGCCCTGCGCATCCTCGCCGGCTTGTGCGTAAACCGTGAGCCGGCCTGCGCCGCGCTTGAGGGCGATCTCGATCGCCTCGATGGCGCGCACCTTCTCCACGCCCTGGGCGCGAAAGCGGTCGGCGACGACATCGAGCACCTTCCGGGGCCCCGTGGGGGTGGCGACCTCGCGCTGGGCCTGCACCCGGGTAAAGCCGCTGGCGGCCAGCCACTGCTCCACCTCCTCCGCGGTGGTGGAGGCGGGCAGTTCAACCGGAAAGGTCACGACCAGACGCGGGTCCCGGGCCTGGGTGCGCGCAATCAACTCGGCGTAGATGGTTTCCGGTGTGTCATGGCGAACGCCTTGTGCCGTCTGGCGGTCAAACAGGTGCGCCGCGCGGGCGAAAAGAAGCTTGAGGTGGTCGTTGAGCTCCGTCATCGTTCCCACCGTGGAGCGGGAGGACCGAACCGGGTTGGTCTGGTCGATCGCGATTGCAGGTGGCACACCGTCGACCCGGTCGACCGCCGGCTTGTCCATGCGGTCCAGAAACTGGCGGGCATAGGCGGAGAAGGTCTCGACGTA
>Ga0164292_10003010_pt1 | contig 13730 bp, 11 predicted proteins | sample GEODES117metaG_FD_111486 | JGI IMG/M metagenome (GOLD analysis project Ga0164292, IMG submission 111486) | Eutrophic lake water microbial communities from Lake Mendota, Wisconsin, USA - GEODES117 metaG | ecosystem: Environmental > Aquatic > Freshwater > Lake | place: USA: Lake Mendota... | reverse complement strand
TTGAAGAAAAGATTCTTTTCTTGCTTATACAATATTTCCAGGCACTCCATAATTGGGACACCTGCGTTTACCAGAATAGAAAATTGGCGGGTAAAACGCATGAGTTCTATCAAGCCAAATGGCTTTGAAATACCCTTATCTACCATCCATTGACCGAGATCAATTTCAAGTGCGGAAGGTTCAATTATTTTCGTAGGGCGAATACCTTGGCGTCTTAAATTACGTCTGGCTTCCTTGAGGGTTTCAGCATCTATGACACCCTCAAGTTTCTTTCCATCGTCTTTAAAGCCTACGTATTTATATTTACCCATCTAAAGTCGTCCCTATGGCTTTTTCTTGCTTGAAGTATTGTTGCCAATGCCCAACATTCGAGTAAGTTCTTCGGGGTTATTTGAGTATGAAATCGCTGACTCAGAAGTAATCACACCACCATCTAGTAGGCGTTTTAGGCCCTGGTTCATCGTTGTCATGCCGGATTCTTCTTGACCGATCTGCATCTGAGAATAGATTTGATGAATTTTATCTTCGCGAATCAAATTTCGAATAGCGGGAGTAATTCGCAAAATTTCTTGAACCGCAACTCGACCCTTAGGAATTTTTGGCAGAAGTTGTTGGGCGATTACACCTTGAAGAACGAAAGACAGGAGTGTTCGAATTTGAGACTGTTGATCACTTGAGAATACGTTCACAATACGGTTAATGGTTTGAACTGTAGAGTTTGTATGGAGTGTACCGAAAACCAAGTGACCCGTTTCTGCAATGGTAAGAGCCGCTTCGATCGTTTCAACGTCTCGCAACTCCCCCACCAGTACGATATCTGGATCTTGACGGAGAAGGGACTTAAGACCTTTGCCGAACGTAAGCGTATCTGCGCCAACTTCACGTTGGTTAACCAACGACATCTTATGCTGATGCACGAATTCGACTGGATCTTCTAGCGTAATAATATGGCCTGGAATAGATGAATTAAGGCGGTCAATCAGTGCTGCCAGAGTTGTCGACTTACCTGAACCCGTGGGCCCAGTCACAAGCACGAGACCACTTGAGACGTTAACAATATCTAGCAAAACTTTGGGTAAACCAAGTGCATCGAAATCAGGAATCAAGCTTGGAATCTGTCGAAATACAGCAGCAACCGCACTTTTTGAATAAAAGACGTTTGCTCGAAAACGAGCAAGTCCTTTAACGCCAAATGAAAAATCTAGTTCGAGATTTTTTTCTAGTTCTGCTTTTTGTTTTTCGGTAAGAATTTGATAAATCAATCGTTTGGTGTCATCAGGAGAAAGTGCACCTACTTTCACACGGACAATATCACCGTTAACTCGCATCCCTGGGGACGTACCCACAGTAATATGTAAGTCAGATGCACCTGATTCAACCATCACTTTAAATAGCTGTTGAATCTGTAACGCCGCAACTGCAGGATCATCCGCTTTTGACATGGTCGATGTAGAGTTCTGCTTAGTAGACATCTGTCCCCCGGTTTACATATTATCTGATGCTGAGTTTGCTAATGCTTCTTCTAGTGTCGTTAGCCCTTGAGCCACTTTTGTCAAAGCACACATACGCAAGGTCTTCATACCGTCACGTATCGCTTGTTTCTTAATGTCATCTGTTGAAGCATGCTTAATAATCAGTTCCCTGATTTTAGGTGTCATCGCCAAGACTTCATAAATAGCAACTCGACCCTTATATCCTGTGTTGTTACAAGTCTCGCAGCCTCGACCTTGATACACTTTAATTTTTTCTGCTGAGGCAGGCGCGAATCCACAGGCTATTAACTCGTCTATTGTTGTTTTTCTTTCTTCACGACAATTGATACAAATTTTTCGACAAAGACGTTGAGCTACGACCACGTTAAGGGCAGCCACAACCAAGAAAGGCTCAATGCCCATGTTTAACAATCGAGTAACTGTTGCTGGTGCATCGTTCGTGTGAAGGGTAGACAAAACCAAGTGACCCGTTAGTGCTGCTTCAACGGCAATCTCGCCAACTTCTAAGTCTCGAATCTCACCGACCATGATGATATCTGGATCTTGTCTCAAAAATGCCTTGAGCGATGAGGCAAATGTTAGACCGATGTCTTTTTTAACGTTTACTTGATTTACCCCTTCTAAGTTGAATTCAACGGGGTCTTCTGCTGTTGAGATATTGTTATCTGGCGTATTCAATTCGGCTAAAGCTGAATAAAGAGTTGTGGTCTTACCCGAACCAGTAGGCCCGGTAACCAAACACATCCCATAGGGACGCATAATCCCTTCTTTAAATACATCAATCTGCTTTTGCTCAAATCCAAGTTTAGTCATATCTAGCTGAAGGTTGGTTGAGTCAAGCAATCGAAGAACAACCTTTTCACCAAATAGTGTAGGCAACGAAGAAACACGATAGTCAATCGGTTTACCGCCAATGAGAAGCTTAATACGACCATCTTGTGGTTTACGTTTTTCAGAGATATCCATTTGGGACATAATTTTAAGTCGAGAAACCACTGCCGCCATCATACTTTTCGGCGGAGCTGCTGCCTCAACCAGTGAACCATCGATCCTAAATCTAATACGAAAGTTTTTTTCGTAAGGCTCAACATGAATATCAGACGCCTTTTTGATAAAGGCTTCGGCTAACATTCTGTTAACAAAAGTCACAACGTCATCGCCAATATCTTCGGCTTTAATATTTTCATCGCCCGCTGTAGCGCCTGTAACCTCAACGATGTTTCCGATAAGATCATCAACTGAGTCTTGAATGTTCGCGAACAACTTTCTCCATGAAGAGAGGTTCGTAAGGATAAACTCGACTTGTTTTTTAAAAATATCCGACAGCTCTTTGGCCGCCTCGGCAGGAATCGTTGGATCAAATGTCGCCAGGGTAACTTTCGAAACGGTTTTTTGGATCGGAATTGCTCGATACTTAACAACATATCGTTTTTTAAGAGTTGTTATTGTTTCAGTTGGTACCTTGGCGTTTCTTAGATCGATAAATGTCATCGAATATTTTTCAGAAACAATTTTGGCAAATTTGTTTTCATCAAAATATGGCATTCTCAGAAGTTCAAATTCTGATACTTCATCCTCTTTCCCTGAGGAAAGTCGGCGCAATTCCTTAAGAGTTGCCATACCTGTGTTGGTGACAACTTCGATGAATTCCTTGCGGATCATATTTTGCCCTTAAACTTCACTTCTACTTACACTTATATTCTAAACCTTTCGGCTACTTAGTGAGTGAAGTTAAATATGATTCTTATAATTTCCAGAATTTAACCGCGTGCTGCGCTTGGGTTTCAAGAAGTTCACTTCCATCAACATAGCTCCAAGGTTGCCCCTGAGCGGCCTCTTTGTTGGCCTTATGAGCGTAGTTCAAATCCCAAAAAACCCATGTGGCATCTAGCTTATTTTCAAATTTGAATTCTCGGGCGCAGGTATTTACAAGTATCTTTTTTGGATGAGTTTTATATTTCTCGATCAAATCTAACTGATTAAGTTCGTCACCCAATTTTCTTGAATGTGTACTAAAGCTCTCACCCATTTCAGTCAGTATTAAAGCTACAACTTTTGCCATACTGCCGTCCCCTAGGATCACCCAAGTATTGCATCCATGTCTCTTTTTCATCAATGGAATGATTTCTTGAAGTGCTGTCGCATCTGTATTTGTAGCTTCGGGAATACCATTCTTAAATCGAATACAGTTTACTGCTGACCATTTCTTAGCTTCTTCAACTGCATATTTAAAATAGTTTATCTTCCACGGTGCTGTGATATTAACGCCTACATATGTGCTCGCAAGTAAATCAATCGGTGGCAAATTTGCATGATCTTTTATATCGATGAGTTCATACAGGATATTAGGTGATATGAGGCGGCGATAGATTTCAGGAGAGCGCGAATGAGCGATATCTTTTCCGATTAATGCGAGCCTAGGATAAGACATAGTCTTTTCCACGTTGAATATCTTTTTTAATTTGTTCTATTAAGTCGTTTACTGTTGAGAACTTCTTCTCTGCTCTTAAGCGTTCAAGAAACTTCACCTCTAGGGTTTCGCCATAGAGATCCTCTTCAAAATCAATCAAATGAGTTTCAATTGTTAATTTCTTATCATCCTTAAATGTTGGATTTTGGCCGATATTCGTGACAGATCTATAAGTCATTTTTTTCGTCGAAGTTTCCGTGACATACACTCCCCCGGCCGGATGAATAATGTCGCTATCAATTTGCAAATTAGCCGTTGGAACACCAATTCTCTTACCTCTGCCTTCCCCTTTTACAACAATACCTTCTATTGAAAATGGTCGACCGAGAAGTTCGCGCGCCTTGAGCATGTCTCCCGCTGATAAAGCATTTCTAATTAGAGTAGAAGAAACTTTTTGGGTAGAGGCAGTATAAACACCGCATTCCTCAACAAGTATTCCCTTACCAGCACAATGCCTTTTCACAATATCTGCATCGCCTTGCTTGTTCGCGCCGAATGCAAAATCCCATCCAAGATAAATCGCCTTCAGTGCAGGATAGATGAGAATATATTTGTCGAGAAATTCGGTTGCACTTAAAGTGCTAAAATCCCTATTAAATGGAAGCTCGATCAAAAAATCTACATCTAGTTCAGATAACCAAGAGCGCCGTTGTTCATAGCTACTCAACAGAAATCCCTCGGTGTGATTTTGCAGAATTTTTCTTGGATGCGGTATGAATGTCACTATCCCAAGGACTTGGTTGGCTTCAGATGTGGTTTTTCTAAGTTCCGCAATTAGTTGCTGATGACCGAGATGTACACCGTCAAAATTTCCAAAAGTTATGGCAAGGGCCGGAGATCCGTGGTGGATTAAGTCCGCAAGACTTTCAAGAATCTGCATACTTTCTCCTGATTTCTTTTTTTAATTCACGAGCGTATTTCCCTTCTAGCCTTAAGACTTGAACACCGCTTTCTTTTCCATATTCTTGACGCATAAGTTTTTGAACGATGTCCAAATAGTAAGATTTAGTTTGCTCACTTAAGTTGGAGGATTGAATTATTTTTTCCAAGTTATCATTTTCACCTTTTGCGAGATGATAGAAAACTTTGAGTAAGGACGAATTAGAAACTTGCTGATGTTGCATCGTCTTTATTTCTTGAATCCATGTCTCGTTCGATTTGATACTTGCAACAAGATCTCTTCCTTTCCAGGCAGCTACCAGTATGAGAACTCCGGCAAGTAAACTCCACCAAAAGCCCATCTGAGACCACCAGGCCACTGACTGCAGCTCGACGGGGGCATCAGACTTTTCCTTCAAATCCGAAACTTCTTGTTTCTCGTTTTTTTGATCTCTCATTGGTGCAACTGTCGGATTGGCAATTCCTGCAACCTTAAGCGAGGGAATCTCCTGCTTAAATGTCTCATATCGATTAGTTTCCGGATCAAAATAACTTAATTCAAAGGGGACACTTTTCACTTCTCCAGGGGCTTTCCCAAGGTAAGTATATTCAAATGTTTTAATCGCATTCTCTCCGCCAACTAAACCCAAGTCTGACTTGGCATCAAATTTTTCCAATTGTGGGACGTCCCAAAGAGCAGGGGCTTCCATATTCTCAAGATTTCCCGTTCCACTTACGGTTAACTTCGCCTCAAGGGGTTCATTTACAAGTAAATTTGATCTGCCTACTTTGAGTTCCACTTTATGTTTACCAACTAAACCCTTAAAGGATGCAGGTTTTCCAGCCGAAGGTAGAGGCTTAACCACAACCTTAACTGGAGCGCTAGAGATCGTGCGAGTCTTTAAATCGCGCATCCCAGATCCAAACGCAAAACCCAAATTCCCAAATGGATCACTCGTATATGTAGTACTGATATCCATGGGATCAACAATCAATGTGCCTGTCTTTTCTGGATACAACCTAGCCGTATAAATCTGTGAGCGCCTAAAGAGCTCTCCATTAACCGAAACACGCTGCGGGTTTTCACTTTCATTGAGATACCGCTTCATGAATCCATCGAGCTTTGGATATTTCTTTATGTCGAATGATTGCAAAGTCACTTTCGTATATATGAAATAACGAACAGTTATTCCTTCACCTTCATAGACTTCTTTTTTGGGGACATCTGCCTCCAAGAAAACTACTGTTGGCTCTCTTCTAGCTTCCAAGACATCTATACCAACGGCCGGCTCCCTGATAGTTTTTCCATCAATCTTAACAATTACATCTCGAAGCGAGATTCTGCCCACTCTATCTGCCCGAGCCTCATACACGATTAGCAATTCACGCTGTGTAGTGAGTGTCCCATTTTGATAAACTGTCTTAGTAGAAAGACCTTGTACATGTTTCCCAAGAACTTCAAAACCATCTGGCTTAAAAGTAATACTAGGCTCAGACGCCCCCTTCGTTTGGCATTTAAAAATGATCTGGAAGACTTCCCCCTTAACTGGATCCCGCGGGCTTGTCTCAACAACTACGTCATCCTGGGCGAACACAGAAGACGCCATAAACATTATAATAATCAAAAGGCAGATGAGATTTCTCATTACCAATCCTTTTTCTTTGCACCAGTTCTTTTCTGCGTTGAAGTATCAAGCAATTTAAGCTGCAACTTCCTATCATCCTGCTTTAACTGCTCTAGGAGTGGTGAAGCCTTGGCCCGTTTCTGCTTTTCATCACCGCCTTCTGGCTCACCCGGCTCTTGCTGCTGATCCTTTTCCTGTTCATCATTCTTCTGACCATCGCTTTTCTCTTCGCCTTGGTCTTTTTTATCTTTGTCTTTATTTTTGGGATCAAATGGATTCTTATTCTCTTTATTATCCTCGCCCTTGCCCTCTGAACCTTCTTTGCTTTGATCTTTAGATTGGCCACCTTCGCCCTCACCACTACTTCCAGAATTTTTTTGCTCTTGATTCTTGTCTTTATCCTGATCCTTGTCTTTCTTTTCGTTTTTCTTTTTGTCTTGCTGAGGTGGCACCAGCGCTCGACGAATATTCTGTCTCATTTTATCTACAAGCTCAGATGATAACTCCCCGCGCTTAGCAAGCTCATCAAGCCTGCCATATTTATCCAGGGCCCCTGGTATATTTCCAACCTCTAGTTCAGAAGTAGCCCAATTAAAAAATGACTCTTCATTTTCTTTTAGATTTTCACCCTCAAGATTTTCTTGATAAAGCTTCTGAGCTAAATCATGTTCTTTAATTTTAATCAACTGATCAGCTAGGTTGATTTTTTCTTTTTGATCGAGTTCACCAGCTTTAAGCTGACTAATCCTTTTGAGGATATCAGCCGGGATTTCCTTTTTTTCTTCAGCAAATCCCAATCCACTAATAAGTAATATCGAGAGAGCAAAAGGCCTAAAGAATCTTAGTCCGAATGCTAGTCCCATTAATAATAATCCAGGTATTGCCCATCGCTCCATTGCAACTGGCCTAATCACATTCTCGCCTTCTTTACTTTCTGCTTTTTTTGAATTTAAAAAATTGAGTATCTGATCTGTAGGGAGGTCATAACTTTGAGCAAAGAAATAAGTGGCATTTTTTTGATCTTTTACTGCACTCTTAAAAAAATCTTCGTTAAGTTTAGAAATTACGTTCACACCCAAACTGCGCTTAACGCCATAATACATTCCGGAATTATCTCGCATAGGGACTGTTCCACCCTCTTTAGTACCTATCGCAACTAAAGCCAAATTTATGCCATCAGGCACCTTGAATGCTTCCGTATCTGCATTATCTTCACCGTCTGTAATAACAACAATATTTCCAATGACAGTTTTATCCTTTACATCAAAATATCTAACCGCTTCTTCGATGGCGATACCAATCGATGTTCCGGCGTTCATGTTTCGAAGTTGTTTCACACTATCTATTCGAGCATCAAGGAGATCTATGTCGGTGGTGAATGGAACAAGCTTCTTCGTAATATCCGCAAAAACCATTACACTCACATGGTGACCGACGGCTTTACGAACGAAGTGTTTTGCCACGAGAACGGCTTTTTCTAAACGATTCGGCCTAACATCTTCGACTAGCATTGATGTAGATGTATCTATTAATAGGATTGTCTTTTCTTGGCGCACCTTCCCCTTGATCTTTATCTCTTTTTCTCGTGGATCAAGCACCACTATAATCACCAAAGCGGTTCCAAGTATCAGTGCAATGCTAGATAACTTATTAATTATTGATCTTTTGAAGAACCAATAATGTTTTACCCATTTAAAGAATCCAGTCTCAAGCCAAAGATAAACAACAACAACTGCAATAATCGCCGTAATGACCCACGGTAAATTATCTAATTGTATAAAGTTCATATCGCTTCTCTCAAAAAGAGTCTTCTCAAGAACTCTACTAATAGGAATAACGCTAATCCCGTCACGAAATACGAATAGTAGTGTTCTTCATATATCACTTGGTTTTCAACTTTGATTTCAGTTCGTTCTAGAGTATCGATGTCTGCAAAAACCCGACTCAAGGCTTCTTCATCTGTCGCAGGATAAAATTTTCCGCCTGTTAACGTAGATATTTCTCTGAGTGTTTTATAGTCAATTGAGCCACCAGGAATTAATTGATACTGAGTTCCAAACACCGATTTACCGACGGGTATTTTAGCGTCATCCTGACTACCAACACCGATGGTATAAACCTTAATATTCTGTTTTTTTGCTTCCTCGGCTGCTTGGAGTGGAGTCATGTTGCCCACGTTTGCAACACCATCAGTAAGTAAAACTATCACTTTGTTCTTAGTGTCTGAATCTGCGGCTCGCGCCACACCCAGAGCTAAACCATCTCCTAGATTGGTACCACTTCCGAGATACCCAATATCGATATCAGCTATTACTTTGTCCAAGAGCCCTGGGTCGGTAGAAAGTGGCAGTAAAGTAAAAACTTTTTCTGAAAAAATGATAAGACCAACACGGTCTGAAACGCGTTTCTTTGCGAAATCTCGCAGCTGAGTTTTGGTAACTTCAAGTCGATTTGGTTTCAAGTCTTCTGCGAGCATTGAGCGCGATACATCTACAACTAGAATTATATCGATTACATCCTTACTTGCTGGACTATAGGTATTTGCAGTGCGTGGCTGCATTAATGAATAACTTAAATAGCCCCACCCAATTAGACCCGTAATAAAAAGAACAATTTTCAGGATTGGTTGCCATGCTCGACGTCGGCCTCTTTGAAATCCAAGACCCAACATTTGCTGGTGAAACAGTTTCCAGTAGTCGACTGACCAAAGAATCGCTACAAAAGCGCCCAACAAGAAGAGCCATGGTGCTTTATACTCCATGTTTCTCCTCACTTAAAGCTGTTAATAGTTTACTCTTGGCCACACTCAACTGAGCTAATTCACTCTCACTCACATGCGGCTTAAATTGATAACGATTTAGTTCATCATAAAAGGCGCGCAAATTTGTTTCGTGATTCGCAAAGACTTGTTTGAATTCGTCTCTTTTGATCCAAAGCAAAGCAAACTCTTGAATATTTTGTGCACGAAGAATTTCGTCTCTGAGCTGTATTTTTTTTGTTTTCTCAGCCAAAGCTAATCTTTTGGCCCTAATGTAGATATAAGCTAACCTTGCGATAGCTAAGCTCACAAAAACAAAAATTAATATTGTTAGAGGCCAATTTTTAATCCACCAAGATCTACTAAAGAGTGGCACGTCCTCATAGCTGAATTCTTTCGGTATTGCTTCTGGACTTGGATTCCATAGCCATCCTTTGAATTGGAACTGAACTGAACCTAAATTACTAGTGAAGTTGTAGACCTTATCTGGTGAGAAGTTTTTTCCAAAGACTATTTTCCCACGAAGGGCCCATCCTTCCTTGTTCTTCGTCCAGGGACCTAAAGAGTAAACAAAAAATGAATCTGCATCACCAAGAAGTTGTAGGGCCTTGGGATTGTAATCTACAATGAGACTCTCATCCGTTGTTTGTATGAGTGCATTAGCAACTTCTCCAGGTTTGACTGTTGCAGCTTGCTCAACTGGATGAACTTCGAATTGAGCGAAAGATAGTTTTGAAAATACTAACAAAATCAAAATAAAAGATTTCATTTCAGTCTCCGAAGAAACTGCTCTAGATACCTTTCATCGCTGCTAATCATTGGAAAACGTCTGAGGGCTAATTCTATTTCTCTCGGTTTGCTCAACCCTGCTGTTTTCCCCAGGGCAACAGAGAATGTATATTTTAAGGGCTCAGTATCCAGCGGAGACAGTAATCTCATTCCGTGAAATTTGGCATCTTGTGACAGCTGATGAAACTCCTTTGAACGAGCAACATTGGCCATGTCTCCAAGGTAGACCACTTCTTTTTTTCTAGAGAGTTGTTTCTTGAGTTCATGAACAACTGTTGTGGGATCGTTTTCTTTGAGTTCAAACTGCTTCTGGAGATTTACCTTACCACCAGGCATTAATAGATTCATCTTTTCGAGCCACGATATGAAAAGAATGAGCCCCTCTCTGCCTTTTTTGTTTGGAAGTTCATATTTGTTACCGTTTTGTAACATCACGATACGAACCAAATCATGTGTTTCTTGAGCGAGAAGATATAGGAGTGCACAAACTTCAAAAGCCATCTGAAGCTTTGTCACACCGGCTGAGCCATAAAAGCAGGATGGGCTTAAATCGATAAATACACAAATCTCTACATTGCGATCTTCTTCAAATGTCTTTAAATAAATATGAGTCGATCGAGCCGACACCTTCCAATCAATAAACCTAACATCATCGCCATGAGTATAAATTTGGTGATCACGGAATTGCAGACCTGCACCCTTGAAACGCGAGCGCATAGCTCCAGCCGCAATACTATTCGCATTACGAAATACTGCGTGCTGAACTGATGCTACAACTCTTTCAATTTCTTTGATATCCATTCAATTAAAGTGCTGAGAGAGCAATCTCCTTAACCAGTTGTCGTGTATTAACTTTATCCAAGACTGCTTCGTAGCTTGGTATTACACGATGAGCGAGCACAGCTGGAACAACAGCAAGTACATGCTCAGGAGTTACAAAATCCTTTCCATCCATAAACGCTCTGAATTTTGCCAGCTTATATAACCAAATACTTGCTCGTGGCGAAGCGCCCGCAAGTAGAATTCCGTCGCGCTTCTTATCAAACCAACGTGTTCCTGGTCTCGTGGCATGAACCATGCGAACTATCACATCTTTAATTTTATCATCGGCATAAATTTTTTCGACTTCTGCTTTCACATTCGCGAAATCTTGTTGATGTAGCACTGGCTTAAGATCGAGATGTTCGTGCTTCAAACTTAAAATTGATTTTTCTGCTTCATAGTCTGGATACTCGACATGAACTTTCATCATAAATCGATCAAGCTGAGCTTCCGGCAAGTTATAAGTCCCCTCCTGCTCGATGGGGTTTTGAGTCGCTAACACAACGAATGGTGTAGGAAGACGATGAGTCTTATCACCAATAGTTACTTGTTTTTCCGCCATCGCTTCAAGTAACGCTGATTGAACTTTCGCCGGTGAACGATTGATCTCATCCGCCAGTACAATTTGCGAGAAGATTGGACCAAACTTAGTGGAAAATTCCTGCTTAGCCTGATTGTAAATCAGAGTACCAATAAGATCTGAAGGAAGTAGGTCTGGGGTAAATTGCACTCTTTGGAATTGTAGATCACAAAGCCTGCTCATCACTGAAACACTCATGGTTTTACCAAGGCCTGGCATACCTTCAATCAAAATATGGCCTTCACAGACGAGCGCAGCCAGAATGGCCTCAAGCATATCATCTTGTCCGTATACGACAGACTTTGCTTCTTTTAAAATTTTGTGCATTTTTTCAAGATTCGACATTTCTTACTCCACTCGTACAAGAACATATTTAATATAGTTAGCTTTATCATTGAGAGTTCTGACTGGGTGATCCCACCCTTGCATCCCTTGCTCTAAAATTTGGATTGCGCGACCTTCTTGGCGTGCAGCGATTTGAATCGTTTCAACGAACACAGGGTAGTCGACATAATGTGTGCAGGAAGCAAAGGCTACGATAGAATTTTTGTTGGTAATTTTAAGAACTTTTTTATGCAACTTTTTATAGCCCTCAATCGCCGCCGCAGTATCCTTAGGTGACTTTGCAAAAGCTGGTGGATCACTCACAATCACATCAAACAGTTTCTTCGCTTTAATAGAGTCATCGAGCCAATCAAAAACATCTTTGCGCTCAAAGTAGCCGCGATCATTAAATAAATTAAGTGCAAGATGATTAGTCACCATTTCATTTAAGGGGGCTTGATCTATGAACCAAACCTCTTTCACTCCAGCTCTTAGAGCGTGAAGTCCCCAGGCTCCTCCATAGCAAAAAAGATCCAGGCCTTTATCTTTTGCACCTGCCCATCTTTTTACGGCATTTTCGAATTTCGATCTGTTCTCTCTGTGATCATAGTACCAGCCATTTTTTTGTAAATTCTTTGCTGGAATCTTGTACTTAAATTGATTCTCTAATACTGAGAGGTGTTCAAATGGTAGCTCTTCTCGATAGTGAGGTAATACTTCACGACTTCGTTGTTGCGGATGATCAAGAAAGAAGCATTTCTCCTTTGTGATTCTTTCTAATAGCTCGCGAATTGTTGTGCGCCATTTATCTACACCAGCTGTATTCACTTGTATAAGAACTGTATCTTCATATGAATCAACGATTAATCCCGGAAGACCATCAGCCTCTCCGAAGAATAATCTTGATCCACCTTCATAGCCTTGAAACATTGCTCTTTTGTTAACAGCTGCTTCAATTTTTTCACAAACAAATTTTTCGACGGTATTTTCATCCGGCGGGGATGTTAATCGAGTCAGAACTTGGACTGCCGGATACTTATCTTCTACTAATGGATTAGCGAAGCCCAAGTAAATGCGTTTCTTTTCAACATCTTTAAGCAGAATCCACTCGCCTGGCGGCAAGGCTTTTATATGCCCGTCTACATCTGATTTAAAAAGTGAACCCCGATCAGATTGAATCTTTTCGATAGCTGCTTTCTTTAATTCTAGTGATTTAAACATTGCTAACTAGTTTGCTCCCGCATGGCCCAAGAACCATTTCATTGCTTCGCTTTGATTTACTTTGTAGTTTTTGAAATATACCACTTCCTCCACCGTTCTTTCGGCTGGACGTGTTTGGCTTTTTTGGTTGAGTTTTTGTTTTGTTATTGTTTTTACAATTGCAGGCAACCCAATTCCTGACAGAACCTGCCACGAAGTTGTGCTTTCAGTTTCAACAATCTGCGGGCCATGTTGAGCTTTCGTAGAAGTTTTAGTTACATGTGATCGAGGTTCACTCCATGCTGATTTTAGCCACTCAAAATTTGTTTCTTGCTCACCAATTGGTTTTTTAGCCAGAATTTTACTTAATCTATTTTCGCTATCAAACATGAACTCAAATTCTGGAATAGCCTGCTGACCACTTGGATCGGTCGCAATGACTGTTTTTGGTTTTTTAGAGTCTGTTCTAAATTTGTAACCTTGAAATTTTTTTTCAATAGGAATTGGAATTATGCTTTCTAAACGACTAAGTGTTGCTGCCTTTAGTTCTTCTTTGATTTCCCTGAACCCCTCTGGAAGGCCAAGAATTTCAATTGCTACTCTTTCCGGTGAGCTTGTCCAGTAGAGACGGAATGTTACTTCTTTGAGGTGACCAAAAATCATTTGCTCATTAAGTTGATTCGTTACTTGAGGATTAACAATATCTACTACTAGATCAGTTAACCCCTTTTGTTTTGGTGTATAGGCTTTCTCTTCAGATGAGCGCAACAACGTAGTTGCATCTTGAGCC
>Ga0164292_10003008_pt1 | contig 13731 bp, 9 predicted proteins | sample GEODES117metaG_FD_111486 | JGI IMG/M metagenome (GOLD analysis project Ga0164292, IMG submission 111486) | Eutrophic lake water microbial communities from Lake Mendota, Wisconsin, USA - GEODES117 metaG | ecosystem: Environmental > Aquatic > Freshwater > Lake | place: USA: Lake Mendota, Wisconsin... | reverse complement strand
TTGCTAATGGTATAATTGGTTTTCCAGGAGAAAGTTGTTTTGTTGTTTTTAGTAATTGTTTTTTGTAACAAACCGGGTCCTGCAACTGATAAACCTGCTGGAACGCTGATGTTTAAATCTGCTCCCTCATTGGGCTCATCACTTGGATGATCTTTGCAGGGAAAATACAAGCGGCCCCCTTCTTTTTGTACATTGATAGATACCCAATCATTTCCACTTTTGTCTTTAGACCAAGTAAATCCGCCCAACCATGGTGGCCTAACAGCAATGGGAGGATTGCCACCATAAATAATATCTACATCATGCTTACCGGTTTTAAATGAGGTTCCTGTAATATAGATGAGGTCGTTTTTTTGTTCGAAGGATGCGGGTTTTTTATCTACTGTGATTTTTTCTACTTTCAACAAATGCACCAAGTCTAATAAAATAGTATCTGTAGTTTGAGATAGATTTAATGTTACAATGGTATTACCTTGAATCGATTTATTCGCAATATCTACATTGAGGTTAATGGTATAATGCCTGATATCCATGATAGCCTGTAAGGGTTTTAATTTTCCTCCTGATGACATATAACCAATATCTAAACTTTGCGAAAAAATGGATTGTACAAAAAACAAAGCGGTGGTAATCAAGTATAATTTCAGGTAAGCCGGTTGAGGTTTATTAGCTATCATGTTTAAAATTTCTGTATTAAATATAACATGTTTATGCTAATGATTAATCAATTCAACAATACCAATCATTGGGCTTGCGATTACTTAGCAGTAAATAATTCATTGCTTTTTCCCAAACAACAAAAAATGCTGAATGGGTAAAAAATCTCCACGATAACTCAAATCAAACCCATTTGCACCCAATTCTTTTTTCAATTGCTCTACCGTTGTTTTGTGTAATGCTTTGATGGGGATTGTGGGGTCTTCTCCGCGGTATTCAATCAATAAAATTTTACCGTCTTTTTTTAATGCAGTTTTTAGTGATTGCAACATTTCATGTGGAAATTCCAACTCATGGTATACATCTACCATGATAGCCAGATCTATACTATTTGCAGGCAGGTTGGGGCTTTTTTCAGATCCTTTAATTACAGTAATAACCGTATCTCGAAGGGCTGCTTTTTTTTGAGCCAAATAATAGAGCAACTCATCTTGCACGTCTACCGCATAAACTTTTCCTTTTGCAACTTTTTCTGCTATCTTAAAGCTATAATAACCTGTTCCCGCGCCAATATCAGCTACAACTGCGTTTTTAGGCAAGTTCATTTTTTGGATTGCTAGCTTGGTATTCTCTTCTTCTTGTCGGGTATTTCGCTCTAACCAATCACTTCCTGCAGCACCCATTACATAAGAGATTTCTCTCCCAAAATAAAACTTACCAATTCCATCATAGGATTTTTTTTGATATGTATAAATGGTATCGGCTAATGGAAGGTGAAGGGCGGCGCTAGACTCTTGGTATATCAAACTAAAAGAAACAATGAGTATAGATATAACTATTGACATTTTCATTTACTAATATGCATTTAAACACTACAACAACAATTACCCAAAGAAGTTGATTGAATATGACTTAAACTTATTGCTACTCCAATTTTTTCCTTAAATTGTATAACTCATTATTATTAAATTGTTGCAAATATTTTTTGCAAATCAACAATGCAAAATGATATTTATACCTGTAGATACTAAATATGCTTTTATGAAAAAAATACTTTTTGTTGTTTGCTATTACCTATTGTTACAACAGTCCTCTGCTCAAGATACATCGCTTATTTATCGCAGGCTCGATTCTATAGCCATCATCGATCAAAAACTAATGATGCCGATGCGTGATGGAGTACGTTTAGCTACAGATATTTATCGGCCCAAGGGCAATGCAAAAGTGCCCATTGTTTTTTCGAGAACACCGTATAATTTCAACACATGGGTTGATGGTAAAATGGTAACCGGAACCCTACAAGCTGCGTACGAAGCCGTTAGTAGAGGCTATGCCTATGTAGTACAAAACGAAAGAGGCCGCTTTTTTTCGGAAGGAACCTGGGATATTTTAGGTACACCTATTACAGACGGTTATGACGCATTGAGCTGGATGCAAAAACAAACCTGGAGCAATGGTAAAGTGGGATTGATCGGTTGTTCTTCTACTGCAGAATGGCAAATGGCTGTTGCATCTCAAAATCATCCGGCGCTTACTGCAATGGTGGCACAAGCATATGGCGCTGGTGTTGGCCGCATTGGAAAATTCAACGAACAAGGAAATTGGTACAGAGGTGGTGCACAACAAATGTTGTTTACTGCTTGGTTATACGGCACACAAAACGATCAATATAAACCCTCTCTTCCGAAAGATATAAAACAAGCCGACTTACAACGTTTACAACGTTTTTATGATATGGGAACCGAAATGCCTCGTGTTGATTGGTCGGTTGGATTAAAACATCTTCCCGTTAAAGACATCATTAAAAATGTAAATGGACAAATAGGTGTTTACGATAAAATGATTCCGCGCAAACCCAATGACCCAGCATGGTTCAAGGGCGGCCTATATCATGATAATATGCCTTTTGAAGTTCCTTCATATTGGTTTGTTTCTTGGTACGATGTTTCATCTGCGCCCAATATTGCTTTGTTTAATCATGTGCGCAACAATGCAAAAAAGCAAGGAGTGGCAGACAATCAATATTTGGTAATTGCGCCCGTGCTTCATTGTTCTTATAAAAGAGCTACCGAGAATACCATTGTTGGAGAACGCAGTGTGGGAGATGCGCGATTGAATTACGATGAACTTACTTGGGGTTGGTTTGATCTCTTATTGAAAGGAGCAAAAAATGATTTCAAAGAAAAAAATCCGCGTGTTCGATATTATACAATGGGAAGCAATAAATGGCAGGCTGCAGAATCTTTTCCATTGCCCAACACCATTGTAGAAAATTTTTATTTAACCAGTGAGGGTAAAGCCAATACTAGAAATGGCAATGGAAAATTATCGATGAAACCTTCAACTACAGATATGCCCGATGCTTTTAAATACGATCCAATGAATCCGGTACCTTCTTATGGAGGCAATGTTTGTTGCACGGGAAATGCCGTGCAGGGCGGATCTTATGATCAGTCTACTATGGAACTGCGCGATGATATCTTAGTATACACTTCTGATGAATTAAAAGAAGGAATAGAGGTAACGGGTTTTATAGAATCTACTTTATATGTTTCTTCTACTGGCCTAGATACCGACATTACGCTAAAACTAATTGACGTTTACCCCGATGGGAAAGCATATAATTTAGATGAAACCATCCAACGACTTCGTTACAGAGACGGCTATAATAAAGAAGTTTGGATGGAGAAGGGCAAAGTATACAAAGTAGATTTAACACCCTTGGTTACTAGTAACTATTTTGCCGCAGGTCATAAAATTCGCATAGAGGTATCTAGCAGTAACTTCCCTCGTTTCGATCGTAATTTAAATACTGGTGGAAAAAACTATGACGAATCAAAAGGAGTTGTGGTTGAAAATAAAATTCATCACTCAGAAAAATATCCTTCTGTAATTAAATTACCGATTATAAAATAATTAGTACCAGCCAATCATTTTAATTTTTTTTTCATATCTTAGTATTTCAACATATTTAAATACTAACTTATGGGAAAAATGATTAAATGGTTATGCTGTATGTGTCTGTTTTTGTATGCATCGGTACTAACAGCTCAAACACGTTCCGTTACCGGAAAAATTACCGATGAAGCGGGAGCTCCAGTTTCATTTGCAAGCATTATTGTTAAAGGCACAAAAAAAGGAGTAACTGCAACCGAAAACGGAGAGTTTTCTATTTCAATCCCGCAGGGTAAAAGCACTTTAATCATTTCTTCCGCAGGTTTCGAAGATCAACAAATTGATGCAAGTAAGGGTAGTAATTTTACTATACAGTTAAAGAATGGCACTGCTTTGAGTGAAGTTATTGTTACTGCATTTGGTGTAAAACAACAGAAAAAAGCTTTAGGGTATGCTGCCACTGAAATTAGTAATAAACAATTATTAGAGAGCAAGCAACCGAATGTGATCAACGCATTACAAGGAAGAGTTGCGGGTGTTCAAGTAAATTCAACCGGTGGTGGACCTGGTCAGGGAGCAAGAATTGTTATTCGTGGACCTAAAAGTGCATTAGGAGGAAACCAACCTCTTTTTGTAATTGATGGTGTAATTGTTGATAATAGTACGGTAATTGATGGAGGTTCTGCTGCTCGCGGAATGAGTAATCGTATGGCCGATATCAACCCCGATGACGTAGAATCTATGTCTGTTCTTAGAGGAGGTGCCGCAACTGCATTGTATGGTTTTCGTGGAAGTAATGGTGTAATTGTTATTACTACGAAAAGCGCAAAATCAGGAAAATTAAGCGTAAACTATGCTGCGAGTTATGGAATTGAAGAAGTAAATAAGTTCCCTGAAGTACAAACTACCTATACTCAAGGATATAATAATGTTTACAATAGAAATGATTTCTTTCCTTCGTTCGGACCCAAGGTTGCTGACGCTAAATTATTAGACCCTACTCATCCAAATGAATTGTTCAACCATTATTCAAGAGCATATGAACAAGGGTCGCAGTTTAGAAATACACTTAATATAAGTGGTGGATCTGAGAAGGCATTGTTCAACTCTTCATTTAGTTATTTCACGCATAAAGGGGTATTACCAAATACAGATTATACCAATCTAAATGCAAGAATGAATGTAACTTTTAAATTAAGCGAAAAATTGAAGATCAATCCTTCGGTGAATTATATTAAAAGTGGAGGTACAAGATACAATGCAGATAGATTCAACGAAAGTTTAACCTATTGGAGTCCGAGATGGGATGTTCGAGATTATAAAACACCTGAGGGTAATCATAAAACCTATGGAAACAACAATCCTATATTTGGAGCATATTATAATTTATTTAAAGACAATGTAGATCGTATTATTTCTAATATTGCTGTAAACTATACTCCATTGAGTTGGTTAGATGTTTCTTACCGATTAGGGTATGATTTTACTTCTGATAATAGAAGAGCTACTGCTCCAGCTCAAGTTCCAACAACAGGCGTTATTGCATTTGCAGACAACACATTGGGTTTTGTTGGAGAATACAGAATACTTAATAAAATCCTTAATAGTAACTTATTGATTACTAGTAAGTTTAAACTTTCCGATAAATTTGGATTAACTGCTCGATTGGGTCATGATGTTGTAGACCAACAATATAATTTTCAACAAACTGAAGGTAGAGAGTTAGATGTTCCTACTTTACTTTCTTTAAACAACGCTAGACTTTTAACACAAAACAGCAGGGTTACTGGTCTTAGAACAATGGGCGTATTTGCAGATGCAACCCTAAGCTTTAACAACTATCTTTATTTAACTGTAACTGGTAGAAATGACTGGGCAAGCTCTGTTTCAAATGGCAATCAAAGTTTCTTTTACCCAAGCGCAAGTTTAGGCTATGTATTTAGCCAACATTTAAAGCTACCTGATTTTATTTCTTATGGTAAAATTCGTGCATCTTATGCTAAAATCGGTATCGCACCGGTTACTCCTTATTTAACCAGCACCTATTATAATAATGCTTTCGGACAACCGGTTAACAATGTTATTGGATGGACAAGAGATGACGTAAAAGGCGCTGCAGATTTGAAGCCTGAATTTACAGACAATAGAGAGGTTGGCTTGGAAATGCAATTCTTAAAAAATAGGATTGGATTTGATTTTAGTTATTACAAGATCAATAGTAAGGATGTGGTAAATCCAGTGTTAGTTCCAAATACAACTGGCTTTAATTCGTTTATATTGAATTCTGGAGAAATTGAAAATAAAGGGATAGAACTAGCTGTAAATGCAACGCCCATAAAAACAAATAACTTTAGTTGGGAAGCAAGTGCAAACTTTACAAGTAACAGAAACAGGGTTGTTAGTTTGGCTCCTGGATTAAATGATATTGTTATCGGAAGTCAATCCGGATACCTAAGTAGTGGTGCTACTCAGCGTTGGGTTGTTGGTCAACCCGTTGGAGGTTTATACGGAATTGCCTACCAGCGTTTTTATGGATCACAAGTTGATGATAGAATAACACTTCGCAGAGATTTACCTTTACTCATTGCCTCAACAGGTTCTGGCGCAGGATTTCCTATTAGAGATGTTACCAATCAACGCTTAATTGGCAACTCTCAGCCTAGATCTATTTGGGGTATCAATAATAGCTTTACTTATAAAAGCTTTAATCTATCTTTTCTATTTGATATGAGAAGTGGATTTCAACGTTTTAACCAGTTGGGTAATTTCATGAGTGCATTCGGAATTGCTAAATACACTGAAGATAGAAATGATAACCGAGTGTTTAATGGAGTGGTTGCAGGCGGTGCAGCCAATACACAAAATGTATGGTTGGGTCAGCAAGTAGGGCCTGATGGAAGAAATTATGGAGATGGTTTTTATAGACTTATTCATAGAGGTGTTACAGAAAATTTTATTGAAGATGCCGGATGGGTTCGCTTGAGAACACTTAGCTTAAGTTATAACTTATCAAACAGTGTATTGAAAAAATCAAAATTCATTAAAGCGGCTACTGTTTCACTAACAGGAAACAACTTATTCCTTTGGACTAAGTTTTCTGGATTCGATCCTGAAAGTAGTTCTACAAGTGCAGATAGCAATGCAGATGGTTTCTCAGGATTTACCTATCCGGGCGTGAGAAGCTATTTCCTATCATTAAACATTAATTTCTAATATCTAATTTGCTTATATGAAAAAAATATTCATTCCTTATAAACTATTATTCGGCACAACGTTTTTATTTATAGTTGTATTTACTACTTCATGTAAAAAATACCTTGACATAAACCAAGATCCTAATAGACCTACAGAAGCTCCAATTAATGGTTTACTAGCCGCTACCACACAGAATACCGGGCTTAATGTTTTTAGGGTAGCTAATGCGGGCCCAAACTATTTTGTGCAATACTTTGCATCTCCAAATGCTTCTAGTCCTACAGATATTTATGATCGTGTAGACTATTCTGGTTTGTGGAGAAGCTTGTACGATAATATGACAGATCTCTATGATTTACAAGAGTTATCCGTTAAACTAAATAGCACTGCACATTTAGGAATGGCTAAAGTAATGATGGCTATTAATTTGAGTATGACAACCAACCTATGGGGCAATGTTCCTTTTAACGATGCTTTTAAAGGAGATAACTTGAAACCTAAATTTGATTCTGCACAAGAACTTCATTTAAAATGTATTTCCTTGATTGATGAGGGGATTGCTGAACTTAGAAAAACACCAACAATTGCAGTTGCTCCAGCTGCTGATTTTATGCATGGCAATACTGCTGCAAATGCAACTGTTTGGAATAGTACCAATAGAATTTGGTGGATTAGAACGGCTTATACCATAAAAGCACGTTTATTAAATCAACTTTCAAAAACCTCAACTTATAGTGCAGCCAATGTTTTATCAGCAGTAGATAGTGCATACACAAGTAATGCAATGGAATCAAGGGTAACCATTTTTACTTTACGAAATCCTTGGGCTACTGTTGCAAGGAATCAGCAGTCATTATTGTTAGATGGTTGGTTAAGTAGACAATTTGTAAATAATGCAATGGCTGCTAATACAACTACACAAGATCCCCGTTTAGCTAGAATTACCAATTTAACCAGATTTAATGATTATCGTGGAACAAGAAATGGAGCTGGAAGAACTGGTACCGGAACCACCAATGATGAGTGTTATTTAGTATTAGCTGGATATTATAGTGCTGATAACTCGCCATTGTTTGTAGCAACATTTGAAGAAGTTGAATTTATAGAAGCCGAGGCAGCCTTACGTGCAGGAGATCGCAGTAGAGCATACAGCGCCTATCTAAATGGAATTAGAATTAATATGGATAAGCTTGGTGTTGCAGCAACTGCAAGAGATGCTTATCTTTCAAGATCAACCATTGGTGTAGGAAGCGCTGCATTAACTATCGCAGATATTATGCGAGAAAAATACCTAGCTATGTTTTTATCACCAGTTACATTTGATGATGCTAGAAGATTTAATTATGCGTATACTGGTTTTCAATTGCCTCTGAACGCAATTTTAACTTCACCTATCAGAAGATTAGAATACCCCTCTAGCGAATTACAAAGAAACACTTCAAATACTCCATCTGTTGGGGCGCTAACAGACAGACTGTGGTGGGATAGATAAACTTTTTTTCAAACAAACTTTATTTCAACCCCCTTAGTATAACTAAGGGGGTTGTTTGTTTTAAATGTAAAACAAAGAGCTATACCCTATAATAATCTGCTCTCCAGTTCCTAATACTCATTTTGATGTCTTTGCTGGATAATTTTTCATCAGCTGCTTTTTTAGCTAGTGCAACAAATTCTTCATCAGCTGCAAATCGGAGTGCAATGATTTGATGGATGCGCAATGAAGCAGATAATAACTTTCCTGTTAATGCAAAGTGCCTAAGGTTTTCTTCGGCCCTAATAGCGCGGTCCTGTGCTTTTAATGCAAAAATGCGCGTATAGGCAAAAAAGAATCCTAGAATAACTGCCACTAAACAAATCAACGAAGCGGAGTATAAATTTTCTGGTGCAGCATGAGCCAGATTGACAAAAGAACCGATTAGCAAAGCAAGCAATGCAAAAAAAGTAATACCATGCCAGCCGGCAACCAATCTAGAATGATTGTTAAAATCTTGTGTTTTCATGTGTTTGTGACTGTTTTGTTTTTTTGAAGATAGATATTGTAGTTGGTATTCTAATGAATTGTATCCAACCATACAACTCAATTATTCGATTTGTATTGAAGATTTAGTATATTTAATTCATTGCCTTATATATAATCACATGAAAAAGATTGTTTTTGTTTTTCTTTGCCTTTCGTTTATTACAGCCCAGGCCTCCAATACCAGCGATCCCCCTGTAAATGAAAATGCCATTATTGGAAGATGGGATCTTACGGTTAAAATGGGTGACCGAATTGTACCTTCTTGGTTAGAGGTAAAATTATCTGGAGTAAAAACCTTAGTAGGGTATTTTGTTGCAGAGGGAGGAAGCGCAAGGCCAATAGCTCATGTGTATTTTAAAGACGGGAAAGTTAATTTTTCCATTCCTCCTCAATGGGAGCGGGCAGAAAATGATATGCAATTTGAAGCAGTATTGTTGAATGATCAACTCAGCGGAATTATAACCAGTAGTTATGGCAAAGCATTTTCTTTTACAGCTGAAAGGGCCCCCTTACTTAAAAGAGATAAAGCACCTCTTTGGGATAAACCCATTAAATTATTCAATGGTAAAAACACAGATGGTTGGCACCCATCGGGTAAAACCAATCAATGGGTTGCTATTGACGGTGTTCTTACAAACCCAAAATCAGGATCCAATATCATTACCGATCAAACATTTGAAGATTTTAAACTACATATAGAATTTCGATATCCTGCAGGTAGCAATAGTGGTGTGTATTTGAGAGGACGCTATGAAGTGCAAGTAGAAGACAATATGGGTAAAGAACCTTCCTCTACTTTTTTTGGAGGCATTTATGGTTTCTTAACTCCCAATGAAATGGTGGCGAAAGCACCAGGAGAGTGGCAGGTGTATGATATTACTTTAATTGGAAGAAGAGTAACAGTTGTTGCAAATGGCAAAGCCATTATTGTAGATCAAATTATTCCTGGCATTACTGGGGGAGCATTGGATAGTAAAGAAGCGATGCCTGGTCCTATTTATTTACAGGGCGACCATGGCCCTATAGAATATAGAAATATTATACTTACACCTGCAAAAAAATAAACAATGGCAACAATAACATGGAAGGGGGTTTACCCTGCTTTATTAACTCCTTTTAAGGAAGACGACTCAATCGATTTTGAACTGTATGAAAAAAATTTACAGGCCCAAATTGAAGCTGGTGTTGATGGAATCATCTTAGGAGGCTCTCTTGGTGAAGCCAGTTCTTTATTAAATGAAGAAAAAAAAGCACTGCTGCTTTTATCAAAAAAAATACTTCCTTCCAATATTCCAGTTATCATCAATATTGCAGAGCAAACCACCAAAGCAGCTATTCAATTGGCCAAAGAATCTGAAGACAACGGGGCAGATGGGCTAATGTTATTGCCTCCGATGCGATATAAATCAGACGATAGAGAAACTGTTGAATATTTTAAAGCAGTAGCATCTTCTACCAATTTACCAATAATGATTTATAATAATCCAGTAGATTATAAAATATTGGTAACCTTAGATATGTTTGAAGCATTGCTGCCATTTGCTAATATTCAAGCGGTAAAAGAATCTACAAGAGATGTTTCGAATGTAACCAGAATGTACAATCGCTTTGGTAATCGTTTTAGTATACTGTGTGGAGTAGATACGCTTGCTTTTGAAGAATTGTGTTTAGGTGCCGATGGTTGGGTTGCAGGTTTGGTAGATGCTTTCCCACGAGAAACAGTAGCTATTTTTCGTTTGGTAAAAGCAAATAGAATAAAAGAGGCATTGGATATTTATCGATGGTTTCTTCCTGTTTTAGAATTAGATATTCATCCTAAATTAGTACAATACATTAAATTGGCTGCAACACATACAGGTATTGGTTCTCCTCATGTACGTGCGCCAAGATTGATTCCAGTTGGTGCAGAATTAAATGAAGTAGAATCAATTATAAAAAAAGCCATTGCTACTCGACCAATCTTACCCGATTATTTGAACCTGAATAAATAATAAATGCAACCGAATAATAACTTTCAATCGTTTAGTACGCTTAAGGGCGAACTTCTTCCAACAATTTATCCTTTTTCGTCGGAGGAAAAAATCAGGGAGACTTTACTTAATGCAAATGATGCAGTACTTCCTTATGGCAAAACAAATTTTGTACAAAGGGCTGTTTTTTTAGAAACAATTGCTCAAAATATACTTGCATTAGGGGAGGATTTATTAATGCAGGCTCATCTTGAAACCGCATTAGCTATCCCAAGATTAACAGGTGAAAGAGATAGAACCATTAATCAATTAAAATTATTTGCTGCATTATTAAGAGAAGGATCTTGGGTAGACGCGGTGATTGATACTGCAATTGCAGACCGTAAACCATTACCAAGAGCCGATATCAGAAGAATGCTACAACCACTTGGACCTGTATTGGTTTTTGGTGCTAGTAATTTTCCATTCGCTTATTCAACCGCAGGAGTTGATACTGCTTCTGCATTGGCAGCGGGCTGCCCTGTTATTGTAAAAGCACACGAATCGCATTTGGGCACTAATAAGATGGTTGCAAGTGCAATTGAAAAAGCAATTGAGCAAACCAATATGCCGCTGGGAACTTTTGATACACTTATCGGCGAAGGCCCTGGCCTGGGCCAACACCTTGCTTCGAATGAATTGATTAAGGCAATTGGATTTACAGGATCTTTTAAAGCTGGCATGGCTTTGTATACAACCGCCACTCAAAAAAGAAAAACACCGATACCTGTTTATGCAGAAATGAGTAGTATTAATCCGATTGTATTATTACCGAAAACACTTGAAGAGATAACCGAACAAATTGCAACCACTTTATCAGCTTCTATTTTATTAGGTGTTGGACAGTTTTGTACTAGCCCTGGATTGATATTTGTTATTGAATCTGAGGCAGCCAATTCATTGATCGAATTACTCGCCCATCATTTAAAAGTAGCAAGTTCTGGTCTAATGTTGAACCAGACAATCAGTAACGCCTACTATTTAGATAGGAAAAAACTGAGCGGATATGATGGAGTGAAAATAATAATGCAAGGCGAAGATGAATCATCACTTTATAAAGCAACACCTACATTGCTATCTGCTAGTGCGGCTCATTTTATTACAGAACCGTTATTGCAAAAAGAGGTATTTGGTCCTTGTTCGATGATTGTTTTTTGCAAAGATCAAACAGAATTAAATAATGCCATCATGCACATGCATGGACAGTTAACAGGTTCTTTTTTTGGAACCACCGAAGAGCTAAAAGAATACAATCATACCATCAACTTATTGCAACAAAGGGTAGGTAGACTTATTTTTAATAATGTACCGACAGGTGTAGAAGTGTGTAATGCAATGGTACATGGAGGCCCATTTCCATCAACAACCGATGGTAGAACTTCATCGGTTGGGCCAGAAGCAATAAAAAGATTTGTTCGACCAATATGTTATCAAGATTGTCCGGATGATTTGTTACCTTTTTATCTTAAAAACAAAAATGAGGCAGGTATTAATAGAAATATCAATGGCATAATTACTAAAGCTTCAATAGAATAATTTACTGTTATGGCGCAACATCAATTTCATTGTATCGACGCACATACTTGTGGCAATCCTGTTAGACTTGTAGCAAAGGGTGGTCCTGATTTACAAGGTGAAACAATGATGGAAAAGCGACTCCATTTTTTGCGCGAGTATGACTGGATTAGAAAAGGATTAATGTTTGAACCTCGTGGGCATGATATGATGAGTGGAAGTATTTTGTATCCACCTCATGATCCTCAAAACGATGTGGCTGTTTTATTCATTGAAACAAGTGGTTGTTTGCCGATGTGCGGCCATGGTACAATTGGAACAATTACGATTGCAATAGAAGAAGGTTTGGTAAAACCGAAAGTGCTAGGAAAACTAAGAATGGAAACTCCTGCAGGTTTGGTAATGATTGAATATAAACAAGAAGGCAAAAAAGTTGTTTCGGTAAAACTCACCAATATTGCTTCCTTTCTATATGCCACTAATTTGGAAGTGAATTGCCCTGATCTTGGCTTAATAAAAGTAGATGTAGCATACGGTGGAAATTTTTATGCAATTGTAGATGTACAAACTAATTTTCCTGGTTTAGAATTTTTTACTGCCGATCAATTAATTTCCTGGAGCAGGGTTTGTAGAAAATTATTGAATGAACAATACCAATTTATTCATCCTGAAAATCAAAATATCAATGGGTTAAGTCATTTTTTGTGGACAGGAAAACCGATTGCCAAAAACGCTACTGCACGTAATGCGGTGTTTTATGGAGACAAAGCAATTGATCGCTCTCCTTGTGGTACAGGAACATCGGCAAGAATGGCCCAATGGTACGCAAAAGGATTATTGAAGCAAGGAGATAATTTTGTACATGAAAGCATTATTGGTTCAACTTTTATTGGAAGAATAGAAGACACGTTGATGGTAAATGAATTTAAAGCCATCATTCCAAGTATTGAAGGTTGGGCAAGAATAACGGGTTATAACACAATTATTATAGACGATGAAGATCCTTATGCACATGGATTTCAAGTAATTTAAATTTAAACCATCAGTATGAAAAAAATTATTGCCAGCATTGTTTTATTGATTGGATTATTTCCATCAATCGGAAACGCACAAGTATCTAAAGATGCTTTTGTTCCATGTCAAGAAATGCCTTCTTTGATTCAACGATATGGCGTGGATAGCAGAACACTTGTACGTTACTATAGTCCGGCAACTTCAGGTAGAGGCGGTTTTGGCGGAGATATATCTATTGGTTCTCCAGAAAAAAATAAACGTTTACAACAGTTGGTGAAAGACTATCAACAACAGATGAGTCAGTTGAATTTTAAAAATCTTTCACAGGAATGTAAAGCTGATTATATTTTATTTAAAAGAGACCTTGCTGAAAAGATGGATCAATTGGTGAAAGAAGCGGAATCAATAAATAAAATTCAACAATGG
>Ga0164292_10003006_pt1 | contig 13736 bp, 22 predicted proteins | sample GEODES117metaG_FD_111486 | JGI IMG/M metagenome (GOLD analysis project Ga0164292, IMG submission 111486) | Eutrophic lake water microbial communities from Lake Mendota, Wisconsin, USA - GEODES117 metaG | ecosystem: Environmental > Aquatic > Freshwater > Lake | place: USA: Lake Mendota... | reverse complement strand
CACTGAGTCTCCGACACCCACTGAGTCTCCGACACCCACTGAGTCTCCGACACCCACTGAGTCTCCGACACCCACTGAGTCTCCGACACCCACTGAGTCTCCGACACCCACTGAGTCTCCGACTTTAACTCCTAGCAATACTCCGACTCCGACTATCGTCGCCTTTAATTATCAAGCCTCGGGCGGATTGTCATTTGACTCTACATTCAATTTGGAAGTTTCAATATCTGCTTTTCTTGAATCCTCTTGGAGAATAGAGGGATTTGTAGAAAAGACCCTGGAGTCTTTTTGGAACACTGGAGAGGGGGATTATTATTGGTACCGGGTTGAAGGTGTTTGCGGCACGATGGGCTGCGATGAGTATGGAGTGGCTTATGATCAATGTAATAAGATGACATTCTTCACGGTAGTGCCAGCCAGAAACATTTCTGAACTATGCGATCAACTTAGATCCCCAACCATAAACCCACCAGTACGAACGAGGATATCTTCAATAAAGAGGTACTCAAGACCGCTTGTTAAGTCCACAGATCCAAATCAATGCAATGTTCTTGATGAACAAGATTTTTGCCATGTACCAGAATGTTTTGATTATTGCGTGGACGAGGACATAATCTTCAGTTTGGGCGTGAAAATGAATGTGGTGGACACCATATATGAAAGCGATATGAGTGGAGGTTTGTTTGTTAGAGGAAGTGTCCAGACAGACAGGTACAGATTCTATGAGCCAGAGTTCCCGGTAATAGGTTTTGACGGAAGATTTGTTCTGTCTACAAAACTAAATTTTGTTTCTTCTGGAGGTTTTTCTTTTGCTGGAGGTGTTTACGAGAGAACTTTGACCATCTATGAGTTCAATGCTTCAGACGGAGGGGTTGATATTTCAGGGTTCTCTACCTTTTCCACGCCTAGACGGTCTTTGTTTAATCCAGAAGGAGGCTTTGTTTTTTCTGGCTCTGTTGGTTTCAGGGCCGGAGTTGCTCCGACAGGAGGTCTGCAAATTTCTGGGTCTTCTTCCAATATTTTAAAAGGCATTTTTCGCCCTTCCGGTTCTTTGAATATATTGGGAAGCCTATCAGATAATTTATCTCCGGGCTATCATTATTCTTTCGATGGCGGCTTGCTTGTTTCTTTGGATTCGGAAGTTGTGGAGGGTATTTCAAGATTCAATTTTAAAAGTTTGGGCGTTGTATCTTCTAGATTTGCATTCAATATGAGAACTTTTGATCTTGCTTCTGACCTAGGCGACTTGAGCTACAGAACTACTTTGACAATATCGGATCAAACCATTAGCCCCTCCTGCGGCTGCGGGCCATTGGGTCTTTCTTTGTTGTTGAGTCATAATTTTTCAAATTCAACGATCTTGTCCAACTTCATCAAAAGAAACGGTTTTATCCTCCCGCCAAGCGTCCCTATGAGATATAGATCTGACGAAAATTCATGGAAGGGAATTGTTCATTATTTGGGTAGAAGTGGAGATGGTTTTTCGATGGAGGACTGGACTATTGTTTTTACATTTGCCTGCAACTCTGACTCTTGGAGGTTCGCCTTTTCTACCACGATGAGGAATGAGTTGGCAGATATGGACGGCCACACCAAATTTGTCGCCGACATACCAATCGGACAGATATGCCAAGAGGGCAGATCAACAAATATTAAATTGATGATGGAATCCAGAGGTTTGGTCGCATCTTCGGGCAGAAGCAAATTGGTCACCAATTCCTCTTCGCGCAATATAGTCAAGACAAGGAATTACCGTCCGGAGTGCTATATCAATGATGTTTTAAATGATTATGTCGTATACTATGATAACTTGAATCTTTTCAAGAACTCTTATTGGAAAAATGTTCCTTTGGAGATGAGTATAAATCCCGCAAGTTCTGGTTTGATGCCCACTATAGATCTGCAAAAGATATTCTGATGGTTACCTATATCCTTCTTTCTGTGTGCTGTCTCCTTTCTTTGTTGAACACTGTGTTTATAGTTTTGCTAAGCAACTCTATTTTTAGGGTGTTGGCCGCTGACCGGAACCGGAGAAGAATTCTCGTAAAAGAAAATGATGAAAAGGGGCTTGTGGATCTTAAGAATTCCGCAACTTATGACCCAAGATTTTTAAATGTTCGCTGATTAGCATACATAAATTCAACTTACTACTTTAACTTAACTTAACTTTAACTTTAACTTATGAACAATGAACTTGTTTTGAATTACATTCCTTTGGCCAACAAATTGGCCTGGCAGAAAAGCATGTCTACCCCAAAGAGCGTCAGTTTTGACGAGTTGAAATCCGCTGCATATCTGGGTCTCGTGGATGCTGCTTCTAAATTCAAGCCCCATTTGGGCTCCTTCTCGAGCTATGCCAGAATTAGAATATCAGGGGCAATTAAGGATCACTTGAAAGATTTAACTAGCTATGGTAGCATCAGGTGCGTCAGGGAGGACGATGCTTCATTTTCGGAGAAAGACGAATTAATGACTATGGATTTTTTCGAATTTGCCGAAAGCAAGCTGGACAAGACGGATGGAAAATTGCTGAAAATGTACTATGTAGAGAAAAAGACATTAAAGGAAATGGCCCAAACTAGGGGCGTGGGAGAATCAAGAATATCTCAGATCATGAGTAGTTGCCACAAGAAACTTAGAAGTTCGCTGGGAGGGAAACAATGAAATTTTTGGTGATGATTTTTTTCTTTGCTCTCTCGGCATTGTGCCTGGGCCAAGAGCCCTTTCAGGCGATTCGTCCCTTTGCTGACAATGCCGAAAAAGTAGAGCGCAAAGACGATCTGGTTTGGAACAAGTGGGACACAGAAAATTTCGTTGTTTTGAGCCTTGATAAGAGTCAGGGTTTAAAATTGAAGGGTCTTCTGGAGAAGACTAAGGACTCGGTTTCTAAAAGGTGGTCTCTGGGCATTTTCAAATTCCCAACGCCATGCAAAGTAATGTGCGTACCGTCTCAAGAGTTGCTCTCCAAACTTTTTAATATAGATTCGCCTCATGTGGAGATTAGGAGGGACGCCAATGGAAATGTTTCTTTATGTGCCATATGGATGACCTTTGAAGATGTTGATTATCTTCCTTTTTTAGTTAGTTCTGTTTGCGTGGCGGATGGAATTTGTCCAAACAAACAGAGCTGGGCGGTTCAGCGTGGCATTTCTTGTCTCAACAAGCCTTTGGATCAAATAAGAGTTGATATCTCTGATCTTGATTCCTTTAATTCAAAAATATTTGACATGACCAAAGAAAAGTGGCTCGTGCTATCTTCTAAGGATAAACAAAAGTTTGATTCGGAGTCGTTGGTTGCATGTCTTCTTTTACGAAAAGAATTTGGAGGCGTGGCCTTTTCCAAATTCGTTTCCGAATCACCAGACAAAACATCTTTGGTTAAGAGTCTTTATGGATTCAAGGATCTTGATCATTTTGAATCGGTTCTTGAAAGATATGCAAAGAACTTGTCGGAAGACATTCGTAAGGGACGCACGCCCGATAGCTATCTGATGGTTATTTCGGATTATTGATTTTTGGAGGAAAATATGATTAGCATTTTTGTTTGGGTAATTTATGGTATTGTTGTAGGTTTGATTTCCAAGGCTATCTATAAATACAAGGACTCTCCGAAAGGACTTGTCTCTACTCTAGCAATTGGAGTTTGTGGAAGTTTTATCGGAGGATTTATAAATTACCTCAGAGGAATTGGCGACCCACTGCAAGCCTCGGGTCTTGTTTTGGGCATTCTTGGCGGAGTTGTGACTTGTTTCCTCTACAGAAAACTGGTGTCCGACCAGATAAAGAGGGAGATGCTTCTTAACAAATGAATAGGGAAATTTGCGATGACGAACTTTTGGCCTTTAAAAAGCGTTATTCCAATATTCATCCATTGATATTCCATAGGAGTTTGGAAAGAGCCAGAAACTCCTCAGATCTTTTTGAAATTTTAGAAAGCATTCCCCGAAAGTTTCCTATAGTTTGGGATGATAGCAAGAGATCTTGGGTAAAGGAGTCTGATCTCTTGTCTCAAAATAGACTTGACGAACTTGGCTCTAAAAAAAGACGAAAATGATCTTTTTAACGACTCTATTAGTCGGATGAGAAAAGTTTGGTTTACGGCCGACACGCATTTCGGACACAACAAGATACCCTTTTACGCAAAGCGTAAATTTTGCCTGGATGAACAAGAATCAGAAAAACTTGATTCCATATGGCGCAATAAGAGCATGCATAACGATTGGGCCCCAAGTTGGGCTTCTATCGCAAGGATGGACGATTATCTTATCCGAAGAATAAACGACTGTGTGGCCAAGGATGATATTCTTTGGCACCTCGGGGACTTTTGCTACGGCAAGAAGGGAAAGCTGGCCGAAACGGCCAGGAAGTACCGGGAAAGGATAAACTGCAAAAATGTTTTTTTGGTCGCCGGCAATCACGACTCCCCAGAAGTAAAAAGGGCTTTCAATGGCAACTATGAATATTTTGAACTAAAGGTTAGTTCTAGGATAATTGTCTTGAGTCATTACTGTCAAGCCTTTTGGAACAAGTCTCATGCCAAATCTTGGATGCTCTATGGCCATGCCCACGGATCCGCAGAACAATGGCTTGATGAAAACATGCCCGGTCGGCTTAGCATGGATGTTGGCGTGGACAATGTTTTCAAGGTTCTCGGAGAGTATCGGCCGATCTCTTTTGATGAAGTTTCTACCCTTTTTTCCGCCAGAAAAGGATTCCACATAGACGGAAACAAGATAAGATCTGCTTTACCTCCCCAAAAAACGAACTAGAATGACTTCAGAGGAGTTCTCCAAGGGCTACTGTGATGTCTGTGGCATTCAAAATCACCGAAGAAAAGACGCCCCCGATGAGGCTCGTCGTCGGGATTGGCCGCCATGAATCCCTTGTTGAGGACAATCTGGGGCTCGCCAAATCCATCGTGTCCAAGTTCTGTCGCGGCTCAAAGGCAGAGGATTCGGATTTGTACCCCGTCGCTTGCTTGGAACTGATCCGTGCCGCAACAACATTTGATCCTTCCAAGTCCAAGTTTTCCACTTGGGCCACGAGAATGATCACGCAGAGGCTCATAAGTGAGGTAAGAAAGTCAAAGAGGACTGCCGGAACGGTCGTTCTGTCCTCTTTGGATCAATCATCCCGAGATTCTTCGTTGGCGGACAATGAATCCGACGATTTTCCCATTCACCTTTTGTCCTCAATACTTGAGGATGAATCGGACTCTAAGTCGGAGGCAGAGAACAAGAAGGTTCTTCTCATGCACTACTTGGGAGAAGAATCTTTTTCTGAGATAGCCAGGAAGATGGGCTTGTCCAGAGAAGCGGTAAGAATGAAGGTAAAGAAGGCGTTGATTTCAATAAGAAGAAAAAAGTTTGATTTGATTAGGGAGTATTTATGAAAATCTTTTTTGTCTCTTTATTTTTGATTGCACAAGCAGTTTGTCTTGCTGATGAGCCAAGGCTCAGAATGGTGGAGGATCCGAATGCAGACAGCCAGTCGGATGCAGAGGATCTTGCGAATTCTTTGACCGATTCATTCAACTCTAAGAACATTAACGGCTTCGTCCAACTCTTTGCTAAGAGCAGGGCTTCTAAAGTAAAATCGGTCATGGGGCCGATCTTGGCCTCAAACGACATTCAGATGCGAGTATTGGAGGTGGATCTCACCTCAAGCGAAAAGGAGAGAATGGAATTTGTTCTGGTGTACAGTTGGGACAATGCTACCCATAGAAGGGTCGTCACCTCTGACATCATCGCCAAGTTGGAAAATGGCAAATGGAAGGTAGAATCGGAAAATACGGTTGCCGTAAAGAACACTTCCAAGTCTGATCCGGAACCGGCTGAACTTAACTTTGGGGGAGGAGGGCAGGTCGTAATGAAGCGTGGAGCCGACGACTTCTTGCCCTCGGATGTCGCCAGATCTAACCGTCCCGACTGCTCCAATGGTAAATGCAACCTTAGGTGAGGAGAGCCAACATGAAAACATTTTATTCTTTCCTTTTCATTGTCTTCGCCTCTGCTTGCCTCGCGGGCGACGTGGACGAGATGCGAAATGTGCTTGAGGCCAACTTTGAGGCTTGCAACAATGAGGATGTCGCGGCTTTGATGGCCACATGCTCCGTCGACATGCCCCGTCGCGATGAGTTCAGAAGAGAGTCGGCCAAGCTTTGGGAAGAAAAGGACATATACTACAGACTGATCCGGTTTAAAGTGCTTGAGATAGAAGGCGACTACGCAATAGCCAGCGTAGTTCAGACAACCTTCACCAAAGATAGGTCTTCAAATTCAAACCGTGAGGAATTCGTCAGAAACGGAACGGGTCTTTTGACAAAGAGCGAGTGTGTGGAATACAAGGTCGCATTCAAGAAAGATGGGCGGAGATGGAAGTGCTACTTGACTTTGACGGAACCTGTTGAATATGACGCCGACAATTGACCCCTCAGAGAGGCTTTCGTGCCGACTATATAGAGAGGCCTTAAAGGGAGGTCGCTTGAAAAGATATGCGTTTGCAATATTGATGATCTTGCTTATGTCCATAACCATTTGGAGATATGCGGAAATCATAGACTTTGAAGCCAGAAGCAAGGAACATTCTTTTGTGGTGTCTGGCGACTTGGCCGATGTTTCGGCCATGAAGGCCGATCTCCAGAACATTACGCGACAGCCCGTAGAAGATGAGTTTATGACCGACGGAAGTTATCGCTTGACATTTAGGTGCCCTCCCGAGAAGGTAGGATCCGTATGGTCTAGGCTGGAAAAATTCAATCTGAAAAAGCAGCCTTCCGATCCTTGAAATGCACAAGAGTATCTGTTTGGTGGCATATATAGATCATGCAATCATACGGAACGGTGACCATCCAAGACGGCGTATATTCGTACCAAAATCCTTTGGACAGGCCCACTGGGTTCGCTTCATATAACTTGACAAGCCCAACTCCTGTTCGGACATTTGAGCCGAAAGCTGACGCAAAGTCCTTTGTTGTTGACATTCGCTACTCGGACTTCAAGTACATTTATTCCGGCTCGAAGGTGCTCCCGACCGTACTCCCAGTCAATTACGACAAACAATACATAAGGGCCACTTCCGACAAGAATCCCGTGGGGCGGGCCAAATCCTTTATAGCCCAATTTGCTGGGTGTGAGGAGGCACAGAAGGTGCGGAGAAGGATGATAGCTCTCTCTAAGATTCGCCCATCAATTTCAAATACTTCATTTAGATTTGCAGTTCAAAATCCATGACTTTCAAAGAATTTTTAATCGAGCAGAAAAAATCACCTTGGGTGGCAAAAAAGAACGATGTCATTCGTCTCTGGAACAACACCAGGCCTGACTCGCAAATACCGATAAGGCCGGTTCCCAAAGGTCATGTAGGCAACAGGTTTGATCAGGATGGAATCCGCATCACTGGAAGTTCTCCGTTTATCAATTCCATACTGGGGAAGCTAAAGCCTCTTCTTTTTTATGCCGATCACCCTTCGCTCGATCTTGATGTCAAATACAGACAAGCGATTCGCAAAAGCGCCTTGGATCAACCGTCTTTTGCTTGCTATATTAATGTTGTTAACAAGTCAAGCTGAATGGAAGTTATTTTGTCCTCGCTACAACCATGTTACGTACCCAGAACACATAAATATATTTACAAGGATGTTGTTCTGGGCACGGAGGCCCACTTATTTCAAGGAGTACAACAATGGCAGCGTCGTCCGTTACGGGGGTTGGTCCGGGAGACTCCAACGGCAAACAGAAGCCCCATCTCCATTCCGGATGCGGATGCTCCGGCCCTTCCACCCCGTCGCCCGCTCCCTCAATAAGGAAATTCGGTTGCCACACGAGGTATTCTGCTGGATTTTCTGCGGCAAAAACCTCTTTTTCGTCCTCTGGGGCAAAAAATAGGTCTTGTTTCTAGGTGCTGCTTTACAAGTTCCTTGAATCGCCCTACAATTGATCATGGACATTTGGACTGCCCAAAAACGCTCGGAAGTGATGTCCAGGATTCGCTCAAAGGGAAACAAAACTACCGAACTGTCTTTGGTTTCTGAATTGCGTCGCTTGGGCATAAATGGTTGGCGTCGTCACATTTCCGTCTCTGCACAAGATTTTTGCGTCAAGCCAGATTTTGTGTTTGCATCTGAAAAGGTTGCGATTTTCGTGGACGGCTGCTTTTGGCACTGTTGTCCGATTCATGGAACCAGCCCAAAATCAAACAGAGACTTCTGGAAGAAGAAGCTTCTTGCCAACAAGATCAGAGACTTAAGAGTCAATGATGCTTTGCAAAAAAGTGGTTGGCGCGTTCTGAGGTTCTGGGAGCACGAAACAAAGAGTCGTTCTGAGATCTGTGCAGGAAAAATACTAATTGCTTTGTTTTCAAGATAGGGAAAATATGAAGACCTTTTTTTTGATTTTTTTTCTTGCCTTCTTTCAGAACTTTGCATCTGCTGACGACCTTTACTCGGAGGTTCATCGCAGAATCAATGCAATCAGAAAGAGCAATGGCTTGGTGGTGTTGAAAAATAACGAGCAGCTCAGGCAAGCAGCACAGTCCCAGTCCGACTGGATGGCTCGGGTGGATCGCATGGATCACCTTCGCCCTCGCCCCTCTTCCTTTGAAGAGTTTAAGGTTTGCAACCACCATCCCGTAAACAGAGTCGTCAATTCTGGATACTATTCGTTCGATGATTTGTTTGACACCGTTTATTCTCAAGGAGGGGTTGTCTTCAATCCCAAGCCCGCCGCTGATAATGTGGATGAGATTATCGCGATGGGAAAGACTCCTGGGAGCAATGATGCGTACAGGCCCGACATAATCGTTACTGGTTGGATGAATAGCCCAGGACATAGGAGCGTGATCCTTACCCCCAAATACAGAGAAATGGGGATAGGAATATCTTCTATAAGACAGGGCGAGGTTTATTGGTGTGTGGTTTTCGCAAACAAGTAATTAAGGAGAAAGAAAGCATGTCCAGTTTTCATGTTGACGCAAGAATCGGAATCAAGCTCGAGTACGAATTGGCCATCAGGCTTGGAAGGCTCATCCTTGACTGCCGCCCAGAGGATAAGCAACTTCAAGCCCTTGGTCATAAGCTTGTGAATCTTGATGAGGAAGATGCCGAAATTCAGCCTTCTTGGCCTCAAAGAGTCCCTCATGCTCCGAGGCAAGTCCATTCCGTTCCTGTGTCTCACTCTTCCTCGGAGAGCAACTTTGCCCCTTTAGCATCTATGCACGAAAAGGTGCGCAAAGCCACCAGGTCTTCCAACAAGATTAGTTGGGGATTTGACAAATGAACGGTTATCAATTCTTAGAGTATAGATATCCTTATGAGTTCATTGGAAAGACTGGTTTACATAAAGCAAGAGATGGCTAAGCTGTTGGAGGAGGCCGATCTCATATTGCGCAAGGATTTTCCGTATCATCACGAGGCTGCCTATGCCTTTTGGATACCTCAAATTTCCACCGCGCTGGATGATGATGGTAAATGGCTCCCTAGGGGCGGGAGCACGATGCAAAAGACGATAAGAGACATCAAGGAATCCTCTTAAGATCGCCCCTTGCGGGCGGAAATGTATGTTCATTTCATATATAATCCGTTCGCCGATGGCGACGACTTTGCGGAGGATCCCAGATGTATTGCTACCGTCCAAATTTGATTTTGAATTTGAGTTCTGACAAGTTGAAGAAATGTTCCGAAGGATCAACTTGCGGAGGATGGAGGCAGATTTCTGGGGGGTGGGTTTCGGTTGTCACCGTTTGTGAAAACCCCCGTATTTTTCCGTTGAATGAAGGTTCTTCTGTTTCTTTTCCGACGGCCACCCCAAGATCAACGGACCCTACCCGCACTCCTGCACCAACTGCAACTCCAACACCCACGCCGACTCCATCAAGGACCCCAAGACCAACAAACACCCCTACATTATCTGCCTCTTCTACAAGAACTCCTACACCAACCCCTTCCCCCACGCCAGTCGTTGTTTACGACACGAATTTGACCATTGTGGCAGGAGAGCCCTCGGGCTCTTCGGGGTTGACATTTGCCTCTCTTGAAGGCTATATTCTTTCTTATAATGAGCCTGAAGATACTGGCGGGACTCCGACCAACATATTAATTTATGTCGGAGGATCCGACCCCGAGTATCAAATCGCCATGGTCACTATAACCTCTGGTTTTTTTGGGACAAATTTCAGGATCACCACAAATCTGGGCGTTTCGTATTTGGGAACTTTTTCAAACACCCAAACTGAAATTTATTTTTGATTGACCTGCATCATGGATGACCTTGATTGGCTTATTGAGAATGGATACATAACCAAGAGAAAGCATCCGGAGGAAGATCTATTCATTCTAAATTACACGCCCAAGACTCAATATGAGGCGTTTTGGAACAGCGTGACCGAACAATGCAGGGGTTTGATAGTAGATTCTAGCATGAATGTTAGGTCGCGCTGCTTTAGAAAGTTTTTTAACTATGAGGAGGTATTGCCTCATGTAAACAAAAGAATTTCTAAAGGTCTTGGGTTTGAAGTTTTTGACAAGATGGATGGATCTTTGGGGATTTTATACTGGGTCGGCGACAAGCCCTTCGTGGCCACCAGAGGCAGCTTTGAAAGCGATCAGGCCTTGCGAGCCACCAAGATTCTCCATGAGAAATATTCAGACGCCCGTTTAGACAAGGATGTTTCCTACCTTTTCGAGATAATATATCCCGAAAACAGGATATGCGTAGATTACAAGTCGCTTGAGGATATAATATTCTTGTCCGCCTTCGAAACGGCTTCGGGCAAGGAACTAGACATCAGACCTGATCCATTCCGTCGGGCCGAGAAAAGGAATTTTTCTTTGGGATTTGACGAAATTAAGCGGATGGACATTTCAAACAAAGAGGGATTTGTAGTTCGCTTTGATGATGGATTTCGTTTCAAGATCAAGTTTCAGAACTATGTTCGTCTTCATTCTCTTATGTTCTCGCTGTCTTCAAGGACGATATGGGATTCTTTGAGGCACAATCAAGAAGTTTGCCTAGACGGTGTTCCGGATGAGGTTTTTGAATGGGTTAGGAGCTGCAAGCAAGAAATATTGAATGAAAAAAACAGAATAATTGCGGAGGCCTCTGACACCTTCAATTCGATAAGTGGATGCGACAGAAAGAGTTTTGCTGAGAGGGCGTTGAAAACCAAATATGCCCCCATTTTGTTCAAAATGTTTGATGGCAAGAGCTATGATGAAATAGTCTGGAAGATTGTGGAGCCCGATTACAAGACCCCGAGGCATGAAGAAATATAAGAAGGTATTGAAAAGCGAACTTTCGGATGTGGTTTGCGACATTTGCGGCGCCAGCTGCCTAGACCCCAGATACCCAGATGTCGCCATGGCTGAATTTGCCACCTTAGAGACAAACTGGGGTTATTTGAGCAAAAAAGATGGCGAACGAGCGAACTGGGAGATGTGTGAGGCCTGTTTTGACAAAGTCAAGTCGTATATGGATTCGCTCAAGGCCGCCCAATAGGGTTATTCCTAAAATTTTGCACAAGGCCAAAGAGATAAGCTACGCTTTTGCGGGAAAGTCATCCTCTTCCCAAAGGTGCCGGCATTTTAGTTTTATATTCGACAAGTCAAGGCTCCTTTCCATAGGCGTAAACAGTTGCAAGACTCATCCTTTAAATTTACGCTATAACTATGTCAACAGGCAGAACGACCCTATCGGATCGTTTGTTGGAACCCACAGCGAAATGAATGCGGTCATAAAACTAGGCCTCAAAGACTGCTGCGGCTTGGTGATCATAAACACCAGGATCAATAGAAACAACCAGATAGATTATAGTTTTCCTTGCAATGGTTGTTTGGACATGATCAGAAAATTTGGCTTCAAAAGCGTGTTCTACACCACCAAAAACGGAGATTTTGACATTTTGGATTTCTAGAGGATTGATTTCTGGAAAAAATGATCATGGTTCAATACATATTTTGAACGGATTTACAATAAGACAAGAATGTTTTCAAAAATCCCGAGGGGTTCGCTGAAAACATGAATACGACGATCACAAAAAAACTCTGCATAATACAATATTTAGGATCGTCTTCTTACATATCGTCTCAGCCAAATTTCAGGCAGATAGACAAAATATGGCGGATTAATTCAGAGGGGACTGCGTTTCTCTCCTGGGACAGCAAGTCCGTTCTGAATTCGCTCACTATGCTATCGCCATCTGAATATTATTTGATTTTAAGCAAGTCTAGTTCTCCGAACTATGTCTTGTATGGCGAAAACTATCCCACGCCCGAGCCGACAAGATCGCCCACTCCCACGAGAACCGCCACAAGAACACCCACCCTTACTGGGTCGCCCACACGAACTCCAACTTTAACGGGAACCACTACAAACACACCAACTCTAACGGGAACCACTACAAACACACCAACTCTAACGGGAACCACTACGAACGCCCCGACTCTGACGGGAAGTTCCACACCCACAAATACCCCAACTCCGACCACTACGCCCACAAATACCCCAACTCCGACCACTACGCCCACAAGAACACCGACCCCGACGCTCACCGCCACCACCACGGTCACGCCCACGCGTACCGCCGTCCCGACAAACACGCCCACAAGGACCCAAACTTCAACATTAACTTCGACACCGACAAGTAGCCCAACAGGAACATCTACTCCCACTTTGACTCTTACGCCTACTACCACTCCAACCACCACAGTTACAAATACTTCTACATCTACTTTAACACCTACGATCACACTTTCTTATACCCCTACTACTACATTGATGAATGAAACCTTAACAGCAACCGGGTCTGAAGGCGATGTCGGAAGCGTCTCCGGATCTCAAGGAGTCACTATCGTGGCCTTCTCGGGAGCTAGTTTTACCTACACTCCAATTTCTGGATCTTCTTCGGCTCTGTCAATGTCCATATTGGTTGGGGGCTCGGATCCAAATGTTTATCAAGTCGCGGCAGTAACTGCTTTTGACCGCTATATAGGTCATCCTTTCGTTTTTGTGTGGCAAGGCGTTACATACAACGGGACTTGGACTAACGGCACTGTTTATTTTTAATTCAGAATGTCAAAAACTGTTACAACAAAATTATTATTCTTCAGATATCTTGGACCGACCAAGACCATACGCAATTTGCCTTGCGTTGCGGAGATTGACGCGATTTACAAATCGTTGGGCGACAGATTCTCCTCCTGGAACTCCAGGTCAAACGACCTTTTTAATGGCTTTACGACCTTGGATCCCGGAGCCTTTTACTATTTAATTAGCACATCTTCCTCTCCCAATTACGAACTTTATTCAGACCAAGATGAAGAGCTCACCCCAGTCTCGAGTATATCGCAGCAAATTCAAATATATGAATCTTTGTGCTCCGAATCGGTCAACATAAGCAATTTGCTTGGTGGTTATTTGGATTTTGTATATGGTGTAAATTCTGCTGGTACTGCACTTGTATCTTGGAGCTCGAAAAACAATCCATTATTCAATTCGCTAAAGATTATAGAGCCTGGTAAAGCCTATCAATTTAATAGCAAGGTCGAAAAACTTCCATTTAATATATGTGCTCTTCCTACTCTTACTCCAACTCCCACTCAAACTCAAACTCCCTCTGCAACAAGAACACCGACCCCGACACTTACTGCCACCACCACGGTCACGCCCACGCGTACCGCCGTCCCGACAAGCACGCCTACTCGTTCGGCCACTCCCACTCCGGGAGCCACAAGCACGCCCTTG
>Ga0164292_10003005_pt1 | contig 13737 bp, 14 predicted proteins | sample GEODES117metaG_FD_111486 | JGI IMG/M metagenome (GOLD analysis project Ga0164292, IMG submission 111486) | Eutrophic lake water microbial communities from Lake Mendota, Wisconsin, USA - GEODES117 metaG | ecosystem: Environmental > Aquatic > Freshwater > Lake | place: USA: Lake Mendota... | reverse complement strand
CTGCCAAGATAAATTTCAGGAAGGCATCTTGAACAACCTCTGCTGCATCAGCATCGCTTCGAAGAATTCGGCGGGCTTGAGCGATAAGTGATGAGCGATTTTGGGTATAAAGGGCGGATAAATAAGAAACAGACCACGCAGCAACAGTCGCTGGGGCCTGAGCCTTCTTACGAAGTGACACTTTGATTTCCCGCTTTCAGCTGAGCCAACGTCTTGACCCCTCTACCTAGTAAGACACCAAAAGGGGGTAAATGTTGTCTCTAAACCCCCGCAATGTTCTACGTGTGACTAAATCAGGCTGCCTATCTAGTACAAGGCCTGCAATTCGGTGGATTTGCGCATAGAGGGTAGGTAGAGCTATTCGGTGGCTAAATACTAATAAAAAAGAACGATCGAGACCTCCGTTCCTGTGGAAACCGATAAAAGACCTAATCGTTTGAGCCAGTGAGGCTTGAGGACAATTCCGAGCAATCAATTTTTGAGAAATTGCTACTAAACCACTACTGGCTGGCTAATTCTTACTAAAGTTAGGCAATCACTTGAGATCGGATAATACATTTACATTTTTTTGCGAAGTTGTTTGAGAAGAATTTTTCTCATATTTAATCTAGGTTTAGTAAAAAGACCTGACCTGAATCATTTACATCAAACACAAATTGATCATCAGTGCCTGATTCACAAATTAGATTTTTTTCTGAAGCTGCGAGATCGTGCGCAAAAAAATCTAGAAAATTCAATTTTTGAAATACTTAACCAGTCGAATTTACTCCTCGAATCTAAAAGTGAAAATGGGCAGGATTTATTTGCACTATTTGCTAACAAATTTAAGCGAGATGGAACATTTCTTGAATTCGGCGCTTATGATGGAGTTACTTTTAGTAACACCTTTTTACTTGAGAAGCGATTAAATTGGTCAGGTGTGCTAATTGATCCAATTCCTAAACATTTTGAACAGATGAAGCTCAATAGAAAATGTATTTCAATTCAAGCTGCAATCACAGTAAACAAGAATGAGTTTGTAAAGATTTTAGAGTCACCAGCCTCAAACCTTTCAAAGCGTGTAAGTAAGCGCCGTATCACCGATAAAACTCATAGAGTTCCTACATTCACTCTGACAGAGATAATTGACAAATACTTTCCAGCAAAATCACTAGATTATTTATCCATTGATGTTGAAGGAGAAGATTTAGAAATTTTGGCTTCGGTAGATTTTAGCAAATATGAAATTAACGCCATTTGTGTAGAACACAATGATAGAATTGATTCTGAAGAAATACTCAAATACATGGAAGAAAGCGGCTATGAACTTGTGTGGAATGAATACTCTGGCAATGATTTTTGGTTTATTCGTAGAGTTCAACCGGTATAGGTGCTGGCTTGATTAACCTGGCACTTAATAATATGGTTTTGCAATGAGCAGAATACTTGTCGCTGGTGGCGGTGGTTTTATTGGTGGTTGGTTAGTCAAGGAGCTTTTATCTCAAGGTAACCAGGTTTTCGCTGTTGATGTTAAGCCTATGAGTGATTGGAGTCAGGTTTTTTCAGAGGCTACAAATTCTGTAAGAGATTTATCTAATCTTGAAAATTGTTTTAAATCAACAACTGGAATTGAGGAAGTTTATAACTTGGCCGCTGATATGGGAGGTATGGGTTTTATTGAAAACAATAAAGCCGCCTGTATGCTTTCCGTTTTAATTAATACTCACCTTTTAATGGCATCAAAAGAAAATGGTGTCTCAAAGTACTTTTTTGCATCGAGTGCCTGTGTCTATAACGCAAGTAAACAAAATCAAACAAATATTGATCCTCTTAGAGAAGAGGATGCATACCCTGCCATGCCTGAAGATGGCTACGGCTGGGAAAAACTCTTTTCAGAAAGAATGTGCCGACATTTTTATGAAGATTATGGATTAGAAACTAGAGTGGCTAGGTACCACAATGTTTATGGCCCAAATGGAACTTGGGATGGCGGCAGAGAGAAAGCCCCTGCGGCTCTTTGCAGAAAGGTTGCCAATGCAAAAGCTTCCACTGATAAATCGATTGAGATTTGGGGAGACGGAGAGCAAACTCGAAGTTTTACTTATATAGAAGATTGTATTGAGGGCAGCATAATGCTAATGAATAGTGATATTCGCGAGCCACTAAATATTGGAAGTAGCGAAATGGTTTCAATTAACTCCATGGTAGAAATAATTGAAAGCATTGCTGGAGTTAAGATAACTCGGAATTACAATTTGGAAGCTCCTAAAGGTGTGAGGGGTAGAAATTCTGACAACACGAGAATTCAGAATTTACTAAACTGGCAACCATCAATTTCGTTAAGCACAGGGCTTTCAGCAACTTACAAATGGATAGAAGAGCAAGTAAACTCCAACAATGGTAACTGAGAAATTAGCTGTAATCGGTTGCGGTAAATTAGGCGCGCCGTTAGTAGCATGTCTTGCTAAAGCTGGTCACTCAGTTGTAGGAATAGATATTAACAAAAATCTCATCCAGGGCTTGGAGTCAAGAAAAATACTTTGGCACGAGCCGAATTTAATCAATTACCTTGAAACATATAAAGATTCAGTAAAATTTACCTCAAATTTTGATGAAAATCTTCAAGGAGTTAGCACTTCATTTATCATTGTCCCAACACCGAGTGATTCAAATGGTGTGTACTCCATAGATTTTGTCTTGTCGGCAGTTAAAAATCTTTGTGAAAAAATCACTGATAGTGATTTTCAATCCCACACAATTGTGATTGTTAGCACGGTTATGCCAGGTGATACTGAAGGCAGAATTACAGATGCTGTGAAGTTGGCCGTGGGTAAAAATTTCGAGAAGTTTAAAATTTGCTATTCACCTGAATTTATCGCACTTGGTTCAGTTATTTACAACCTAGAGAATCCAGATATGATTCTGATCGGCCAAGCTGATGAAACAGTAGGCAATAAATTGGAAAAAACTTTAGTCTCTATGACAGTGAATAATCCTGCAGTATTGAGATTAACGACCGCTGAGGCTGAAATTGCAAAAATTGCCATAAATTCATTTGTGACAACCAAAATAAGTTTTTCAAATCAAATTTCTGAAATATGTGAGAATTTCTCGAATACCTCCTCTGCTAATGTCTTAAAAGCTATCGGTACAGATTCGCGGATTGGGAATAGCTACTTAAAGCAAGGGACTAGTTACGGAGGGCCTTGCTTTCCTAGAGATAATAGGGCGTTCGCTAAATTTGCTGAAACGCTTGGAATTTCACTTGATCTAGCTTTGGCTGCAGATAGCATTAATAATAGACAGAAAAATCGCCTAAACCAGCTTTTAGATAAGATTGCGCCCAGAGTAAAAAGCATATTGGTGGTTGGCTTTTCTTACAAACCAGATACAGATGTTTATGAAGAAAGCCCAGCGTTAAATTTTGTTAAATCAAATTTAGATTATCAAATTTACGTATTAGATGAACATATCAAGGGTGCAAAAAATCTTGATGGTGTAAAGTTTATTAAGAGCAGCGATTTATCAAAAATTGAAATTGATGTGGCAATATTGTTTGTCCCCGCGGAGGCATATTCTGAATTACCTAATGAACTAAATAAGAACGCAGTGCTGATTGATTTCTGGGGGATGTGGGGTAAATATAAAGGTCTTGAAAGCAATAATTATATAAAGATTGGTGATTATTTTGGCGAGTAAACCCCACTTACATTTAAAGCTTTCTGGTGGCTCTATGGCTCAATGTCTTGGCCTTATTAATGGACTAGTCGCAAGCCAAAAATTGAGTAGACCTCTAAAAATTTCTTACTATCCGTATTCGACTGGAACATATTGGCCATTTGCAATTAAACCACTTCTTAGCTCTAACGAAATATTGGACTTAGGTGTTGGTACTAGAGGCTTAAAACTAAGCAAAGAGCCGGAAGTTGGAAAGATTCTTACTGAACACCCTTTAATGACCAAAAACTTTTCTTATGAGAAATTACTTTCGCTTCTAAGGAGATTGCGCCTAGAACCTCTCCTGCAATTTATGAGAAGAGAGCTCGCTGTGATGGGTACTGCAAGAAGAATTATTGATGTTAACGGCTACTACCGAACAATTTCAGGTGGATTTGCTGTTTTGAATGTGCCTGAAGTTAACAAACTCATGCACCAAAGGTTTCAAAATGCCAAACTTAAATCTCCATTCAGCCTAACTATTGATGGTGCAGACTCCGTGGTGATCCATTACAGATTAGGCGATAAGAAGGCAGCAGGGCACCACCCTTCAGATTTCAATACAGACGCAATTATTGATCCAAAAGCTTTTGCTGAAGTTCTTAAGGATGCAGGATTACAAGACCACAAAAACATTACTGTGGTTTCCGATGAGCCTTTACTCGCAAAAAGTTTATTAAGTCAGGTGAATATAAAAGCCAATATTTCCTCAAAAACAGGCAGCATTTGGGATGATCTATACATCATGTCGCAAGCTAGTTTTTTTATAGGCAGTAATAGTCAAGTGTCTAAATTTGCTAGCATCTGTGTTGAAAATAATGGTGGAAAGTCTTATCTCCTTAATGTTGATAATCAAGAAAGTTTCTATAACTTTTCAAACATCACTTTTGTAAAGGCAGCAATATTTGACCTTGAAAATATGATTTATTCATTAGATTTTGATCTTGAAGAAAATGCACATTCAGCATATAAACAATGATATTCACATTTGACTACTTTCAATTAAAAAATCAAGTGGGCCCTGTCGGGATCGAACCGACGACCCACGGATTAAAAGTCCGTTGCTCTACCGACTGAGCTAAAGGCCCAAAAGAAAAGACAAAATATGTTCGTTCTTAGGATACCAGTTGCGTCGAATACTGAAGTACCCGTTTACAGAGAAATCAAAATGCGCTTCTTAAACCACCACCGGGGTGCATAATTAGAAGTACTATGGAAAAGAGGCTCAAAAAGTTTTTATTCGAAACACTTTTCTTACAAAATGTACCGCAGGCCGGGTATGAGTCAAGAACCTAGCAATAACTTTTGGTAAAACTAGAATTGGAACTACCAGGAACCAAAATATCAAGGATTTTCCATAAACTTTTCTAAGTCTCTGAAGCATTCTAAAACTTGGTGGCAGTCCTAAGGCACGTGCTTGAATGCAAGTTCTTAGAATTCCTAAGCGATCTCGGAAAGGTGCAGCAGATTTTAATAGTCCTTTATCCATGTGTAGTTTCGATTTATACAGTTCTAATATTTCCAAGACGGGGGTGAATGCTGCATAAGGTATCGTGGTTTGCCAACCATTCTTTTCTATTAACATCTCGACCAGTGGTACATCTATAAATTTTATTTTTAAGTTGTCTCTGCTGGAAATAAGACTATCCATAATTCGTTCAAGCCAACCCCATAATGCGCTGACATTTGGAGTGACTAAATGCGGTCTAATAAACTCAGTTCTAAGAATGTTGCAGGAAAGTGCTTGACACGGCCCACCCAACACAGCAAAAAAACTTTCAAGAGTATGAAACTCTTCTTCTTTTGTATCTCCCCACAAGCTTTCGTTTATGATTTTGTTAAGATTCTCATCTTTAATTCTTGCGTTGCAAATGATGTAATCATAATTCAAATCCCATAATGCTTCTAAAGTTTGCAGTCCTTGTAAAAATACTAGATCATGGCCGCCAATAACCCACAAATAATCACCAGATGCCGCTCTTATTAATTCGTCATAACTATAATTAGCTCCTTCATTTCTGTCATTGTAGATAACTCTTAGTGATACATTTTCGCTACTTATTTTTAACTTTTTTAAGTACTCACGGGTTCCGTCAGAGCTTAAGTTGTCGACTACTAGAATTTCTATTTTGTAAGTAATTTCTTTGGAAATTCTTATTAAGGTGTTAATCGTAAGATCAATATGATCTATTTCATTGAAAACCGGAATGCCGACTGTTAGTAATTTCATATATTAAATTATTGCATAGATATAAACGAAAAATAGGAGAACTCTTGATAATGTATTGGAGAAGTTAGCTTTAGTTTTCCTAAGTACCAACATGCGAGATGACTTAGACCTTCAGGAAATGTGATTTTCTGACAGGAGGTTGTTACATTTGAATTCTACGCGCTTTCATTCTGATTGGGCAGCTTTATTCAATCTATCTCTAATTGCCAGGGCCAAGCCGCTACCTTTTGGTGGCACTACTCGAACTCTTCGAATTTTTCTTTTATCTGCAGCCCTGAAGGCCTGATACAAGATATTTGCAAATTCCTCGATTGTATTTGGTGCAGCGAGTCTGATTGAACCTTTTGGGGTAGGTACTTTACTCAGAGCAATAAAACCATCACCGTGCAACACTTTTCCTACAAGATAAACTCTGGCGTTTGGGGAATAATGTGTTTTCATTGACCCTGAAGCCCTTACTGTACTTTTCATCTTTTCGGTGCCAAGGTATATTTCTTTGACTTCTTGAATCATGCTAGGTGTTACTGAACCCGGCCTAAGAATTAGTGGGCGTTTTCTTGTGCAATCGACAATCGTTGACTCTATTCCAACTGGAGTTCGCCCTCCATCTATAACAACATCATCACTTAAAAGTAAGTTTCCGATCTCGTCTATCACATCATCTGAAGATGTAGCTGATACTGCACCAAATCTATTAGCGCTCGGCGCAGCGATTCCAGATCCACCAAATCTCTCAAATGCTGCCAATAATTCCTGGGCGACTGGATGTGCTGGTACACGTAGCCCTACCGTATCTTGACCACCAGTAATAAAATCCTTTGCTAACGCACTTTTTTTAAGTATCAAAGTCATTGGCCCTGGCCAAAACTCTTTTGCAAGTTGGATTGCATAATCAGGCATTTCTTTGGCCCAGCTCTCTAACTGCTTAATAGATGAAATGTGCACTATCAGTGGGTGGCCAGTTGGTCGTTCTTTCACTGAGTAAATTCTGCTAACTGCTTTTTCATTCGAAGCATCAGCACCTAATCCATAGACAGTCTCGGTTGGAAATGCCACCAGATGACCGTCGATTAACGCCTTAGCAGCCCATTTAATTTCACCTGGTGTTGGATTACTGATTATTTCCATGTATAAATCATCCCATTTAACTAGTTTTGATCTGTTCGAATTGAGCGATACCCTTGCGTCTTCAAGTCCCCATCGTCTAGTGGCCTAGGACGTCGCCCTTTCACGGCGTTAACACGGGTTCAAATCCCGTTGGGGACGCGCAGGAGTTGGAGGAGATATCAACTTCGGAAGGTAAGGCCCAGTAGCGCAGTTGGTTAGCGCGCCGCCCTGTCACGGCGGAGGTCGCGGGTTCAAGTCCCGTCTGGGTCGCGAGGTGCTTAACTGCACTTTGTTTGGCTGAGTAGCTCAGTTGGTATGAGCGAACGACTGAAAATCGTTAGGTCGCCGGTTCGATCCCGGCCTCAGCCACCGCCTCTCAACAATTAACAGTTAGGTATCGATGATTTCAAAACTGAAGCGCTTGAAAAATAGATATTTTGACTACTCGATGCTTCGCTGGGCACTCGTCGGCGCAAGTACAACAGTGATAGATTTTTTATTGTTTATTTTTCTCTATGGACAGATTAATTCAGTTTATTTGGCTAATTTAATTTCTGCTTCTGTTGCAACCTCTATAAACTACTTCACCCATCATCGATGGACTTTCAAGAGCGGTGAAAACCACTCACGTTCAGGCTTTAAGTATTTACTAAATCTCTGCTTCTGGTGGCTAGTATCAACAACGTTCATAAAATCACTAGTTGAACTGGGTTTTGACCCAAGAGCTGCTAAATTAGCTCCCTTGTTCCTTATTGTACCAATAAATTATTTTGTGTTGAATAAATTGGTTTTCAAAAAGAAAATCTAATTGTCTTTTGTTCTGAAAAACAAAGCAAAAAGCATTATCCAAAATATCAATGACCCAAATATTAGAAATAATGAAATTTGCTGAGTTGATTTTGATAACAAAATAGCAATGCTTGCAAATAAGCCACATGATGCCCAAAGCACAAAGGCTGATTGCTTTCTGGATAATCCAGATCTGATTAACCTGTGAGAAAGATGATCCTGCCCACCTTGGAATGGTGAGGCATGTCTTCTTAGCCGAGAAAACACAGCAACAGATGTATCCAATATTGGAATTGCAAGCAGAAAAAAGGGGGTTAAATAAGAGCCAATTTGGGTTCTAGAAGTTGGTTCAAATCTAACTGTGAGTGTTGCAAGTAGCACTCCAAGAAATAATGCTCCTGCGTCCCCCATATAAATCTTGGCTGGACTCTTATTCCAAACTAGAAAACCCAGAGTGGCCCCAGCTGTAACAATGGAGAGTGCTGCAATCAAATACTGATCGCCATTTAATGCCAAGAATGCAAGAGCGATTGAGGATATTGCTACTGCCCCAGCAGCTCCGCCATCTAAATTATCAAAGAAGTTTATTGAATTACATATTCCAACTACCCAAAAAATTGTTATAACAGAATCAAATAAAGTTGAACCGGTTGGATTCCCAACATTATCAGTAGTGATAAGAATACTTGCAGTAAATATTCCAGCTACTGACTGAGCAATAAATCTTGGGAGCGGAGATAAATTTTTCAGGTCATCCCATAATCCGATTAGTCCTAATAATAGTGCTGGTCCAAGTACCGATGTTGCTAACCAAAACGTAGTTGAGGTAAAATCTGAAACTAGTGAAGCTGAGTAAGAAACAAAAATTACTCCAATGATTATCGCTACGCCACCAAGGTATGGAACCGGTTTTTTGTGAGATTTATGTGATGAATTTGGTCTATCTACAACATCTGTCGCAATTGCAATTTTTCGCATTAATGGAGTCAGTGCGCCAACTAGTAAATAGGAAGTTAGGAAAAGTAAAAAATACTCTTGATTTGTGATTCCCATTTGACTAAATCGTAATTGTTATGCTGATCCAGATTTGCGCCTGTGCATCTTAGGTGCTGATCCACCTGTTTGACCCGAGCCAACTTTTGAACCAGATGTTGGTCCAGCACTTTTTCCAGAAGTGCTTCCTTTTTGTTTTTTTGCGAGCGCAGCTAGCATCTTCGCCTTTGCATCTTCTGCCTGATTCTTGCCCTCACTCATAATTAATTTCCACCATTCTTTGTGCTGTTATTAGGTGTTGCAGAAAGAAGCGCTTTAACTTCAGACTCTTTATACCGGCGGTGCCCGCCTAAGGTTCTAATTGAAGTTAGCTTTCCTGACTTTGCCCAACGAGTCACAGTTTTTGGATCTACTCGAAATAAGGAGGCAACCTCAGAAGGTGTTAATAGAACCTCTTGATCAGAGCTCACATCCACTACCTTCCCAAGAATTCTTTTCGTAAATGTCCATTTCGTACCTTATGGGGCAAGTATTGTGGTTTTAAACAATAAATGCCATTTATTTGCTCACATTGCCTGCTCAAAGGATGCAACTTTGCGCCAGCGAGTTACTAAACGCTCATAGCCTTGGCCTGCCAACGCCCCATCACCTGCTGCTAATCCAGCAAGGGATTTAGCAACATCCTCAATTGAAGTATCAGCAGTTAATCCAGGCTCACCATTTTCAACAATTGATTTTTCTAGATAAACAGCTAACCCTCCATAATCACACTCGACAATTGATTGATCGTTAAAGATTTGTAGCCATTGCAGTAAATCTGCTATTTCCTGCTCGATCGGACCATTACCAAATGCATTTACCACCGCTTGATGAGCAAATAGACACCTTTGTTTGGCATTTGAAATTGAGGTTCGAAGAATTGTGTAGGCGCCATCTACATTGCTTCCACGAAGTCGATCTGAAGGTTCAAATAGTGCAAACCAGCGAGGTGGAATACTCCAGGTAGCGGTAATGATGTGTGAGACCTTGTCCTCTACTACCTCTGAATTTACATTAATTGCATCCTCTATTTTTGGAGGTAGAAAAAACTTACTTAAAGTGACAGGTAATGAAGATTTAAAATCATCCAGTGCTGCCCAGCATCTAGCAGCAGTTGACCAAGGGGCGATATATCTTTTTCTTTCATGCTCTAACACATGAGCACCATCTGGCTTTAAAGCAGGTGGTTCGGCAACAATTGTTCTACGCAATGCTTTCTTTTGTTCATCCCAGCCAGTTGGAGATGTAACTGCGATTTGATTCCACCTTGCTTGGTCATCTGGCTTAAAGGAAGTTATTGGTTCATAAACCCTTAAGGATGCAACATAAGGTGTTGGTCGCATTTAGTAATTTAATTAATTACGAGGGGTGTAGTTGTCATTAGAGGAATCATCATCAAATCCTTTATCCTCTTTAGCTTCACCATGTAACTCTTTTGCTAATCGCTCTAAATCCATATCTTGATTTGAGTATTTAAGATCTCTTGCCACTTTAGTTTGTTTTGCTTTTGAACGGCCGCGTCCCATAACAGGCCTCCCTCAATATTTCTCTTCTGTCAGGTGAGGTAGATTAGCGCAAAGCTGGGCCATCAACCATTGCAGGCTTTCCGCCCCGCAAAAGCGTCTTTAGCCCCACTGCCTGCAAGAAAAGACTCATACCCATTATTGGGATCCTAAATCGGTGATCTCCTATTGAAATCAAGGAGATCAGCCAGTTACTTCCAATTGCAATCATTGCTAAGTTTCCGATGAACCGTTCTAAAGATTTCTGGCGCAATAACACCAAATACCCATAGAACATAATTGCTACGCCACTTAACAGCCAAACCCATGAAATTAGCTTTCCAAATCCACCAAACACTAAATCGACACCTTCTTGTGTGCTAGTTACGTTCTTAACTGGATTTATCTTTAGCCAAGGATTTCTTGCCATAGTTCCGTTAGCCTCTGGACCAAACCAAGGTGACCAGAAGTAAATTGATTTGTTATAAAAAAGATTAAGTGATTTAACTGGATTACTTAAATACCAAGCTAAAACGCACCGAACCCGTTGATTGTCTTTTTGGACTTCAGTGCCTGATAAATTGCAATCGACACCAGATTCTCCCTTACCATAGCCACCAGTGGCTTCGTTTCCTGCCCCAATTGACATAGTTACACCTAAATTTGTTGAAATGCTTGTAACTCCAATTGCTTTGTAATTTCTATACATCAATGAGGCCGGAATTATTAAGCTCACTAATACTCCAATGATCAAAATCACTGATCCGGCCTTAATTCCACATCGAGTGACAATCCAAAAACAAAGAATTAAAATTCCTGCAACTAACAACCTAGGCTGCATAAAAGCTAAAAGTCCATAAATTATTGCGTTGATAAGTACATACGATTTAAATTTTGAATTATTTTTCTCGATAAAATCTTTTACTATTAATGCAGCTGTGAATAAAAATCCAGAAGCAGTGAAACTTTCATATCCGATTGCTAATGAACTTAAAGATAGAGTTGGATTAAATATTATAAACAAAAAAATTAGAAAGGAGTACTTCTTTAGGCGAGTCCGGGATAATTGAACAGCAAAGAAATAAGCTGATAATGAAAACACTATAGTTTGAACTATTGATAAAGTGGTCAGTACCCATGAGGCGCCAAGTTTAGAAAGCAATAAAATAACTAGTGGATAGCCTGCTGGCCAATAATTTAATATTCCCTCAGCAGAAAAAACTCCGTCACGTAAAAGTCCGTTATATCCAGTTAGGTAGTTCTCCCCATCTGCGCCAAGCCAGATTCCATCTATTGAGAAGGGTTTACCACCAATCGGGAAGGATATTCCAACAATTCTGGCGATGACTATCAGTTTTAGAACAAATACACCTATTGACCAATAAACAAAGATTTTTTGGAAATTTCGCTCCGGGTTTATTCGAGCGCGTTTAGATTTACTAGCCATTTAAACCTCCACCAAAACTTTTTACTAGTTTACTCGCCTCGTTGAAAAGATTTGATAAATCTGCGCTTGTGCCTGAGGCTGAAATCAAGCCTGTACCCACTAACTCATCCCACCTCAGGGGATATTGAATTAAAGCCATTAAGGTTTCAGGAGACATCTCAACCACATTAGGTGGAGTTCCTCGTCGGTGATTTCCACCTTCTACACATTGGATCGCAGCGAATGGCGGTATTCGCAGTTCAACAGATCTTCCCGGCGCTAACTCTTGGACTAATTTAAGTATCTGCTTAACATGAGCCTTCATTTCCAAATCTTGGTTCATCGAAGATCTGTTAATTCAACCTTTGAGATCTTATCTCTTATTCGACCTGTGATCATTTCCTTGACAGAAAGGGTCTGCACTAAAGCAAGGCCGGCAAACTCTGATGGGTTTGAAATTACCTTGGTTAAGTGATCAAGTGAGAGTGGAAAATTTTTTTCATTAGACAGAGCAGCAAAGAATTTATTTGGCGCGGTAGTAGTGGCGTATTTTTGAATAATTTCATGTGCAACCTCTCTGCCCATTCCTGACTTTACACACTCCATTAAAATATTTGTGGTCGCAAGTAGTGGAAGCTGCTCACTTAGTTCTTTCTCTATATTCTCTTCATATATTCCAAACTCATTTAAAATTGTCATAAAGGTATGAAGGAGCCCATCTAAAACATAAAATGAATCAGGAATAACAACTCTTCTAACTACAGAACATGAAACATCACCCTCATTCCATTGATCCCCGGCTAAATCAGCAGCCATTGTGTTATAGCCACGAAGTAAAACCATCATGCCGTTTATGCGCTCAGATGATCTTGAGTTCATCTTATGAGGCATTGCAGACGAACCAACCTGGCCTGCTTTAAATCCTTCACTTACTAAACCGCTTCCTGCCATCAACCTGATTGTGGTTGCCATTGAGGAAGGAGCGGAAGCTATCTGTAATAGCTTAGATACAACCTCAAAATCAACTGATCTTGGGTAGATCTGTCCAACTGAGGCCCAAGTATTTTTAAAACCAAACTCCTCTTCGATGCTTTTTTCTAACTGCGCAAAATCCTCACCCATGGCATCTAGCGCGTCCTGAGATGTTCCAACCGGGCCTTTTATGCCACGAATAGGAAGACGAGCAATCAACTCCTTAAGCGCACTATGGGCGAACAACAACTCCTCAGCACAGGAAGCAAATCTTTTACCTAAAGTTGTTACCTGGGCTGCAACATTATGCGATCTACCTACCATATAGGTTTTCTCATACTTACTAATTTTTTCATTTAGTAAAAATAAGGTTTGGAGTGTTCTGTACTCAATCAATTCAAGAGCTGCTTTGATCTGAATTAACTCAATGTTCTCAGTTAAATCACGGCTAGTAAGTCCAATATGTATCTTTTCAACACCAGCTAGCGCGTTGAACTCTTCAATCCGTGCTTTAACATCATGTCTAGTTTTCATCTCTCGCTTATCAATCGAATCTAAATCAACTTTTTCGATTACCTTCTCATACGCTTTGATATCACTATCTGTGATTGGAAGACCTGCTTTTTGTTGCAATTTTAAAATTGTTATCCAAAACTTTCTCTCATTAATAATTTTATTTACTGGATCAAAGATTGCCACCATCTCCTTTGTGGCATATCTATTTGCAAAAACATTTGGGGTAATACTCATGCGATTAGATCCCTAACTACAATAGTTTCATCCCGGCCGGGTCCAACGCCTATGGCACTTATTTGAACTCCTGATACCTTCTCTAAAAACTTCACATACTCCTGAGCATTCTTTGGAAGATCTGTAACATCTTTAGCCTTTGAGATATTTTCTTTCCAGCCAGGTAGGTACTCATATATTGGCTTGGCATGGTGGAAATCAGATTGTGAAGCAGGTAGCTCTTCAACGCGCTT
>Ga0164292_10003003_pt1 | contig 13741 bp, 15 predicted proteins | sample GEODES117metaG_FD_111486 | JGI IMG/M metagenome (GOLD analysis project Ga0164292, IMG submission 111486) | Eutrophic lake water microbial communities from Lake Mendota, Wisconsin, USA - GEODES117 metaG | ecosystem: Environmental > Aquatic > Freshwater > Lake | place: USA: Lake Mendota... | reverse complement strand
TTTAACAAGTAATTTTTTATAAAGTTCTTCATTTGTTTTGTTTTTAATTGCTACTGAATCGGTTAGTGAATCTATTTTTTGAGAATAAAACTTGTAAAGCATATTGATTGTATCTGCTTGTGACACTTTCATTATTACCACCGAATCACCTCTAAATACTCTTTTAACGGGGTATTGGGAGTAACTGGAATGGCACAAGAGTATCAAAGCTAATACTATCAAACTTTGCTTTAGTTTCATTTAATTCTATTTTTAATTCTTTGTTTTCTTCTTTTAATCCTACAATTTGACTAATGGTCTGCTTTACTATCTTTTTTTGTTCTTTACTAGCTGCATCTTGCAATGTAGCTTGAGCTTGGATATTAGACTGCGCTTTTTTTAAAAGCATATCCAATTCTTGATCCTCTTTTGACTCCTCACTTACACCTTGAGCTGTAACACCACAACCAAATAAAAATATAAATACTAAGTATTTCATTATTTAAGGGATTTTATAGCTCCTAAATCATTTAACATTTTTAATTGGGATGCGGTTACTGCACCTGAAGAATCGCTTCTTCTTAATGCATCTTGTACTGCATCTAGTCTTGTTTCTACCTTATCAACCCTTCTATCTTGCTTATCTGCATTGGTCTGGAATGTGCTTCTTATATCTACATACAAATAACCCATTGCTATAATAGCTAAAAATGCAATTGCTTCCTTTGGATGCTTAACGAAATCTTTAAAGCTTACAGGCAATGGATTTGCAGATACATTTACATCTTTTTTTTCATCTGTCTTTTTTGTTGCTGGCATTGTTAAAATATTTTAGAGTAGTATCCTAATTGGAACTGCTTATTGTTAGTAATATTTAATTGGATAATCCCTTTATTAGGTGATTTGTAAATCAAGCCTCCCCCATATCCAAAATTATTTTCTTGCTTAGTTGCCATTACTCCCCAATATAGTGCTGCTTTTGGTGGTGGTGGTGGCGTGCGTAATTCTCTTACTTTCACAATAGTTTTTTCAGTAAAATGTGCGTCATATCCTCTACCAAAAATCTTATTTTGAGAGATTGTATCTTGAATAGATACGTAGTTATCCGTATTTATACGCAAAGTATCTAAATAAACTTTTACCTTATTATAATCATTAACTATATAGGTGGTATCGTGTACCTCCTTAACTTGGTAAATTGTATCTAAAACAACAAAAGGGATAGCATCCCCTTTTTTATATTTCCTTATTGTGTCATGTTTTATTAGCGTGTCTATCGTAGTGATAACTTTAGCATCGCCTCCCTTATGAGGGGCTAAAACGAAAAAAAGCACTACAAATGTAAGTGCTAAAATTAGGATGTTTTTAACCATTATTTTTATGTTTAAAAAACTGCTTTTTAATAAAACCATACATTTGCATCCCTAACCAAACAATTGTCATCAAATAAACTACAGTTTGTAATAGTGGATTTAACACTACTATTCCTAAAATATTTAGCCATGATATAGCCATTGTTATAACACCCAAAGGTGTAAAATCACTATCTATTTGGTCAAAATTGCTCATTTTTTTTAACAAATATAACTAATATTATATTATATTTTTTAAATTGTCCATTTTTTTTCAGGACAAGCATCTGCACCTACTGGACTAAATACTTTTGCACTGGTGGTGCATCCACATTTACCACAATAATCTCTTATTGCAGATTGCACCCAAAACTCACAACCAGCACATATTTCAAGTCTTTTTTCTGCTACTTCTTTTTGTTCTTCAGTGGGGTTAAATGCAGTTGCATAAGAAATTAGGATCTCTTTTATTTTGTTCATATAAATAAATTTTTATATTTATCATGTTCGCCCCAATATGGGTGATTTTGAATTAAATTATCTTTCTTGTAAATACTATTATGTGATGTAAAATGTACTCCATGATTAATATGAATGGCTTCATTTTCACAATGCCATTTCTTTCTTGTAAAGGTTTGAGATTCTATTAACCCGCTATTGGTAACCAATGCATTTGGTAAAATGCTCAAACAATGCTGAATAGCATCATTTAATCTCATAGTCATTTGGTGGAAAGGTTCATCGTCTTGACCTCTTTTTTGCCATCCTTCTATGCAAACGCCTCCATAATTCATATTAGTTAAAATATCGCCATGATCAAAATCTGGGTAATCAAAATAGCCTTTTGGGTACATAACATCATGCTCTAGAAAAGAAACGTAGTCATATTCTCCCATTGTCTTTGCCGTATATAGACATTGCATAATTTGAAGAAGTTGATTAAGATGAGATTGGCTTTTGTACCAGCTATTTAATTGCTGAAATGGAACATTTGGCATATGCTCCCATGTACAAATAACTATGTCAGCTACTCCATCGCTAGCATCTTTTATTGTATCTAAAGACTTATATATTGAGTCCCATATTTTATGGTTGTTGTTATTAGAATAAAATATACCTAATTTCCGGTTATTTGATTTAGGATAAACAAAAGTATCACCTTCTCTTACTGTAGCAGTAAAACCATCTTCAAATTCAATTTCTAAATATTTTACTTGCCCGACAGCAGGATCACCAATTATATCATTATTTACTCTTATGACTAATTTATTAGCCAACACTCTATTTTGTAGAATATCTTTGCAATCCTCACCTCCGTATGTAGCTTTTTTTATTTTCATTTTATCTTTTTGCGTGCATTATTCCCATTACATTTATATCAGTACAAAACCATCCAAATTGATTGGTAGCAAATATATCAAAACCTAGTTCAGTTAATTTTTCTTCTAATATTTTTTTACACTCTGGATTGTGATATTCAACGGCAATTTCTTCTACTGATTCAAATTGTTCTGCTGTAATATTTTTCATATGATGCTCATAACCTTCAATATCCATTTTAATTAATTGTGGCTTATGATCTATAATTAAGTTAGCTAAATCATCAAATTCTAAAATTGTTTTGCAAATAAAAGTGTGGTCAAGAAAAGTTTGATTTAACTTTTCAATTTCTCCGCATGCTGCATCTACACCAATTATTTTTTTAGCCCCCCTACTTATAAAATATTGAGGAGTTGATTCAAATGGCTGGAATAACCATCCACACCCTAAATCCAATACCACCTTGCCTTCCACGCTTTGAATATCGTTCCAATGTTCAAGTGGATTTTCTGACTCTACTATTTTTGTTGTCATAATAAATCTGATTTTTTAGCTGTTTCTTGTATTATTTCCCAATATTTTTTACTTGCTGTCCCTTCTTTTATATCCAAAGTTTCACTATAAGGCAACGTATTTATATACAATGCTTTATAAAATAAACCACTTGCTGTATCTGTAACGCCCGCATTATGGAATATATTTAATCTATCCCAATCCGCTTCGGTACTTGTTGCCCAAGCAAATTCTAGTGATGGGTGGCATATAGTTTCTTTGCCCATTTTCCATCCGTTCCAAAGCACACACCACATATCGCTACACCATATCTGTAATTCATGATATGATGGATTTATGGCTTTCTTTTCATTGTTTATATCGGTTATTTCTTTAAATAGCCTTTCGCAATCTTTTTCTACTCTTGCCCAATATTCTGCATTGATACCCTTCATTAGATATTGTGCGCCTATTGCATTTAGTTCGTTGTCTTTTACTAGTTGCTTATCTATGTCTACTATTTCGCACATTTTATCTAATATATCTTCTCCTTTGCCTATAATGTAGTCGTGTCCTATGTACCATCTGCAATCAGATCCATACCATTTGTCGTCTTGTAAAAATTGGTTCCAATCAATTGGCTTAGTAAATACAATATCACAATCATGATACAAAATAGCTTCATTTTCTAATTCAGGGAAAGCTTGAAAATGTTGTTTTAAGATGTTTGGTCTTATGGAAGATATGTAATGCCTTGTTTCTCTAGTGTCATCATAGAAAAAAAATCTCGCTGGATAACCATTAGCTAATTTTATCCAATTTTCTGGGATTACTCCATTTACTTTCCAACATACTATATCAACATTATTAGGATTAATACCAACACTAATGAAATTATTCAAAAGTGTTTCAACTTGCCAAACGTAATAATCACTTGCTGGCTGCGCACAAATAAAACGTAAATTCATATTATTTATAAGATTTTTCTTCCATTAATTCAGAACCATATTTTTGGTTAATTTGCTTCTTTATAATGGCTCTCACATCATTCAATTGGTAAACTTCCCTAGCCAACTCCACAAATTTTTCTCCAAAATAATTTTTATGCTCGCAATCCCTTAGATCATCCTCTACTTTCCATAGCCTTTTATTTATATCATAAAGCTCTTGGGTTAATGGCTCTGTTAATGTTTCAGGATATTTTTTTAATAGAGCAGATTTAATTATTTTCCATTCTTTTTCTACGTTTTCCAGCTTTTCATTGTCATGAATGAATAGCTTTTTTATGGTTAATATAGTATACTTATCTACTACTTCACCGATACTTACTTCTATTTTCATAATGCAATATTATGAAATTTTATTTGTTTTTTAATTAAATTAATTACTTTTGTAAATATGCCACACAGTTTCAGCTATTTTAAGGAAGATATTAAGCAATATCTAGTAGAAAATTTAAGTAAAAACGCTAAAATATTAGACGCAGGCCCCGGGATAGGGACATATTCAATGCTCCTAAAGGACTATGGATTTGATATGGATGCTGTTGAAATCTTTGAACCTTATGTAGAAAAGTACAATTTAAGGGATAAGTATAAGAATGTATTTGTGCAAAGCATTGTTGGGTTTGATATTACTCCATATGATTTTGTGATTTTAGGGGATGTTCTAGAGCATATAGCTACCGAAGATGCCCAAGTCCTTATAGATTCAATTATAAGCCAAAATAAGGGCTGTTTAGTGGCAATCCCATATATGATGGAACAAGGGGAACATGAGGGTAATATCCATGAAACACATTTACAACCAGATTTAACATTGGAAGTAATGGAGCATAGATACCCAGATTTGCAGCTAATCTATGGAAATGAATATTACGGATACTACATAAATAAACCCCAAAAACATGAAAAAGCTTACGTCCTTTATGCTGACGATTCCTATTTTGATCTTGTGGATGCTTGTTGTCGTTCCATTAGAAATTACAGCTCTTATCCTATTTACGTTTATATGCTTAATTCAGATAAAAAAGTAAATGTAGTAGACGTTAATACAATAAAATGGGATTGTGATGTTAAAAGCTACATTAAAAGAAAAGATTTTATAGATAGATTAGACAAAAGTATTTACAAGCTTCTTATTGAAAGACCTAAAATTACAAAAGATGCTTTAACTAATTATGCAAAAACAATAGCTTATGTTGATACTGATTCTGTTGCAAGTGCTTATGTAGATAGGATTTTTGACTTCTATGACTATGATTCAACCTATCCTTATTTTGTAGAAGGGGTGTATGACTATTTGCATATAAATGGTCGTGGTGGGGCAGATAGCCGAGATGATTTAAGCACTACCTTAGAGCATCCGGCTTGTGATTTATTTGGCATAAACCAATATGTGAGGCAAAGATATAGACAAACGGGATATTATGTTGCTGGGCAAAAAACAATAGACTTTTTAGATGAATGGTATTGGATGTGCAATCATCCTAAAATAGTAGCAAATCATCAATGGTATGCTCCATATCACGAAGAAACAATAATGAATGTATTGCTATATAAAAGACTTGCTTACAATGGCTTGCCTTGTATGTATGTTAATGGTTTACATTCTAATTTAGAATTTACGGGAGAAGCTAGAGTAGATGGCAATTGGCTTAGAATACCTGCAAAGAAAGAAGATTTATTATTTTATCATGGAGAAAAGGATATAAACAAGATAAATGAATTTATTGGTGGCGAAAAGAAAATGAGAATACTATATCTAGCACCTCATTTGAGTACAGGTGGCATGCCTCAATTTTTGCTTAAAAGAATTGAAGCTCTTAATGATTATACTGATTGTGAAATATATGTTGTTGAATATCAATGTTATAGCTTAGATTTTGTGGTTCAAAGAGATAAGATAAAAAGTTTACTAGGAGAAAACTTTACTACTTTGTATGAAGATAAGATGGAGCTATTCAAGGTAATTGATAAATGGAGGCCTGATTTAATACATATAGATGAGCCATCAGAAAGGTTAGATATGGGAATGGTAAAAAGACTTTATGATTCAAATAGAAAATATAGAATTGTAGAAACTTGCCACGATGTATCTTTTGATCCTGACAAAGAAAAGATATTTCACCCAGATTCATATATATTCTGTAGCCCATATCACGAGCAAACCTTTGCTAATATGGTATCTAAATTTGTTACAATAGAATACCCTATAAATCAAAAGCCATTTGATCAAGCTCATTATATACAAGCAATAAATGAATTAGGCTTATCTATGCATAAAAAGAATGTTTTAAATGTTGGATTATGGACATCTGGTAAAAATCAAGGAGAAGGAATTGAAATTGCTAAAAAATATCCAAATATAGATTTTCATTTTGTTGGGAACCAAGCTGGGAACTTTAAAGATTATTGGGAGCCATTAATGAAAGATTTGCCTCCAAATGTTAAAGTGTGGGGAGAAAGAAATGATATTGATAAATTTATGACCGCAGCTGACATTTTTATGTTTAATTCCACTTGGGAATGTAACCCCTTAGTTTTAAGGGAAGCCATTAGCTACGGATTGCCTATTATAGCTAGAAATTTGCCTCAATATGGAAATATGTTTACCGATTATTTACAGCCAATTGATAGTGATTTAAATACCCTAGAATGTAATTACGAAGTACCTACAGACAATACCACCCCTATATTTGCTTTTAGACAAGAGGATGCTTATAAAAAAATAATTGAACTACCTATTCAAAATCAAAAAGCATCTATCACGCAACACTTTGTTGATAATCCGTTTTTAGAAATTAAAGGCAATGTTGATGATTTATTTAAAGTTGCATTTTATGATGGGGAAGGTAAATGCCAATATGAAAACTTTGTTAAATCAAATCATTGGATAAAGCTAAATAGAACATATTTTACCAATTGGACAACTAAGGTTTGGCAAAATAATCAGATGATATATGCAAATTATTTACATTTAAATGGCAAAAGAGTATTTATTGTATTAGAAAGTAAATCATTAGGAGATACATTGGCTTGGGTTCCTTATGCATTAGAGTTTCAAAAACTACATCAATGTAAGGTTATATTGTCCACTTTTTGGAATAAAATACTGGACTATCCTGAATTGGAATTAGTAGAACCGGGTGTAGTTGTAGATAACATTTATGCTTTATATAGATTAGGATGGTTTTATAATAGTGATAAAGAACCAGAAGTTCCAAATACTATTCCATTACAGAAAGCAGCTACAAATATACTAGGTCTTGAATTTAAAGAAATAAGACCTATTTTGAAGATTGAAAACAAAAGCAAGCTTAGTGGTAAATATATTACTATAGCCACTAATTCAACTTCTGGATGCAAGTTTTGGACTAGAGAAGGCTGGCAAGAGGTAATCAATTATTTACACGAGGAAGGATATGCTGTAATAAACGTATCTAAAGAGGACAATCCATTTGATAATTGTACTAAAATATCTGATACTTCAATAGAAAACACGATTGATGTAATATTAAATAGTGAATTCTTTATTGGTCTTTCTAGTGGGTTAAGCTGGCTTGCTTGGGCTTTAAAAAAGAAAGTAATAATGATAAGCAATTTCACTTCCGCTGATCACGAATTTCAATTAGACTGCATTAGAATAACAAATACCAATGTTTGTAATAGCTGTTGGAATGAAAATGGGATTATCTTTGATAAGGGAGATTGGAATTGGTGCAAACATAAAGACACTGACAAACACTTTGAATGTCATAAATCAATAACAGCTCAGATGATTATAGAAAAAATAAAGGCAGCGATTTAAGCTGCCTATTTATTATTATTTATCTAATTGTTCACTAATTTCAACTAGGAACTTAGAAACAACTAAGAATTTCATGTTTTTATACAAATCTCTCAATTTGTTAAATTCACTATCTTCTAACTCTAAAGTTGCTGTCTTTTGTAATAATTCTTCTACAGGAGCAGTTGTTTCAAAAAGCTCTTTAAACTTGTCTAACTTATCCAAAAGTTTTAATCTAACAAGCATTTCCTCTACATTAATACCACCCTCTGTTGGGTTATTAATAACTGCTCTTAAAATAGCGTATGTACTTACATACTGATCTTGTCCTTCTTGGGTTTCTTTTACAATCTTTAATTCTATTGATTTCATGTTTTTATGTTTTAAAGACAAAATTAAGTTAATTTATTTAATTAAAAAAATATTTTACCCTATGGAGTGTTTAATAATGCTTTTCTATATATTTGATTCCAAGCACGAGCTGTTGTAGTACTGACTAAAAAACTAGATCCTCCATTTGTACTGTAATTAAACTGACCTATGTTGTTTAACATCATTGCAATATAGTTATTTGTAATACCTCCAGTGACTGCTGTACCACCAGCTATTTCTATAGCATTATTATATCCACCACTTTGTGCAAAAGTACTGCCTGAATTAAATGATGCTACAACTAAAGGTGAAAAATTAGAGGGATCGTAAAATGGTGTACTTGTGGTTTCGTTTGTAGATCCCACCATAACTTGGCCATTATCTGATATAGTGGCAGAGATAAATCCTACCTGTCTTGGCCGAGAAAGTCCAACAGTATTTGAATATCTTTCATTCCAATTAACACCAAAATCATTTGTAACAGATGCTTTTATACCTTGTGATCCACCTAATCCCGGTCTAGCCCAATCGCTTGTTAAAAATTGATTTTGACCTGTACCATCTAATGCAATATCAAAAAATCTTGAAAACTCGCTACCTCCACTTCTTGTCCAAGTAGATCCATAGTTAGTTGAGTAAATTCTAAATGACCAAGGTCTTGGCCTATTAATCCCTCCCGGATCTACTTCATAGGAATAAACAGCAGTCATATATTGGCCATTGCCTGATACTGATATTTTAAATGGATAGTCTTGATACATATTAACATTCATAGAATCTGTATATATAGTACCAAATGAACTACCATAATCTGATGATGCTACAAGCATAGCTTTTTTGAGACCTCCTACATTTAATGTGTTTGTTAGACCTGCTATACCTATATATTGTCCATTATTAGACATAGCTACACTTGTCGGATAAAGGTTGCCACCAAAAACCCCACTTATTAACTTTTGTGTGAATGTAGAACCACCATCACTAGATAGATAAACTACAAGATTTAATGAATTAGTAACAACTGCAATATATGTTCCTGTACTATCTCCTGCTATCCCCATCCAGTTGTAAGCTGATGTAAGACCTGATAATGCTGTAAATGTATTGCCTCCATCTAAAGATTTATAAGCAGCTGTTCCTGCCACACCATACATTGTGTATGGAGAAGTACTAGTAATTCCTGATAAATCTTCTTTAGTTACTAATTGATTTGATGCTTTGGCAGCATATGATGGAAGTGATGTATTTATATTTACATAAGTATTAGCTTCAGTTTTTGTTATCTGTTTAGTACTAACTGGTATAGCAGCTTTAGCTGTAAATACACCTTGATTAACACCACTTTGTAAATTATTAAAACTAATTGTCTGATTTTGACTCAAATCATTATATGCCATATTATTTTAGTTTAGCTTCTAATTCAGCAATGCGTTTTTCTAAAGCAGCTATTTTTAATGTGTGAACATCCATATAGTTCAAACTTAACTTTTCTTCAGATTCAGTAACCAAATCTGGAAGTATTTCTTGTACTTGTTGTGCTGAATAGCCATATCTTACTTGTCCACTTTCATTATCTGTACGAATGAATTTAATTACGTCTATACTTGTTAAATCTATCTGAGGATTGGTTTCTATGACATTTTTAAATCTAATATCTGAACCTTCAAAAAATGCCCCCGCAGTTAAATTTCCGCTTGAATTTAAGGACATTAATATAGTAGCAGCAGTACTATTATACCATCTATAGGAAGCCGCTTGTGTTGCCATTCCAACTTCTGCAATATCAACAATTTCAACTAATCCATTACCAGAAAGAGTATTATTACTACCAAATTTATATTTTGTTGCAGTAAAGGTACCAGTTGAACCAGAATCACCATATAAAGTAACACCTGCTGTATTAGTTCTAACACTCCAACCACCATTATGATGTAAAAAACCTATATCATTATTAGTGTCTGCATACACATATCCTCTAAGACTTGCTTGATTGCCTCCTGTAAATAATCTCAACGAAGAAACTGAAACTCCTGATGATGATATATCATAATAACCTGAATCTTTTGATGCAAAATACATCGCAGTCGCACTATTATGCAAACCTCTGAATGTGGAATTATTAATAAACCATCCTCCATTAGATACAATATTACCATCACCATATACAAAAGCCGCTTCTGCATTTGCAGATACTAAAACTAATGCCCCTGTTGCATAATTGCCAATATAAGCACCAAATCCGCCTGATGGATAAATCCTAAGACCCGCAGAATTTGTTGCTCCTATTGCATGAATACTAACATATGGCTCTACTCCAAAAACTCTTAAAGGATTATTCCCCCCTGCTATATCAACTTCAGATCCATTTGATGTAATATTACTATTACCAATAGTAGATGCTGATGTAAATTTAGTTATATAATTTGTAGTACCTGATACAGAAACAGAAGTGCCTGAAGAACCATTTCCGCCATTTACTCCAGACGAACCTGAAGAACCATTATTACCATTTACTCCAGACGAACCTGACGAACCCGAAGAACCCGAAGAACCTGACGTTCCAGAAGTGCCTGAAGTACCGGTTGTACCCGAAGTACCAGTTGTACCCGAAGTACCTGAACTACCTGAAACACCCGAACTGCCACCAGTTCCATTAGTACCGCTAGTACCCGAAGTACCAGTTGTACCCGAAGTACCTGAACTACCTGAAACACCCGAACTGCCACCAGTTCCATTAGTACCGCTAGTACCGCTAGTTCCGCTAGTACCTCTAGTACCTGATGTGCCAGATGATCCTGTGGTGCCAGACGATCCTGATGTACCATTAGTTCCTGAAGTACCTGAACTGCCTGAAGAACCTGAACTACCTGTAGAACCTGAACTGCCTGAAGAACCTGAGCTACCTGAAGAACCTGATGTTCCTGTGGTTCCAGAAGTACTAGTAATACCAGAAGAACCTGAAGTTCCTGAACTACCATCACCACCGCTAGCACCAGCTAAGTTGACAATCCATGCTGCATAAGTACCTGAACCAACTGTGGTTGCTGGAGCGCCAAATGAAAGAGATCCCGTACTAGGATTATATGCTGTAACTACTGATTCTTGATAGTTTGTAATATTATATACAATAAGGATAGTTTGACCAATTGTATATGCCAATGCTGTCTGTACTGTTATAGTACCGCTATTACCTAAAGTAAAAGAAGTTGTTGAAGTAGTAAAATACTTATCTCCAGAATACCCTGAAGTTCCACTAGTACCTGTTGTTCCACTACTGCCACTTGTTCCGCTTGTACCGCTAGTCCCAGATGTTCCGCTTGTACCTGTAGTGCCTGAACTGCCAGATGTGCCACTTGTTCCGCTTGTGCCAGATGTGCCACTTGTTCCTGAAGTTCCTGTACTACCGCTTGTGCCTGACGTACCAGTTGTCCCAGAACTACCAGAACTACCCGAGCTACCAGAACTACCTGCTGTACCAGAAGATGAGCTATAAATAGGCACATTTAAGACATTACCACTAAATGTAGATGGTCCACTAACACCATTTGTCGTAAGACTTATAGGCAATTGATAGTCAACATTAGGAACTGCTGTGCTAAAATTAGCATCTAAGTTTCCTTTAATTATACCATCAATATTAGGTAATTCACTTAAAATTGTATTTTTGCTCATCTTTTTAGAATTATGCTATTGGTGCTTCTACTATTGGTGCTTCTGTTGTTGTTGTTGTTGTTGCTGGTGCTTCTGTTGTTGTTGTTCGCACTGGTATTGGTGTTGGTGATGGAGGTATATTAGGAACATATTCTCCTGTAATTGTTAAGTTAAGCTTAGAAGCCACCCAATCCCAAGCAAAAGAATCTTGATCCCAATCTTGGTAAGCTTGACCATCCATTATTAACATTCCGCTATTTACTTGATTTATATAATTGTATTCATTCACAATAAATAAAGTGTAATAAAAATTAGCAGAAACATTTAGTTGCACATCGCTTGCATATGCATTTAATACTGTTGCATTTACTTCTTGGCCATTATACCAAACTTGTACTGGTTCAATTGTTTTCATTTTTTTATATTTAATTTGTTTTTAAATGTTTGTATCAGCTACTGGAACTTCTCTTGTTGAAAAAGGAGGATTTATATATACAAAATTATCACTTCTTTTTTTAAAAGCCAACATTCCATCTAGCCTGCTATTAATAAAGTCTTGGTTTAATAAAGACTCTAACCATCCAGAAACCACCTCTGTTGTAAGTTCATTGATTGGAGAGAAGTTATTTGGGTCTGGAGCAGGCATTTTGGCTTCACCTACAAAGTCTGCTTCATATCTTTTACCATCAATTTCTTCAACCACTCTTTTGATATAGTGTACTTTATATACTATATTTTCCATACCATCTTTATTTGGTATAATAGCTGAATCAATAATTCTCCAAGTGTATGTCTTGCTCATATTATGCGTTTAATAATTGGTTAAGTTTAGTTTCTAGCATCTCAATTCTCGCATTAGCATCAATTAACTTTTGATTTAATTCTTTAAAACCTTCTATAAAGACACCAGATAAGTCATTGTAACTTACAGTAAGTGTATCAGTTTCTTCATGATAAAGTACAGCTTCAGGACAAACTTCTTGAACTTCTTGTGCGATAACGCCAATATGTTTTTTTTGTTCTGTATCTATAATCCAACTATAATAAACACCTCTTAATTGTAATATTTTATCAAGAGCATTGTCAACAGTTACGACATTTTCTTTTAGTCTAGCATCTGATATAGGATTAAATGAAACAGCGTAAGATATTGCATCACACCAAGTATCATTTGTAATTCTATGCTTACCATTTGTACATGCTCTTACCCAATCGTATGTTTCAGAACCGCTAAGACCTAAACAGTCATTGGCTGACCTTTGAAAGTAATATTGCCACCCTGCCCCATTTTCTTGATATAAACCTCCATTACCATTTTCATACATTGAATTATTCCAATATCCTTGAGGATCTACTATGTTTATTCCAGCATACCCATTTTTATTATATCCAAATGCCTCCCATGATCCATGACTTGAAGATGAATTTCTTCTAAACATACATCCATAAGATTCATTATAAAGCCCAGTATCGCCATAGTTTCTATAAAATCCGCTATTATAAATATTATCAGCAGTACCATTATAAGTTAAACTACCAGCAGCACCAGTGATACCAAAAATTCCAGTTCCAGCAATGGTTAAATTGCCGCTCATATCTAATTGTAATCTATTAGCAGCTGCACTCCATCCACCAATTCTAAATACGTTATCGGAATCAAGTCCCATATTTATTGCATAATATCCGCCTCTATGAAAAGCCATTATAGCACCACTTCCATTATCGGAGTAAGCTTGTAGCGATGGTGAATCTGAGCTTGTATTTCTATTGGATCTAAAATATTGAAT
>Ga0164292_10003002_pt1 | contig 13746 bp, 9 predicted proteins | sample GEODES117metaG_FD_111486 | JGI IMG/M metagenome (GOLD analysis project Ga0164292, IMG submission 111486) | Eutrophic lake water microbial communities from Lake Mendota, Wisconsin, USA - GEODES117 metaG | ecosystem: Environmental > Aquatic > Freshwater > Lake | place: USA: Lake Mendota, Wisconsin... | reverse complement strand
TTTCAATTCAACAAAATTGCCAGCCAACGTAACCAACTCTTTACCTTGTTTTCCTATTGTGGAAATTAATGCAGTTGAAGTATAACCAACTAATGTTTTGAGTTGGGCGTGAACAATGCAGTCTTTCATTTTTTGTGCTACATCTTCGGATGTTAGCTTGTCGCCTACTTTAAAAAAATGTTCTATGAAGATGCGGATCGGTGTATCTTTATCGGATGTCTGGAAGTGCTTTTTGACTAGCCAGTTTTTAAAAGCCCTATTATCTCTTTTGGGTACTCCATCTGTAGTAAGTGTTTGAATTGCCTCACCAACAACTTCTTGTAAAGAGAAATAATGCTTCAACTGATTCATGAAGCTCAATATCCTGTTGTTCGCAGTAGGGAAATTGCTCTTACCCATTTTTTCTAGCTCTTCAGAAATTTCTAACTCTGTTAAATCTATCAATGACTGAAGTTTGTTGACCAGCTTAGAATTCTTTGCATCCAATGACGCCAATTCCCCAGGCTCCAGTTTTATATCAGAATAAAACTCTTGCCGTTCAACTTGCATCCCAACTTCCGTTAATCTGGCGACTGGGTCAGCATCAAGAGCATAAAACTCCTTGTATACCCTGTAGTTTTCTACCTTAGAATCTACAAAAAAATACGATATCACTAATTTTGTTTCGTCCTCATTTTGTCTAACACTGTTGAGTTTTTTATCATTTAAGGCATCTACTAGGATCGCTCTGAAGTTTTTTAAAATGTCTAAACCTCCTGTCTGATTGTGAGGATAATTTAAATTGAAGCACTTTTCAGCATTCACTATAGCTTTGGCCTCATGCAACAAACCTTCTTCTGAAACAAACGGTATTTCCCTGTCTTTTTTAGGTTTCTTTGGGGGTTTTTGAGGTCGATCACGTAATCGTGGTCTAAAAACAATGTAATGTGATAGGATTGAGAAGGGTTTTCTACATCGCCCATAAATTTGTTTTATTTGAGCTGGAGATAACATAGTAGAATCAGACAAGAAGCTTGCATAACATACGAGATGAAAATCTTCTCTAATGTCATAGCCACTATAATAAGCACTCGTAATAAAATTGATTCTCTCGGGGAATTTCGTTTCTTTTAATTCACAAAAATGATCTGGGAATTCACTACTACTCGCTGTACTACATAGAACAGCAATGTCACTAGAATTTAATCCAGATTTAACCAATTGATTTATTAGCAGCTTTATGAACTGAATACGATTTAGAACAACCACTATTTTGTTGTTACTGGACGAATAAAGTTTCATCACATGGTCCAGAATGAATTGCCACCAGAAACTTGTATTCACCAAAGTGGTCGGTCTTGGCATACTACTTTTTAATTGAAATTTTGTTACAGGTTCTTTTTTTAATAATGGATGTGAAAATTCTAATGGGGTAGCAGTTAACATTGCTCTCATGTTTTCTGGCTGTGCACTGTAATAGTCAAGGCATCCTTCAATTTTTCTGCGAAAAGACGAGTCCATCTGAATAGAGTCAATTTCGTCAATCAATAGGAAGAACTCCTCTACTTTAAAGCGATCACTGAAAGATATAGCATCCATTATTCTGTAGAGACTATCTGCAACGCATATGAATTTTTTATATGTAATACTATCATTTTCAAGATAATCGATTATGTAATCTAAATCTGTAGAACCTGGCATATTGCCAACCGCACTGCCAACGTAGAGTGGAAGTCGATCTTGTAGATAATTGTCATCAGATTTAGCGGATTGCACTTTGCTTGATGCTGTTACCCTAATAGGTTCCACTATAATACTGTTTCGTGGACTTACTAGTTCAAAGTGAGTAGCTCCCATGCCTGTATCTGACTTAACCAACATCCCTGATGGAAGGAAATCGATATCCAACTCAGAAATGTATTCATCCACTATGTACGGACCAATCATACCCCAAACTTACATAATAGTCATTTAATAAATATTAACTATTTTGCAGTTCTCCTACAATTTAGGAACGCAGTTTAGATTACCAAGGTTTCTCATAATCACCCTAGCTCCACCATCACAACCCATTCATACAAACATCATAAATATATAACAATCAAAGACTTCGGTAAAAGCGGGAATTCCCGTTTTTATGAAAACAACTAGTAATCAACAAGTTAGACAAAAGCGGGTACACCCGTTTTTATTAAATTATTAGATTTGTATGACAATGGTAAAAGCTGACATCTCGTCTTTTATGGACAGATTAACCAATGTAACTTTGGTAAGTTCACTTGAAGACATATTAGATGGTGTTTATCTCACCTAATAGATAATAGAGTTTATGATTAGATTTGCATTAAACCATGACCAACCAAAATCCAGAGCAACAAGCCAGAGATCATATAGACAGTCAACTGTTAAGTTGCGGTTGGGTTATTCAGGACAAAAGAAGTATCAACTTGTCAGCAGCCATTGGTGTCGCTGTTAAAGAATACTTTACTGATATTGGCCCTGCAGATTATGTTCTGTTTGTAAACCGCATCCCTGTTGGTATAATAGAAGCAAAAAGAGTTGAAGAAGGCGGTAGATTGTCTGCTCATGAGAGCCAAGTAGAAGAGTATTCTCAAGCTAAGTTAAAGTTTATTAATAGCGAACCATTGCCATTTCTTTATCTCAGCACAGGGCAAATAACTCGCTTTACAGACACGAGAGATCCAAAGCCAAGGTATCGGGAAGTTTTTACCTTCCATAGGCCTGAAACACTCGCAAAATGGCTTAGGAAAGGCTCTTCTATCAGACATAGAATGTCAGCAGACTTTCCATCATTAGATACTGCAGGTCTGCGAGATTGTCAAGTTGATGCAATTACCAATCTAGAAACTTCATTTAAAAATGGAAGACCTAAATCCTTGGTGCAAATGGCAACAGGATCGGGTAAGACATTCACAGCAATCACATCTGTATATAGATTACTTAAACATATCAAGGCAGAACGTGTATTGTTTCTTGTAGATACCAAAAACCTTGGAGAGCAAGCGGAAGGTGAGTTTAGGAAATACCAACCCCAAGACGACAATAGGTTGTTTCCTGAGCTTTATGGAGTAAGCCGATTAACTAGTTCATTTATCCCTGCTGATAGCCAAGTATACATATGTACCATCCAGAGACTCTACAGCATACTCAAAGGAACTGAGTTGGATGAAAGTGCGGAAGAAGAGAATCCTAACGAGCAAAGGGCTTATGCAAAAGAAGCATTACCTGTAGTTTACAGTGAGAAGTTACCCATTGAGTACTTTGACTACATAGTTATTGATGAGTGCCACAGAAGTATCTATAATTTGTGGAAGCAGGTATTAGATTACTTCGATGCATTCCAAGTAGGCTTAACTGCAACTCCCGACAACAGGACATTTGGTTACTTTAATCAGAATATCGTATCGGATTACGGCTACGAGAAAGCTGTTATTGATGGAGTCTTAGTTCCTTACAACGTCTACTCAATAGAAACTAGAATCACCAAAGAAGGCTCCAAAATAAAGCTTGGAGAAATGGTAGATAAACGTGAGCGTTTAACTAGAAAGAAGTTTTGGGAAGCAGTGGATGAAGATGTAGATTATACTGGAAAGCAACTTGATAGGGATGTTGTCAATCCAAGTACCATCAGAAACATCATAGAAGAAGTTAAAAGAAGTTTGCCAACTATGTTCCCTGATAGACATGATGCAAATGGAGACTTCGAAGTTCCTAAGATGCTCATCTTTGCCAAAACCGATAGTCATGCTGAGGATATTATCGAGATAGTGAGAGACGTGTTTGATGAGCGTAGCGACTTCTGTAAGAAGATTACCTATCAAAGTACGGAAAACCCTAAATCAATTCTATCAAACTTTAGAAATGCATATTACCCTCGAGTGGCTGTAACTGTAGATATGATTGCTACGGGTACAGATATCAGGCCTTTAGAGGTCCTTTTGTTCATGAGGGACGTAAAGAGCAGAAGTTACTACGAGCAAATGAAAGGTAGAGGTACTAGAACTTGCTCCGTGGAAGAGATGAAGATGATCTCACAAACCATTAAAACTACCAAAGACCATTTTATCATCATAGATGCTATTGGTGTGGAGCAATCCTTAAAAACTGATAGCAGACCTTTAGAAAAGGCCCCTAACGTATCACTAAAGGAAGTGTTACAGAGAATTGCAGTTGGAGATAGAAGTGAGGAAATCTTATCTACGCTGGCTAATAGGTTACTTAGATTAGACAAGCAGATCAATAATTACGAGAAACAAGTTTTTGCCGAGAAAGCCAATAATAAAGGGATTTCTGAAGTTGTAAGGCAGCTATTATACGCCTACGATCCTGATACATTGTACATTATTGAGACTGAAGTCAAATCAGAGCATACAGACGCTTCACCACAAAAGATTGACCAGATGGTGAGAGAGCAACACAATAAGATACTTGAGCAAGCAGTTGATGTGTTTAATAGTCCTGAACTCAGAGAGTTTATAGTGGATGTCCGCAAGAAGTATGACCAGATCATTGATTCTGTAAACATTGATTCGATCACAAGAAGCGGATGGGTAAAAGATCAAGTGGCAGAATCAGAGCAGTTAATACTAGACTTTCAGGTGTGGATAGAGGAACACAAAGATGAGATTACCGCATTGCAGATTTTTTACGGTCAACCCTATCGCAGAAGAGAGGTGACCTACAAGATGATAAAGGACTTGAGCGAGTATATCGTAAGAAACAAGCCTACCTTAGCACCCTTGAAAGTTTGGAGTGCTTATGAGCAACTTGAAGGAGCTTCAGGCAAGCCCAAGAATGAGCTCATTGCATTGGTCTCATTGATTAGAAAAGTAGCAGGCATAGACAATGACCTTACACCCTTTGATAAAACGGTAGACAAGAACTTTGCTGACTGGGTATGGAAGAAACAACAAGGTGCTACTATAAAGTTCACTAAGGAGCAGATGGAGTGGCTTCACATGATGAAAGAGCACATAGCGACTAGTGTACACCTAGATATAGATGACCTAGACTACACTCCGTTTGATTCATTAGGGGGTAGAGGGAAGTTAAATCAGCTATTTGGTACCGAGATGGAAAACATTATTGAAGAACTAAATGAGGCATTAGTAGCATAATGAAATTAAACACAAACAGGGTAACACATGTGTTAACCACAATACAGAGCTTTGCAGAGGTTGTAATGGGGCAATCACCACCATCTGAAACATACAATGATACTGGTTATGGCTTGCCTTTTTTTCAAGGGAAAACCGAGTTTGGCAAGGTGAGTCCTACTGTAAGAAAATGGTGTGATAAACCAAATAAAATTGCAGAACAAAATGATTTACTAATATCAGTTAGAGCACCTGTAGGCGCTGTAAATATCGCATCAGAAAGATGTGGGATTGGCAGAGGTTTGGCAGCTGTAAGGTATAATCAATGTCACAAATTTCTTTACTATTTTTTTCTTTTTGTAGAGCGTAATTTGGATGAACTTGGAACAGGCACAACATTTAGAGCAATATCAGCAGATGTATTGAGAAATTATGAGATCGCTCTTCCCCCACTTTCAGAACAACTACGCATTGTAGAAAAAATTGAGGAACTATTCTCTGAGTTATACAAAGGCATTGAAGCACTTAGAACGGCACAGCAGCAACTTAAGGTATACAGACAAGCAGTCCTAAAGTCTGAGTTTGAAAGAGATGATTCCGACTGGCAAATACGCAATTTAAAAAATGCAACCAAACGAATAGTTGTTGGCTATGTTGGCCCTATAACAGAGCACATAGTAAAAACTGGTGGGGTAACATTTTTAAGCACAACTCATATTGGCGCAAATGAATTCTTAAACCATGATATTAGACAAGTAAGTCAAACATTTGATAAAAGTAACGCTAAGTCACATGTAATTCCAGGAGATATTCTTATTGCAAGACATGGAGATTCTGGTAAAGCATGCATCATTCCTGATTTTATTGAGGCTGCACAAGTTTCAAATGCGGTGATTTTAAGCCCTGATCCAAGTGTAATCATTCCAAAGTTTCTTTGCTACAGATTAAACTATGAGAGGCAACGTATGCAATCAATGAAAGTTGGAGGAGTTCAGCAGGTTGTAAACACAAAGTCTATGGAAACATTTGAATTAAAGTTTCCTGATACAAATAAACAAGCTCTAATTGTCCATGAAATAGAATCACGCCTCTCAGTATGTGACAAAATAGAAGAAAGCATTGAGCAAGGTTTGCAGCAAGCAGAAGCATTAAGGCAAAGTATTCTAAAGAAAGCATTTGAAGGGAAGTTGGTACCACAAGATCCCAATGATGAACCTGCAAGTTTATTGTTGGAACGCATTAAAGTAGAACGTGCATCTGCTCAACCATTGAAGAAAACTAAAACAAAGAAAGTAAAAACTTGAAATGAGCACAGAAGCAAACAATACATCCAGTATTATAAGTAAGGTGTGGAGCTTCTCTACAGTCCTTAGAGATGATGGCGTTGGATATGGAGATTACCTAGAACAACTCACATATCTGCTATTCTTGAAGATGGCAGATGAGTTCAGTAAACCTCCGTATAACAGACCATTAAATATCCCTAATGGTTATGATTGGCAGGCACTAACAGATAAGCGTGGTGCAGAACTAGAGGTGCATTATACAAACACCTTGCGTGAGCTAGCCAACGTCAAAGGTTTCTTAGGTCAGATTTTTACCAAGAGTCAGAACAAGATACAGGATCCCGCAAAACTCTTTAAACTTATCGACATGATAGATAAAGAGCAATGGAGTACCATGGGAGCTGATATTAAAGGAAAAATTTACGAGGGTCTACTTGAGAAGAACGCAGAAGATACTAAGAGTGGAGCAGGCCAATACTTTACTCCTAGAGCGCTTATTAGAGCCATGGTTGAATGTATTAGGCCCGAGCCTATGAAGACCATTGCTGACCCTGCTTGTGGCACAGGGGGCTTCTTTTTGGCTGCATATGACTTTCTTGCCAACCCCAAGAATTATTCTCTAGAGAAGGAGCAAAAGCAGTTCTTAAAGATGAATACCTTCTACGGCAATGAGATTGTCGCTAGCACAAGGAGAATGGCTCTTATGAACCTCTTTTTGCACAACATAGGAGACTTTGATTCTGACAGTCACATATCACCTGCGGATGCATTAATATCAGATCCTGGGTATAGGGTGGATTATGTTCTTGCAAACCCTCCATTCGGCAAGAAGAGTAGTATGACTTTCACCAACGAGGAAGGAGAACAGGACTCAGAAGATCTAACCTATAACAGACAGGACTTCTATATTACTACGAGTAACAAGCAGTTGAACTTCATGCAGCATATCAGAACCATGCTTAAAACAGACGGTAAAGCTGCTGTTGTTTTACCTGATAACGTATTGTTTGAAGGTGGTGTCGGGGAAACCGTTAGAAAGAAGATTTTAGAAGGTTCTAATCTCCATACTATCCTAAGACTACCAACAGGCATCTTTTACAAGCAAGGAGTAAAAGCGAATGTGTTATTTTTTGATAGCAAACCAGCATCCAAGGAACCATGGACAAAAGAAGTGTGGTTCTATGATTTTAGAACGAACATCCACTTTACACTGAAGAAGAATCCCCTCAAACTTGAAGACCTAGCTGACTTTATCTCCTGCTACAATCCTGAGAACATCAATAAGCGTAAAGAGACCTATCATCCTGAAACCAACCCAGAAGGAAGATGGAGAAAATACACTTACAATGAGATCATTGAGAGAGATAAAACAAGTTTAGACATTACTTGGATCAAAGACAAGAGTCTTACAGACCTTGATAACCTTCCAGATCCTGATGTACTTGCAGAGCAGATAATAGACAACTTACAATCAGGTATTGAAAGCTTCAAGGAAATCATGCTAGGATTAAATAAATCCTGATGTAAGATAGTCAAAAGAAGAACTATATAATACTCCCTGAATCCTGGACCAGAGGTTTAGTTAAAAAAACACTTGGTTGTGTTCTAATAACTGCGGAGTATGATATTGAGATCACAGGTAATTGTCTTAGTTTTGCAAATAATCTGATTAACTATAATTAATATAATTATAAGAAAAGAAATGAAATTATTATCAGTAGTTATCGCATTCACGTTGGCAAGCTGCATTTGTTCAGTAGGTCAAGTAATTGAAAAAATGGATAAAAAAGAACTGCGGGTTGAATTATCCGCTAGAATCCAAGAAATAGACTCAATGAATAATCTTATTTTTACTCTGCGCACGCAAATCCTAAAGAATAACAATTCCTACGATAGTTTAGTTAGCTTAATCAATCAAGCCAGAATATTTTCCGATAAAGTTGAAGTCGAAAAAAAAAATATGCAAAAAACAAATGTGTATTTGTCAAAAATTAATAATGAATTATCAAAAAAAATATATGTTCTGAATGATTCACTTGAAAATTATAAAAGTCGAAATGACAATGGTGAACTCATAAGAGAATTAATTATAAATAAATATTTGCGAAATAAGACTTTTAAAATTAAATATTACTATAGTCATGACGGAACTGGTCCCGAAGGCGGTAATTTTACTAAAATTTATGAAATTGACAACAAATTCTATATAGGTAATATTAGCAATGGGGGAAAGGAAATAGTAAAATTAGCAGACAATAGTACACTGCGTCATTTGAATTCATGGAAGTTTAGTATAAAAGATAATTTAGAATTTAGCTATATAGAAGACAATAAAGTTTATAATGGAACTATATCATATAAACCGATAGAATGGAGAGATTTTATTCCATCAGACTCAACATATATGTGCTCGGCCGTGTTAAATGAAGAACAATTAAAGATTCCAATTGGATTTATTGAGTTAGAAACAAGCAGAGGTCCATTTGATTTCATGATTTATTATTTGCTTGGCAAAAAAACATATTTATTAAATGGTAAATATTATCATTTTTTCAACACAATTGTTTTGGAATCAAATAATGTCCGAATTTTGTTGACTGAGACTAACTGACAGCTAACAGCGTGTAAGTTACATTACCTTGCCTCAGGCGAAACACAAGACAACATCGCCTACACGCCCATCGTTATGCCTCATTTTAGGACGACCAAACAACCATCGCCAAACTTGGCTGACGTATATTCGTATTATGAAAAACGTAGTAATAATCATCATCGGTTTGTTGAGTTTGTCTCTAAAAGCACAATATACTTTAGATACTCACCCTTTGTACTCTGATGTGTGGGTTATCAAAAATAATGGGAACAACAATATATTGACTCCAAAATATGGGTCATTACAATTTAAAGTTGACCACATTAAAAATGCGGTTGATGTTGATAAGATTAAAAATTACCTTTTGTCTTCATATAACCAATTTCGTTCTGACTATGGTCTTGGACCTGTAACTGAAGATGTAAAGATGAGTAAGGATGCAAACATATACACAACAAACCCATTAGCAAAACAATTAGTACACGTAAAGGGTAATTTCAACGAATGTTTAGCATATTTACCATTTACACTTTTATCTCACTTGGACCCAAATAAAGTGGACATCAATAAAGTAATCGCAGATTGTTACTTTGACAGATTTGTTGGAAGTCCGGGACACATGGCAATTTTGTTAAAACAAAACGTAAGTGTTGCGGGTTTTGGTATCACTCAAGATAATAGTGGGTTTGTTGTTTGTTTTAGAAACCATTAAAAAAAAGGAGGGAAAAACCCTCCTTTTTATATTAATCAAAGGTCGCACATCTTTCCTTACCAATACCTTTTTTAGGTTTTCTTCTACCTTTTTGTGTCCAATTAAATAACGGAATTTTAATAGGTGGTTTCAAGTTGCTAACGCAAAAATTAGTACTTCAATAATAGTGAATTAAATGTTTCTTTGGGTATTTTCCCGTTACACCAAATTTTGCGTTAGCTCTTTGAAGTCAAGCTATATAACTTGAAGATTTCCACATAGCAGGTATGAGTTCCTTTTTAAAGGGAGTCAATAGGTTTTTATTTTTAGGTTTTTTCAATAATCGTTCGGAGGTGTCTAAACTGTCAATTTTTCTAAATCTACACAACCTATTTGCTTCTTTATTGAATTTATATTGAATACTCTTTTCGAGTTTTTAAACGTATAATTGTATTATGAAAAATATGATGGTTCTCTTGGTTATGTTCATTTTCGGTGATCAGGTAATGGGTCAGGTAGTTCCTGATAAATACAAAAACCTTCCCACAATTGACTTGACAAACACATGGAACAAGGATTGTGGTTGGAATTTGGTGGCCGAACCATACCAAAAGTTTGTTATGAACCAAGTTGAAACTCAATTGTATAACCAAATTGTTTCTAAAAAATACTACCATTTTGTTACTGTAGGAAATTACACCAACAAAAAATACTACTTGTTCATCCAAGGGGTTGTAACTATGGGTAACGTGAAATACGTTGTTTGGACCGATACTTGGAGTGATGTATCATGGTTTCTTACTTACAGTGACTTTTTAAAAGAACAATTTGAATCTGAAAAGTAAATCAGACTAACCGTAAGGTGTGATTACGAAATCGGTATTGTCTACGGGTGCGTAACTACCAAATGAAATAGATGGTGTTTGTTGCATGTTCACATTGAATGGTGTACCATTTGGGTTGGTTATAATACTCCCTGAATCCTGGACCAGAGGCTTTACGAAGTAACTGAGAAGTCTTAGATCTAACCCAGTTCAAGAAATGTTCTAGTTACACCAACTGCCTAATTAAAAGGAAATTGGTGATAATATACGAAGTTAGTGTGTGTTTTGCGTAATTACGAATACGCAATTTGTAATTATCGCAAATGCAATGAAATCAATGCCTTACAAGCAATTTGGAAATCATAGGTGATTGTCTTAGTTTCGTATATAATCTAGTTATGGGCAAGTTAAACAGACATAGCGGACAAACTAGATAACCACCAAAGGACAACTTTGATAGTTAATAGAAAATATTCTGTAAAATTGACAAACAAAAGTGGAGACCAGAACCCACTCTAAAAAACGGGGAGTAAGCGAAAAGCCAAAAGAGTAGCGAAACATTAAAAAAATAAATAATGGAAAAAATTACAAACTTTATGAAGACTTATTGGTGGATTTGGCTCATTTTACTTGTCGCATCATCATTATTTTTAATTTTTGGAGCATCTGCTATCTTTGCTATCGGATCATTTTTAGACATTTTAGACAAGTTAATGAGCGGTATATTTACTATTGCGTTTCTTGTTCTGATTTGGTTATATACTTTTGGCAAAGAAAATACAAAAAGTTGGGGAGTATTTAGAATTCTTGGAATTTTTGGAGTCTTACTTTTTGGTTTTACTTTATATCTTGCTATGGATGGCAAAAAGAACTTGATTGAGGCTCAAAATGATCCCCGTTTTAATTTTGCTTCCCTTGGCCTGTTTTTTTCGCTTCTACTATTCGTTCTTGGTGAAATATTTCTTTACCTCGATAACTTACAAAATTCAATTAAAAATATTGAGGCCAAAAACTTAAGTAAAGAGAATGCTTCAAATAGTATGACATGTCCGAGATGTTATGGTAAAGGATTTGTTGATCTTAATGATATTAAAAGATTAGGCATGGAACAAGAGTGGGGCCAAGGTTTTTGCCGATATTGCGAAGGTGAAGGCGAGGTCGAAAAAGGAAAAACAAAAATACAAAATCCATTAAGAACAGACATTGGTCCCGTTTGGCATGAATCAGATATTTTATAGAAACCAGCCCATAACAGCACCTACCCAAAAGGCGGGGTTTCGTATTCCAAAGACAGTTTCGTGGTTAATCAAACATTAGTTTTTCAAATCAAGTTTTGTGTTAAAAGTCCCGCCCTTCGGGTAGCTGCAAAACGTTATGGGCAAGTTAATCTTTGTTAATTAATAAGAAAAAATATGAAAGGCAAACTTTTTTATCAGCTTCTTAAAGACAATCCAACTCTTGCTTGGATATTTATTTTTGGCATCGCATGTCTTTTAATTTATGCAATCATAAAATCCATCAATAATAAGTCGTATCGTAAAGATTTTATTGAATTCTGTTTAAGTATAACAATACCCGTTATAATTTTATCTTTATATGTCGTCCTTTTAGTATATACTGTTGTCCATTTTGACCTAATTGAAAAAAATAAATTATTTTCCGTATTACTTTTATTAGTCACAGTAGGGGCTATCTTTATTTCATTCAAAAAAATGGATGATCTTAGTTTTAAGTCCTTAAAATACCCATTGGTGTTAATTTCTATATTTTTTGTTATACTTCAAGCTTTCTTGTTTATTGAAAAAAATTACACAGAAAGATATTTTCAATATGGAAAAAATAAATACCAAAATGAGCAATATTTGGAAGCTATTAAAGATTTTGAAACTTATATAGATTACCGTAATTATTTAGACAGTGCTCATTATTATAAAATAAAATGTCTTATAAAACTTAATAAATTTGATGAAGCAAATTTAGATTATAAAAAAAGTAAAATAAAAATTCTTGATTATAGAAGAGAAATGTTTGCTGAACTTCTTAAAAGCGCTAATAGCTTTATAATCGATAGTGGGTCATGGAAAGGAATTGATGAGAGATACAAAGACACACTTTCTATTAATTTAGGTAAGGCTAAATTTTTAATAGATACTATTAATATGAAGATTCAACTAAATGAATTTAAATACCTTGATACCGAATGGAAAGAATTTCGCAAAACTTCAATGTTCATCGCTAGAAACACCTTAAGAAACTTGTTTTCAAAAAAGGAAATAGCCTCTGAAAAGGACGTTTTTATTTTCATAACATTATTAAGTTTTGAAGAAAATATAAGTTTCAATACCACAATTGATAAATATTTTCAATTAAAAGATAAGCATTTAAACACATTATTCACAAGAGCTCTACTTCAAGAATATTCCTTGTATAGTCTTCAATTTATGAATTCTAGAAATTTAGATTCTGATATTGAAGAATTTAAATCAAAATATTTCAAAAAAGGTACCAGCCCATAACAGCACCTACCCAAAAGTGGCGGTTTAGTGGTTAAATCAAGCTTTGTGGTTTAGATCGTCAGTTTTAAGTTTTCAAACATACAAAAAGGGCCAACATTAAAGCCAGCCCTTTTCAGCAAAACTCGAGTAATCATCCCTTATCCCTAGGATTAGATGGTCAATCAATCGGATATCCAATAGTTCTCCTGCTTCCTTGATTCTCTTGGTAAGTTTCAAATCCTCTTCCGAAGCGTCCAGATTGCCACTGGGATGATTGTGTGCGATCACGATTCCTGAAGCAAGAACTTTGAGAGCGGTTGCGAAGATGATGCGATGGTCTACCACGGTAGCAGAAATGCCTCCTTTGAACGCTTTTAAGCCTCCAATTACCCTGTTGCCTCTATTCATGAATAGAACAACAAATTGTTCGTTTAAACCCAATGAATTGGGCTCAAATAGTTCTTTGAGTAGTCGGTAGGCGTCAGAAGAATTTCGGATTTGGGGGAGTGGAGTTTCCTTGGGTGAGTAACCAATGGAAAGTTCACGTAGTTTGAGTAGTTGGTTTTCGTTCATCGACAAGAGAAGAGAAAAATCCCACAGCAAACGCCATGGGATAATTCTACACTTAAGGAATCAACAAAACGCTTGAAGCAAGGATGACGCATTTACACCCCTGTCCAACAAACGATCGATGTAGGAGCTCTTATTTGCTCCCGTGAAGAGGTTGTAAAGCCTCCAAAGATTGATTTCACCATCAGTTC
>Ga0164292_10002999_pt1 | contig 13752 bp, 15 predicted proteins | sample GEODES117metaG_FD_111486 | JGI IMG/M metagenome (GOLD analysis project Ga0164292, IMG submission 111486) | Eutrophic lake water microbial communities from Lake Mendota, Wisconsin, USA - GEODES117 metaG | ecosystem: Environmental > Aquatic > Freshwater > Lake | place: USA: Lake Mendota... | reverse complement strand
ATGAAATTGAGAGAAATCATTACAGGAATTGCCGGCGAAGAATGGGGAAATAAAATATTAGGCACACCTCCTGCTCCTCCTCTTCCAGAAATTATTTTGCCTGAAATCCCAACTCAAATTAAAAAAACGACGGACGTAGAGACATATTCTAAAAAAGAAAAAGGTTTCACTGAGTTTGATAAATTACCGACTGAAAAAAAAATACAGTTTAATTTTAAATTTATAGAGGAGCTTTTCCAAGTTACGAGGAAGGTAGAACCGAAGGATGAGGATGTTGCAAATTGGCTCAATACACTTGAGCAAGGCGGATCAAGAGAGGGGATTTACCAGGCCCTTGTTTTGGATGAAGTTTATAATGGCATGGAGAGTATGGAAGAAAAGCCAACTCCTAAACTTCTCGATTTTTGTTTGAATTATAGTCAGAAGTTTCACAAACAAACTTTTAAAACAGAATCTTTAAATCAACTTAATCTTTATTCCTTAAAAAGGATATTCACAGAAAAAGGTTTGGATCTTTTAGAGTATTATGAGGTGAGAGATTTGGATGCCTTGTACAGATGGTATGCTCTTTTTTCGGAGGAAATCGCGAAGAAAGGTGGAGCTCTCATGACGTCTCAGATAAGGAAAAATCAATCTTCTAAGTATCATTATGAATGGGCAAAAAATATGCCTATTCAGCATATTAAATCTGAATACATCATAAAGATGCATTCAATAATGAATGGTTTACAGCAAAGTCCTTAGTCAAAAAAAGGATTTTCAATTTCAAATAAGGAGTAGAGAAGTCTTTCTACTCCTAAGGCGATTCCAGCTGAAGCGGGGAGCCCACGATCCATGACAGAAAAGAACCTTGTGGGAGTTGGAAGTCGATATTTATATATCTTTTCTTTAAATTCATTTTGTAACTGAAACCGATTTCTCTGTTCACTTGCGTCAGTGAGTTCATTAAAACAATTACAGAGTTCAATCCCGTTTATATAAACTTCAAATCTTTCGCAAACTCTTGGATCATCTTTTTTTAAAGTTGAAAGAGCACTAAGAGGTGAAGGGAATTCTGTGATCATAAGAAGAGGATACTTAATTAAATGGGGCTCTATTTTATTTAGATATAAGAGGAAAAAATAGTCATCCCATTCAAGTTCGATCTCTGGAACTGGGACATCTGGAAACTTTTTCAATAGTATTTTTATGGAAGCGACATCAAGATAATTTAGTATCTCGATATTGAGTTCTTCTCTAAAAAGTTCACTCATCGTTTTTTTTACAAGTTTTTTACCGATGAGCTCAGATCTTGGACGTAATCCTTTTTTTTCTCCTTGCTTGAGTGCAAATTGAATCAATTCCTCAGTATCTTGCATGATTCTCTCGTAGCGTTCATTCTTCCGATACCACTCGAGCATAAGAAATTGGGGTCTATGTACAGGAGATTTGGGTTCATCCCTAAAACAATAGGAAATCGTAAAAATATTATCGAGCCCTTCCTCATTGGTAAGAAGTTCCTTCATGTAAAATTCAGGAGATGTATGAAGGTAGAGAGGTTCTAAAAGGTTCTTTTGCACGGAGTGTAACTGAAAGGGGTGAATATGGACTTCCATTCCAGGATTTTCTACGGCCGGGGGAGTTAAGACATCGATGAAGCCTTGCTCGCCGAAATAGTTTCTAATAATCTGTATGAGTTCAAAAAGGTACTTACGACTCATGGATTTTCACCGTATAAGACAAATTGTTCAAACAGAGCATACCCTCAAGGCCAGCGAGTGGAAAGGGGCGGTTCTTTTTTTATGTAATGAAGACTATGTCTTTTTCATCAAGCGCTCTCAGCAAATGCCGACCCATGGTGGGCAGATTGCATTTGTGGGAGGCCATAAAAAAGAAACTGAAGTTGATCCTTGGATTGTGGCGCAAAGAGAATTCGAAGAAGAAACAGGTCTTAACTCCCATATGGTAAGTTTTCTGGGGTATCTTCCGGTCGTGATGACGGCGAGGTTACAACCTATTGTTCCAGTTATGGGAAAACTTCTTATTCCAACGGAAGAATTCATGCGAGAAGTAAAAAGTAACGGAGAGTGGGAAGATTGCCTCGCCTATCCGTGGAGTGAGCTATCGATCGAAGATAATTGGGAATTTGCCTGGAGAAATGGTTATGCGAAATTTCCTGTTCTCTTTCATCCAATCAGAAGAGGCTCTTTTGTTCCTAAGTCCCAAGATTTTCAAACTCACTTACTGTGGGGCGCAACGGCTTACATGGTTTGGGATTTTTTGCGGCTTTACTATGGGCATGGGGATAGTTAATACTAACCAGCACTAAAAAGGACATGGGAATGAATAGTATTGCTATCATATTAGTTGGAATATTGATTTTAACTCTCGTTATCTATCTTCTTTTCTTTAGAAAAAAACCTTCCGCTCCAGCTCTACCTTCAAAAGAAAAAGTAGTCGAAATTTCTCCCGTTCAGGAAGAGAAAAAAATCATAGAAATTCCAAAAATTAGTTGGAAAGACAGATTAAGTTTAGGGCTATCAACATCACGTTCACAGGTTTGGGGAAAAATTGGAAATTTATTTTCTGGTCCCTCTCCACAGCTTGATGAGATTGAAGAAGTTCTTTATACCGCAGATATTCCAACAGGACTCGTTCAAGAGCTTTTAGAAAAACTTGAAAAAGATGGTAAGGGAAAATCTTCAACTGAAATTCAAAATTTAGTTTTTGGCTTTATGAAAAATAAAATGGAGCCCGTTCAACATAATATTCATCATGATGTTTTTGAATTTAAGGCCGGTGAACATAAAACGCGCGTTTTTATGATCGTTGGAGTTAATGGAGCAGGAAAAACGACGACGATTGGAAAACTTGCCACCAAATTAAAATCTCAAGGTGCAAAAGTAATCGTTGGGGCCTGTGATACCTTTCGTGCTGCAGCTGTCGATCAACTTCAAGTATGGTGTGATAGGGCCGGAGTTGATATGGTGCGGGCCAAAGATGGTGCAGATCCAAGTGGTGTTGCTTATGACACAGTCGCTAAGGCTTATGCTGAATCCTATGACTATTGTTTAATTGATACCGCTGGAAGGCTCCACACGAACCAAAATCTCATGGATGAACTTTCTAAAACGAAGAGAGTCATGTCTAAAATTAATCCTGAGGCCCCTCATGAAGTCCTTCTTGTGCTTGATGCTATCACTGGTCAAAATGCTCTGAAACAGGCACAAGAATTCAATAAGGCCCTTCAACTCACTGGAATTATATTCACAAAATGTGACGGATCGGCAAAAGCGGGAAGTGCCGTGGGAATTGTTGATCAGTTGAAAGTTCCCATCACCTATATCGGAGTAGGGGAATCTGTTGATGATCTCCTCACTTTTGACCTTGATGTTTATCTGAAAACTTTAGTAGGCCTAGAGACAACTTAAGCTCTTGAATTTACGACTGTTCTTTCTGGGTCTTCGTTGACTTTTACTGGGGTCTCCCGTACCTTATTCCTATGACCGAAAGTCAGGAACAAGAGTATAACGTTTTAGGTTGTAAGGTTAAGTACCGGCCTCTTCAAAACGATAGTCAAAATGCAAAGGCAGTCATTGATCTCGTGCTTCGAGAAGTTGAAGCACTGAAATCAAAACGACCAATGCTAAGAGATACTGATGTCGCAGTTTTAGTTGCACTAAAACTAGCGACTGAAAAAATAGAGCTTGAGGATGAATATAAATCAAACATCCTTAAACTCGAAGAATCTCTCGAAATGGCACTTCAAGCTTTAGGGCCTGAAGCGAATTAATTGTGGTTAAGGAAAAAATTAGAAGTGAACTTCTAAAAAATATTTCCCTTCTCCCCCACGATGAAATTCAATCGTTAAGTTTTAATTTAACCAACCAATTGATAAAGTTCATCTCTTCTCTTCCTGAATTGTCGGAACAAATTGTAGGCGCCTATTTGCCTTTGAAATTTGAGATAGCTCCGGTTTATCAGGAACTCTTAAAAGAAATTCCTTTAAACCTAGCTTATCCAGTTTTAATCGAAGGCCAAATGGCTTTTGGTATCCCAAACGGAATGCCAAGAGGTGGTACTTGGTTGGATCAACCTTACCATCTGGTTGAGCCGAATTGGTTTTTGGTTCCAGGGGTGGCTTTTGATTTTAAGGGAACACGACTTGGTCGAGGTAAAGGTTATTTTGATCGTTATTTCGAAAATAGAGATGTGCTTAAAGTCGGTATTGCCTGGAGTGGACAGATGATTGAAAACGTTCCATTTGAGCAACACGATTGCCAAATGGATTTTATAATAACAGAAGAATTTTGTTGGGATGTTTCTCAGCAATTAAAGTTTTAAGGGGAATATACATGGATCCAATTATGATGGCCGTTGTGGGCGTAATTGTTGGTGCGGTCGTTGCTTTCTTGGCAATTACAGTAAAAAACGCATCGGCAATGAAATCCAAAGAAGGTGCTGCTCAAGATATTTTAAAGAAAGCTGAAGCTCAAGCAGAGGAAACAAAAAAGAAAGCTGAAGACAAAGCGAAACAAATTGTTCGCGAGGAGAGAAATCTTCTTGAAAATGAAATGGAAAAAAAGAAAAAACATCTCTCTGACCTTGAAAGAGGTTTAACGAAGAAAGAAGTTGCTCTTGAGCAAAAAGTTGAACAAATTCAAAAAGACACTGATCGAGTTAAAGCGAAAGAAACTGAAATTGATTCTCGTGTTCAAAAGCTCGATCTCGAATTAAAGAAAAATCACGAAATTCAAGAAGAGCTTGCCAATAAACTTACTCAAGTTGCTGGCTTAACAAAAGAGCAGGCGAAGACTGAACTAATTGCCCAGATCGAAGAAGAGGCCAAATTAGATGCAGCTAAAAGATTAAAGCGAATTGAAGAAGAGACCAACGAAGAAGCCGAAAAACGTGCAAAAAGAGTTGTGGGAATTGCTATCCAGCGTTTTGCTGGTGAATATGTGGCGGAACAAACAATATCATCTGTTGAAATTGCTGATGATGGAGTGAAAGGCCGCTTAATTGGTCGTGAAGGTCGAAACATTCGCGCCTTTGAGCAAATTTGTGGTGTGGATCTCATCATTGATGATACTCCTGGAATTGTGACCATTTCATCTTTTAACGTTGTTCGTAAAGAAATCTCACGTATGACTATTGAGCGATTGATTGCTGATGGACGAATTCACCCAGCAAAAATTGAAGAATTCTATGACAAATGTAAGCATGAATTTGAATCTCGTCTTCGTGAACTTGGTGAAAAAGCACAAATGGAAATTGGTGTTCACGGTATTCATCCTGAGATTTTAAAACTCATTGGAGCTCTCAACTGGAGAACGTCTTATACTCAAAACCAATATCAGCACGCACTTGAGACAGCTTTCCTCGCCGGTAACATGGCCGCTGAACTTGGTCTCAATGTAAAGCAAGCAAGAAGAGCGGGACTTATGCACGATATTGGTAAAGTGCTTGATGCTTCAGCTGAAGGGTCACACGCCGTTATCGGTGCTGATTTCGCGAAAAAATATGGAGAGTCTCCTGATATCGTTCATGCTATCCGTGCTCACCATGATGATGAGAAACCAGAATCGGTTCTGGCCCACCTTGTAGCTGCTGGAGATGCGCTCTCGGGTGCTCGTCCAGGTGCTCGTAAGGCGCTTAAAGAATCTTATGTCTCTCGTCTCTCAGATATCGAAAAGATTGTTAATAGCTTCGAAGGGGTTCACCGTTCTTATGCCATCTCTGCAGGACGTGAAGTTCGTGTACTTGTAGAAAATGAAAAAGTTTCTGATGAGCAAACGATTATGCTCTCAAGAGATATTGCTCGGAAGATTGAACAAGAAATGTCGTATCCTGGAACGATTAAAGTTTCAGTGATCCGTGAAACACGTGCCGTAGGAATCGCTAAGTAACAAACGAGAGGAGGGGACTCATGGAAAAGTGTGCAATTGTCACTGGCTCCTCCTCTGGTCTTGGTCTTGAAATAACGAAATCGCTTTTAAATTTAGGCTACAAAGTTTTTGGTGGCTCCAGATCGGGAACTGATCTGGAGCATCCCAATTTCTATGATGTTGAATTAGATATTATTTCCTCTGATTCGGTAGATGAGTTTTTTGAAACGATTAGAGAATTTACCGATAAGGTTCATCTCTGTGTAAATAATGCAGGCATTTGTGAGATGTCGCCTCTATCCGAAATGACCCCAGAACTTTTTGAACAGCATCTTGCGACTAATACAACTGGACCCTTTTTACTTTTCCAGGGTCTTGAATCCTTTGTTATTGAAAATGAAACTCATATTGTTTCTATTCTTTCGACTGCCGCCCATTATGGGTATCCCAATGTTTCGGCCTATAATGCATCCAAATTTGGTCAACTGGGCCTAATTGAGAGTTTAAAGAAGGAATGGAAAGATTATAAACTTCGTTTCACGAATTTATTTCCAGGGGCGATCGACACTCCGTTGTGGGATAAAATGGGGAGTAAATTTTCACGGGCAAAAATGTTAAAAACGGACGAGTTCATGAGCGTTTTTAATTTTGTCGTGACGGCCCCTCCCTCTATTCAGTTTCCGGGGCTAACTTTTCTTCATAAAGAGGGATATCTCGAATGAGTGGGATGTCCTTACCTCGAAGAAAATATATTGAGTTAGGCATCATGTTTCTTGTGAGTGGAGTGTTTTATTTTTTTATACCAAAGTTTGAGGAGCTAACTCTTTTCTATTTTGGGTTTATCTGGAATTGGTCTTACTCCGTTGAGCTTGATCCCATCTACGATAATCCACGCTATCGTTTCTCGATGCTTAGGACTGTGATTAACTTTCAAAAATTAATTCTTCGTCCATTTCATCGTGCGCCAGATGCTGTCAAAAAATTAATTGGAGTTCTTCCGGCCGGCATCTTTTGGTGGTTAGTTATTTACATTAACGATAGCTCTATGCCTTGGTGGACAGCGTTTGTGGGAAGTATTTGTTTCGAATTAGTTCATCTACGGGCGAATTTTTCTCAAGACGTGAAAAATAAACCATGAAGCTTCTCCCTGTTTCAATTGTCATTTTTTATAGAACAACAAGTGGAACTCTCGAGGTATGGACTCAGAGAAGAGAAGATGATGGGATTTATCACGGGCTATTGGAATTTCCGGGTGGAAAAATTGAAGTCAATGAGGACCCTCTGGAAGCGGCGGTGAGGGAAGTTTTTGAAGAAGTTGGAATTACTATAGCCTCCTCAGAGGGAAAGTTTATGGGGATATACCCAAGTTATCTCACTGGAAGAGTGATTCTTTTGAATGTCTTTTTATTTCCAGATCAACCTTCTCTTCAAGGCAAGGGCGAGTGGCTTAAAATTAATAAGGATCAACTTAGTGAACCATTTAAGGGGAAAATACCCCTGCCAAACCACCAGATGATTGATGATCTTTTTCAGTCAATATATAGTGAAGCTTAAGGATCGTTTTTCATGAACAGTATGACTCAAATCATTTCTCATCTTTTTCTTTTGTCCATGGCATTTGGAACTCAACTCTTTTCTCCGATTGTGAGTACAAAGCTCACTGGCGTTGGCTTTTATAAACTTGGCACTTCGATTGTTCTCGCTTCGTTAGTTCTGTCCCTTGGAGTAGGTTATTTTATGGAGCCTACCATCACGCCTATTGAATGGTGGTGCTATGGTATTTTATTAATAACGAATATAATTGGATCCATTTTTCACCGAGACCATAAAAGCTTGCTCATGTGGTTCATGTATGGAATTCAAATTGTTTCTTTTTGCGTCCTCACCTTCAACATTTTGGATATGAATCCATTTTGGATCATGTTCTTCTTTATGAGTATGACCCTTCTTGGAATCAGTAATTTTGCGATGATCCTTGGGCACTATTATCTCGTTGTTCCAAAGCTATCTGAGGAACCATTGATCTATTGTCTGTATATCTTTTGGATTACGATTTTTTTAAAAATAATTTTTTCTTTGGCGGTTATCTTTAGTGCTGGAATCCCTTACCTAGAGGAGGGAACGCCTTTGGGTGATGGATACATGTATAACTGGTTATTTATTAGTATGCGCTATCTTTGGGGTTATGTTGCTCCTTTGGTTCTAAGCTTCTTTACCTTCAGGCTGTGCAAGTTGCGTTCAATTCAAAGTGCGACGGGTGTTCTTTACATCGTAGAGTTTTTTGTTATTGTGGGGGAACTAATATCCATTTATCTCATGGCAAAACACGGATTATCTTTATGATGGAAATTCAGATTACTTGCCCTCACTGTGGTTCGAGTATTGAAGTTCTTCCCAATCAAAGTGCTTCAAAAGTTGAGTGCGATGTTTGTAAGCACGTCGTCGAGGTGAAATTCACAGAAAATCACGAGGCCGGAATTCTCAAAGAATGTCCTACTTGTTCTCGTATGGATTTTTATAAGCAAAAAGACTTCAACCGAAAAATTGGTGTCACCCTTTTTGTTTTGGCAGCGATTCTTTCTATTTGGACTTATGGTCTCAGTCTTGTGGCCCTCTATCTTGTGGATCTCTTTTTATTTAGAAAATTAGCGATGGTTAGTATCTGTTACAAATGTCGCACGAATTTTAGAAAAATAAAAAATATTGATGAAATCCGGGATTATGATCATGAAATGAATGATCGGATCGTTTATTCTGATCATGATTTCAAGGGTAAGCCTCTATCTCATTAAAATTATTGTGCTGGAAATATTATTTGTTTGCAGTTTTGATCTTCTCCCGATGCCTGTGCTATAATGGTGTTGCTTATTTTTAAACTAACAGGAGATCGATTTTATCGAACCCCCGTCCGCTTTGACCTCATTATTAACCAAAATTTTATCAAGAACATAAAATATGAGTACTGACCAAGAGATTTTGATTCTTGTCGTGTCTCTTCTATTGTCGGCCTTCTTTTCAGGCTCAGAAGCAGCACTTCTTTCTTTACCCCATGAGAAAGCTAAACAAATTGCCGAGGAACACGGGGTCGATTCGTGGGCGATGAAAAGATGGCTAGAGATACCCAATGATCTTCTAACGACTATTCTCGTTGGAAATAATTTTGTAAATATTTTAATTGCCTCTCTTTCGGCCAACATTGCCGAAAGATATTTTTCTAACGACGCTCTCGCGATAAGTGTGGGTGTCACAACCATGATCATTCTACTTTTTGGAGAAATCGCTCCAAAAACTTTCGGAAGAGGACAGTCAGAAAGATTCGCTCCTCTTTGTGTCGTCATTTTGATTGCTTGCTATTACCTCATGTGGCCAATTGTGAAAGCTTTTACAAAAATTATCCAACTTGTTCTGGGTAAAAATGCCAACGTGAGAAGTCGGGCCGTGACTAAAGATGATATTGAAGTCATGGTAGAGATGGCCGAAGAAGAGAGAACAATTGATTCAAAACAACTAGATCTTCTAAACTCAATTCTGGAATTTCCTTCGATTAAAGTAAAAGACATCATGGTTCCTAGAACAGCGATTGAGGGATTAAAAAGTCGCTGCTCTTTTCAAGAAGTGATTAGAATTGTCAGAGAGGTCGCACATAGTAGGTATCCTGTTTACGGTGAGGATCTCGACGATGTTTTGGGCTTTTTGCATGTTAAGGATCTTGCCTTTATGGGGAGCGAGGAACAGAAAAATTTTGATGTCACAAAATATTTGAAACCTCCTTTTTTCGTTTATGAACACATGAAAATTCAAGCAGTCTTTGATCACATGAATCGAAAAAAAGTTCACCTCGCTCTTGTGAAAGATGAAAATGGTATGGTTGTAGGGATGCTTACTCTCGAAGATATTATGGAAGAAATTTTTGGTTCCATTCAAGATGAGCACGATGATGATGAGGATTTAGTTCCTGGGGTTGAAAGTGAGGAGGGAGTTTTAGTTCCTTCAACGATCTCACTTCGTGATTTATATAATGAGTACGATGTTGAAATCCCCCTTAATGACAACTATTCCACCCTGAACGGTTTTCTCATGGATCAGCTTGGAAATGGTTTTCCTAAAAAAGGTCATATGATCATTTGGGATGGTTACTCGTTTGAACTTGTGAGAGTTAAAAGTTCTGAAATAAAAGAAGTAAAAATTAAATCGACAACAGGTGCTCATTTAAGAGAGCCTAATCGGCATGATTCATCTGAAAGTAGAGAAGAAGAGTCTCAGAAAGCCTTAGGCGCTAAATAAAAATGACCTCAAAGATATATTCTGTTTGTGTTATTGGAGGCGGATCTGCTGGAACGATGGCCGCTCTTCGAACTGTTTTAAATAATGATGAATGTCTCTTCTTTCCAGGGTCCCCCAAGAATAAAAAACGCTCAAGAGCGATGTGGGTCAAAAAAGTTGAAAACATGCCTTCTCACCTTCAATTCAAAAGAGGAATTGAAGATCCAAACGCAGAAACACTTAAATGGATTTCAGAGTCACCCTTCAAAGAGAAGTTCATTCACCACAAGAATACTGGGGTTATTTCTCTAAAAAAAGAAAATGACGTTTTTACAATTCTTGATTCAAAAAATAATCTTCACTACGCTAAGTTTGTGATTCTCTGTACGGGAGTGATGGATGTTCAGCCCGAGATCAAGGGTACTATTGATAAAGTTTTTGAGTACGCTAACGCTCAGACCATCGATTATTGCCTTCTTTGTGACGGACACCACTCACTCAATAAAAATGTTTCCGTTATCGGACATTCAAATACCGCTGCCTGGATCTCGATCATGTTGTATGAGCGTTATCAACCGAAGAGTATGACTATCCTTACGAATGGAAAATCTTCTGAATTCGAAGCAGATACTAAAAAATTAATTGAGACTTACGGAATAAGAGTCATGGAGAGTCCAATTGAGTCTATTGAGGGTGAGAACAGGGGAGAGGTTCTTAAATCTTTTACTCTTCAGGATAAAACTCAGATTCAATCAGACTTATGTTTTATCTCTCTAGGAATGATCATTTACAATGAATTGGCAAAAGAACTGGGGGCCGAGCTTGATGAGCGCGGTTTTGTAAAAACCGTAGAGTCTGGTGAAAGTTCTGTGGCGGGACTATTCGTCGCAGGAGATCTTAGGGCGAATGCCAAAAAACAAATCTATACTGCTTGGGATCATGCGGTTAATGCGGCCAATTCTATTAATATGAAAATAAGGGCTTCAAAACGCCCTATTTAATTGGTTTTAAAGTCACATTACCTAAGACTTTTGCTCTACAGGAAAGTCTGATTTCTTTAGTGCTATCAACTTTTAACTCGATTCTAAGAGCATCAATTGTGTTTTGCTCAATCACACTTGGGGGATGTAGGTTCTCTTTACCGAGAATAATTTCGACCCGACAGGCGCCGCAGGAACCAGCAAGACAGCCGTGGGGAAGCTCCTCTCCTTGATCAGATAAGGCGTTATAGATAATTTCGTCGGTTTTCACCTCAAAAGATTTGGTCGTACCATCGATTGACACTATGGGCATACGATTCTTCCTTGTCAAAAACCTAAGAGTTTAAGAAACTTCTCGCCATTAGAAATTAGTCTAAACCAAGTCTTAATTTTGGTCACCAGGAAATCCTGCGCCAAAGGAGAAAGTACATGTTAACTCTAGAAAAAATGTATTCAATGGGTCACGAAGAAGTTGTTTTCTTTCAGGATAAAACCTGTGGACTAAAGGCGATCGTGGGTATCCATGATACGACTTTGGGTCCAGCTCTTGGTGGAACTCGAATGTATCCTTATGCAAGTGAAGAGGAAGCTCTTGTTGATGTTCTTCGTCTCTCTCGCGGGATGACTTATAAAAACGCTATTTCTGGTCTTAATCTTGGTGGCGGTAAGGCCGTTATTATTGGAGATCCAAAGAAAGATAAATCAGAAGCTCTTTTTAGATCATTTGGACGATTTGTTGAGTCGTTAAATGGCCGTTATATCACAGCTGAAGATGTGAACACGACAGTTGAAGACATTGAGCATATTTTTACTGAAACAAATTATGTAACAGGTGTAGCTCAACAATACGGTGGATCAGGTAACCCTGCTCCTTATACGGCCCTCGGTGTTTTCCGTGGGATCGAGGCATCTGTAACAAAAGCTTTTGGAAACCGCTCTCTTAAAGGGAAAACGGTCGCAATTCAAGGAGTAGGATCAGTTGGGTTTGAACTTGCGAAACTTCTCACTGAGGCCGGTGCGAATATTGTCTATACAGACGTAAGTGACCGAGGCATTCAAAAAATGAAGGATTCATTTCCTCATGCAAAATTTGTCGCTCCAAATGAAATTTTCTCTGTCGCTTGTGATGTCTATGCTCCTTGTGCTCTTGGTGCTTCTGTGAACGATGAAACAATTCCTCAATTAAAATGTAAAATCGTTTGCGGAGCAGCGAATAACCAACTTAAAGAAGACCGTCACGGCCTAATTCTTAAAGAGAAAGGCATTCTTTATGCACCAGATTTCCTTGTGAATGCTGGTGGAGTCATGAACGTATCAATTGAGTTTGAAGGTTGGGCGGATTCTAAATCTCGTCGTATGATTGATACTATTTATGACAAGACTCTTCAGGTTTTCTCAATCTCTGATGAGCAAAATATCCCAGTTAATAAGGCCGCTGATGTGATGGCAGAGAATAGAATTGCTTCGATGAAGCACATTAAAAACTCTTACCTTGGTGTCAAAATCAATCACAGAATGCCTGGTCAAAAAAGAAGATTCTAATTCAGAAAGCCCCCTTCTTGGGGGCTTTTTTTTTGGCATGAATCCTGCTTCACCTATTTGAGTTTATAGATGGGGGATAAAATGCCAAACGTACTTAAAAAGTTATTTCAAAAACGAATCGATACAATCAAGAAAAAAAAATCAGATAAGTCAGCTCCAACTGGAGTGAAATATGGCCTTACTGAAAATTCTGAATTCGCTCGAGGTGCAGAAAAAACGGAAGCTGTTGGCCTTGATAAATTTGATGATGATGAAATTTATGAATCTCAAGAATTAGTTCTAAAACCAGAGGAGCAAAACCAAAAAAAGATTCAGAAACAAAATCTAGATGAGTATCATTAGAATTTATTATCAAGGTAAGTGAGAATATTTGTTTTCTGTGCACCCGAAAGACTTCCACTTATCGCCATGATTTCACCGATCCCACCTGTAAAAGTAGTGTCGATCATGGTCCCGGCCGCAAAATTCACTGGAGAGTCAAAATCTACTTGAATAATTTGAGTTGTAGAAAGTCCAAGGTTTGTATCATGAATAGTTCCAGTGTAAGTCGTACCACCAATTTTAATGGTTGCACTCGTTGAAGACATATCCCAAACAGTTCCCACAACATCCTCTTCTAATATGAGATCAGTGCTAAAGAGATTATGATTGGCGCCAATCGCAGATGGAGTTTTAACGACAATAAAAAGTGTCTCCACGTTGTTCAAGGCACCACTAAGAGAGAACGAGTCATCACCGTTAAAAAGTCGACAGGTTGTGATCCCGCAAGTCGTAGTGGTCACAGCACCAGGACTACTAATAGAAGGACTTCCTGAGACTGCTCTACTTGTGAGCGAGGTCGTGACTGCCCATAAATCCGTATCAGGGTAAGTGACATAAATTGAGGAAAGGTTTTTGGCAGTAAATGTGGTAGCCCCGTTGTTAGCGACACTGTCAGTGATTGTTCCCCCATTTAAGCTGATACTTGAAATTGAAGATGGAAGTCCATCAAAGTCATAATCACTAGAAGTCACGGTGTAGCTAAAGGTGAGTGTCGTTGTTCCAGTTCCGGAGGCATAATTAAAGTTCACTGTTCCAGAGGTAAGACTCACATCAATACT
>Ga0164292_10002998_pt1 | contig 13754 bp, 7 predicted proteins | sample GEODES117metaG_FD_111486 | JGI IMG/M metagenome (GOLD analysis project Ga0164292, IMG submission 111486) | Eutrophic lake water microbial communities from Lake Mendota, Wisconsin, USA - GEODES117 metaG | ecosystem: Environmental > Aquatic > Freshwater > Lake | place: USA: Lake Mendota, Wisconsin... | reverse complement strand
GTTTTTCTCAATTTTTTCTTTTCCAACAACAAGCCCAAAGCGTGTAATAACACCGTAGTCTACTTCATCATCTGCAAGAGAAAATCTACGAATTGCAAAGCTACCGTCATTTGCAGCAAGAAGTTGACGACCAAGATCTGTAAGCACGGCATCAACAATAATGTTAGCCGTTGAATTATCAAGAAAGCCCATATTGCTCCTTATACTCCCTATTTTTTACAAATTTACAAAAAGTTAAACTGATCCGCTTAGAATACCAATCGGAATTGAAATCTGTTGTGCTCTATCGGTATCTATCACATTCACATAGTATTTAGCTTCATTTTCTACAAATTTTAAGAGTTCTAAATTTCTTCCTTCGCTTGTGACATCGTGGTACTCAGGATCAAAAACAATTCTCATTTTTGTTGGACCTATTCCTGCAATGCTATCGAGTGTTAAAGCTTCTTGAGTGTTAAGATAAAGATTAGGATAAGATCGAGGAGCGCCTGGTGAAGAAATAGATCTTACAACAATATTATTTAACCTACGACTAAAAGTCACTCTAAATTGCGTTGAGTAATTGGAAACAAGTCCATGTGCATCAACACAACAAATAGCATAAATGTAATCAGAGCTTCTTCCAAAATCATGATCAATAAATCTTCTAATTGGGAAATTTGATTTTGAAACATTAATTGGAAGTGGTGCATCACTTCTAGAGGCAGGAGACTCTGTAAAGTCAAAATCTAACTCCTTCAACAGGATAAATGGCTCTGTAATGCTTCTTCTACGAAACACTTGAAATCTTGTCACATCTTGTTGTGGATTAACAGGAAATTCCCACCTAATCATTAATTGATTTCTTGAATGATCAAAATTGAAGCTTACATCTGTGGGTGGTGGTGGTGGAACAAATTCTTCAGTCACAACATCGGCTACAGTTGCGGGGGCTGAAGTTAGCAAAATTTTACTAGTAATAGGAGTTCCATCATCAAAGAGTATTTGTGGAATAGTTACAACATATAAAGCCTTAACGGTGTATGAATACCTTGTTCCGTATTTAATTTGTGAATCAATAAAAGAAGAAGCCGTGTGTCCTAAAATTGTGATAGTCTTCTTTTCTCTTTTCCCACTTGAAAAATTTTCTACTCTATCAATAACATATCCCAAATGTGCAAATCCAAATGCCGCACCTGTTGTCCCTTCAACAAAGGAAAACGGCTCAATTACAGGAATAAATTCACCAACACTAATTTGTTGCCTACTTGTTCTTGCTTTTTCCTGCCTTTCAGAAAGGTATCTTGAAATAAGACCTAACGAAACTGATGATCCTAAAAGAAAGGAATTTTGAGTCACGCTTGTTGCTGAGAAGGAAAATCTATCATCAATTAAAATTGCAGATGTTGGTGGATTTGAGATTTTTAACAAATCTAAAGGTATGCTATTGACTTGACTTACTTCAATAAACGATGCTGTACTTCCTAAAAGCTCTTGAAGAAATGCTGTATCAAATGATCCGGTGAGTGTTTGACTTAATTTAAATGCTTTATCCGTTGCATTTCCTGTAATTCCTCTTAATCTACAAGATCTTTCTGCACCCTCGGCTAATCTTTCTGTAAATCCATTATCTTGAGAAATTACATAGGTTGATGATAAACTATTGCTAATATCTTCAATTGAGAAAATATCAGCATCAGTTAATTGTGTCACATCTATTTCATTAGTTGTGGTAACACCGGATATTTGCGTAAATGATATGTTTACTTCTCTTGCGTTTTCTTTTATTTCTCTTCCTTCCTGGGATTCATTTGCGTTTTCATTGCTTAGATACTTTCTATAAGTAAAGTTTGCCTGAAGATTGCTTGGTGAAGGTAAGCCTACAAGAGGAATAACATTTGAGGGATAAGCCATTAGTACACCGCCTTCACATTTGTTGCAATAACACAAAGTGAGTAAATATCACCACTTGCAGAACCATCAGTATATTGAAATTCATTAGGTCTAATAATCACATTGAAAATTCTTTCAAACGCACTTGGTATGAGGTATTTAGAATTTTCAAATGATTGAGAGAAAATTGCAGAATTTATGAATGCAAGAAGAAGAGCGTGATCAGCGGGTGTTGTTAGATTTGATAGCTCGCCTGGCAAATCGGTGTATTTTACAGGTTCAAACAAATTTCCTCCACTAAGAGGTTTGATAACTTGTGAAAGAGTTAATCCTCTTCTTGGAATTAAATCTTGACGAGCTCCTGAAAAAATTTCTTGAAGTTTTTTTGCTTTGCTTAGAGGTATAGTAAAATCTTTGTTATCAAATTTACTTGCATCACTTTCAATTTGTGAGAATGCTTTAAGTATATTGCTTGCTGCGGCGTCAATTGCATGATTGTCAAGAATTTCGTTTATTTCATTAGGACTTATAAACAAATCATTTCCTGAAAACTTTCCACCTTTTCTAATAAAAGATGACGCATCAATTCTGCTAAGTGTAATCCATTCACCTGATTCTTTATCATAGCATCTATAACGTCCAGAACCTGCTGTGACATATTGATATACTATTTGCGGATGAAACTTTCTAGAAAAAGAATTTATTCTTTTTCCTGGCTGTGTTAAACTTCTTGCTGTAAACTCCAATTCCAGATACTTAAGCCTTTTGCCTATTGATGCATCTGTTGTTGTCGATTTAAGGTTTCTTATAAATCCTGATGGGATTCCAATTGATGTCACTCTTGCATTTGATCGTAAAAGTCCAGCATTAAAATTAATGAATGCAGCAGCGACACCATTGCTTAAAGCAATATCTTTAACAGTTCCATAATTTCCTTCATTTACAACATTATCAACTTTTAAAGATGAGTTACTTGCAATTTCAACAGTCAAATTTGAACTAATTTGATTTTTAGTTAACTGTGGAAGCTGGGACATAGCAGAAAAAGATTCATTAATTGATCTTGAAAAATTTGCCGTTGACAAAGTTAATTTATCTGACATTGCAAAAAGTGATGCTATTCTTGATTTTTTAAGATTTGTTGACTCAATAAAATTTGTGAGCTTACTATAATCACCTGGTGTAATCCAACTAGCCTGTTCATCCTGATTATTTCCAAATGGACCCTGAGCAAGAATGTTTTGTCTAGCGATGGAAATTTTTAGTGTGCTTAGCAGATCTCCTGTTGCAGATGACATTGTTTTACTAAAATTCAGAAAATTTACATAATCTTTGCTGATATTAATTCTATAGTCAACAGTATTTTCACGAGCATTTCTAATTTCGTCACGTTCCGATCTTAAGTCATCTAATCTTCTTCTTAATCTACGAATTTCTCTTCTATTATCAGAAATTTCATTTTTTAAATCAGTAATTTTTTCTCTAACGGCCGCAACAGAAAGAGTAGCTGCACCGATTGTAATAAATGCTGCTAAGGCAAGACCTCTTATTAGTCTTTCCAATTCATTAATTTCATTATTTTTTTCTTTAATTTCATCTTGCAATGCTTCAATTTGAGAATTGATTTCATCAATTTCAGCTTGAGTCTCAGCACCTCTTTCATTAATTCTTTCACGTTCAACAGACAGTGGAGAGTAACCAGGTTTTATGAAAATAGAAATCATATTTGACATTGCTTCTATGATAAGATCATAAATTGCACGTGAACTTAAAGTATTTCTATTTATTGAAACAAACCCACTCGGAGGCAATGTTTTTCCATAAATGCTTTCAAACAAAGAAACAATATCTCTATAGAACGGGACTATTTTAGAACCTAAAGTTCCAACTTTTCTACCAAAATTATTTAATGCATCAATGACTATTGATGCAATTGATTCCTGTCCTGTATTTCCAAATGCAGACCCACCAGGTAAAGAATTGTAGAAAGAGAACGATCTATCTGTTTGAAAATTTTCTTCATTTCTTGGTGCATTAATATTAAAATCACCTACACTGCTTTGTGTAGAAGTAATTGAATATTCTGGATCAAACTGTTTGATAAGTCCATCAGTCGATAATTGTTTTGCATATGTTAGGCTTGAATTTTCAAAATTTTTTGAAATATTTTCGGTCCAAAAACTTTCTTGAAGTAAAGGTACATTAAGACCAATGTCTTCGTTTGGAACAAGACCAAAATTAGATAAATTTTGATTAGTAAGCAAAGTTAATAACGTGCCTCTTACAAATCCTGTAAATACAGGTGAGCTACCCTGTCTTGCAAGTGACATAACAGCAACAAGGCTCTCAGTTATTTCAGCTGAATTTGTAATAGCTACTCTTGAGTTAGCATCAGCTATTGATGTAAATGAACCAGCAAGAAATTTTAAGAGTCTTAAAAAGATGTCAATTGGTGAACCAAGTCCTCCATTGTTTTTTACACCTGATGAGTCTGAAACTGAAATAATAGAATTTGTAAAATCATTTACAAAAATTCTTTGAAATTCTGCAAGGCTTGATGTGTTTTGTAACTGAATAGCTGGATTAACAATTGCATCATAATTGCCAAATTTTCCGTCTGCAGAAGTTGCTGAAATGAATACATTTCCGCTATTGTAGGAAACAGGAATATTTGTAATAGTTTCATTAGAAAATGTTCTTGAAAAGATTGATGCAATTGTATTACAGCAAGCAAAAGTTTTATTAATTCTTGCAAGACCATTGTAAGTTTGAATTGCTCCATTGTCAAATAGAGCATCATATTGCTCTAACCTTTCTTCTAAAATTTTAACAACAGGATCTGTGACTTGCAAAAGACTTGACAAGTCTTGAATTATATCATTTGAGCTATATGATGACTCATAATTGGGTAATAACTCTCTAATGTTTGTTGTAACTTCTCCTGTTTGATATAGACTTGAAAGATTTTCATAGTTTGCAACTATTAAATCTTTAAGTGAATCCCAAGAAAGTCTAAAGTCTAAATCTTCTGAAAATTTTTCTGCTGAGTTGGCAAGCAAATTTATGCTTTTGTTATAAGCAGAAAGTTTTGATCTACTTGTTTCTGTTTCATTTTCAAGTGAAGTAATAGTGCCTGCAATTGCTGACCCTTTAAGTTCTTGCACAATGTAATCAAGATCACTTTGTAAAAGATTATTCTCAAAACTTGAAATTCTATTAAATGCCTTTACATTTTCACTTGAAAGATTTTGAAGAATGTCACTTGATGCAATAATAACAGGTCTTTCTAAGCTAAGTCCAGCTTTTTTTGCTTCTTCATTAGGACACTCTTGAATAGGTATTGTGCGTCCACTTAACTCTTGTGGATCATTTCTAGATTCGAAAAATGATGTTCCTATTGAGTTTCTTGAAAAATAAGAATCACCTTGTAAAACAACCTCAGGAACAGGAGGTTCAACAACAGGAAATGTAGGAAGTGGGCCAGCTGGAGGTTGAGAAATTTCTGGCATCAAAGCCTGAACTGCTATTTTTGATGACCATGTTGATGACTTAATAGACATTAAGGTTTCCTAATAACAACGGGTATATTAACTTTTCCTCTAACTCTTGGTGATTTTATCGATTTTGTTAATGATGATAGTGATGAAACACCAGGAGCAATAACTAATCTTGAATCTAAAGCATCTAAAGCACCAGGAGCAATAATTGAATTTGCTGCATTTGTTAATGATGATATTGAATCTAAAGCACCAGGAGCAATAACTAATCTTGAATTACGAGTTGTTGGACTAGTTGATGTTTCAGGAGGAGCAAAATATTTTTCAACAGGCTCCTGTAAGGCAATTTGTCCTAATTCAAAATTGTCTTTAACAAGCAGGGGTAAAGTGTTGTCTAAGCGAATGCTTATTTCAATATCTTGACCATTTGAAAAATCAAGATAGATAGGAACAATTCGATAAGTTACAGTTCCTGCTTTTTTCCAAAGTTTTGTGTCAATGTATTTTAAAGATCTAAATGAACAGCCAAGAAGCCTTTCAACTCCTGCCCATTTACCGTATACTTGAAAATGATCAATTTGATCTATTGATCCAAAAATTTCCCATGAAATAATGTTCCATCTATTGATTGCAGGTGAAATTTTTACATTAGAAATTATAGGTTGAGAAGTTGTGATATTATTAGATATTATAGTTTTTCTATTTCCTGTCTCAAATGTTGACGCACTTCCTATTGTTTTTAATAATGATACACTATATGCAAAGTTTCCTTGATCGGTAACATCAAATACAAACTCACCTAATGAATTTGCCTCTATGCTAGTGGTTCTATCATTTCGTTCTTGTGTGCCATTTTTAAGTGAAACTTTTTCAAGAATGCACCTGAAGTCATTATTAGACAAACTTGCATCTGTGAAATTTAACTTTGCGATAATTTGTCTATTACCATCTTCTTGTAAAGCTGCTTCAAGAGTTCTAATGCGCACAGTGTTTAGTGGATTTGAAAAATGCTTGTATATAAGAAAATTTGAACTTCTATATTCTATCTGCCTTCTCGTTCTAACAATTAACGAAATGCTATATTCAACTCCATTTCTAAGTGTGCTTGGCAATGAAACAGAAATTTCATTGGAGTTAATTGACTGAGATATTCTAGTAACCGGCAATCCAAATGGTTTTGGATCTAACAAAATTTGCAATTCTGATGCGCCAGGTATAAGCGATAAGTTTTTTGTTAATTTAATTTGTCTGTTTTGATAATCAATGTAGAAAGGAATAAAAATTATTTTTGAAGGACCGACTATTGAAGAGCCTAATAGTTTAGACATAACATTAGGTAAAACCTTGATTTCTTCACTTCTATAGTAAAATTCCTGTCTATTTAAACCGTAAGAAGAAGAAAAAGCTGAATATTTTAGAGGTGAAATAGATATTGATGAAATATTTGCAAATGACCTGTTAGTAGATGTTTCATCTTTGGGCAATGATTCATTAATACCTCTTTCTTCAAGAAGCCTACTAATATAGCTGGCTATGTTTACTCTTGATTTAGAAATAGGTTTATCTTCAATCATGTAAGTAAATTCATAAATTGTATAAGTTAAAAAATTAAGTGTGTTAATTGGAATTACTTTTGTTGCTATAGCATACCTGCTTTCAAATTCACCTGACACGGTTTCATAAATAGTTCCATCTTTTTCGAAAAATTCATCCTCTTCAATGTCGCTATCAAAAGATCTATCATTTAATCCCAAAAGTGCAGGATCTTGATCATCTAAAATTTTGTTAATAAGTTTTTGCTGGGTTGAAAGATTCTCAGCTGAGGTCGTCACGTCTATTTGCTGAGGTGGTAATTCGTAATCATAAGGAATTAAATTACCATTTCTAAGACTGGATGGGTTGAGGCCTCTTCCTAACGTGATTTCTATTTCAGGAAGTGAAGTTTCAAATTCAGTAAATAAATCATCAGGAATGCTATCAAACCCAAATTCATTACCTATCTGAGGCTTTTCTGAGTTTTCTCTCAAAACTCTAACAATAACCTTTCCACCATTATTTGCCCAAAAAACTGCATCATATGCAAATGAAAGAGTTATGCTAAGCATTGAATCATTTTGAAATACACTAGAAATAGGAGGATTTGCAATCCTAAGTAATCCATCTTGCTCTTGTATTCTTGCTCTCATTCTAGCACCAAGTCAAAAATGTTAACGAATCTTGGATTTCCTGCTGTGCTCTCAAAAACTTTTCCTACAAAATAAAGCTGTCTTTGCCTGCTGCCGGCATTTGCAGGAGGCAATAATCCGTATTTTACAATATCAAGTTTTTTCAAGCCTGAGGATGAGCTCTCAAGAATCTGTATTCCAAGTTCATGTGTATTGGTGTATTTGGAAAATGTGACCGTTTGTGACTGTAAGTTTCCTTCAATGGTTGCAAGGATTTCATCGTCAGTTAGTGGATCTTCACCAAGAACTTCATATTCTCCAAGTGAAACTTCATTTCCAATTGTTGTGATTGTTCTTTGCAGGGGAGGAAGAAACAAAAAGTTTTGATTTTTGCTAAATCTTCTATCAGCAAAGAAAGGTTCGACATCATCAATTTCAGAAACAAGTGGCGGCTCTCCTACACCAGGAGGAGGAGCTGATTCGGAAAGAATAAACTGTATTTCGCTAGGGCTAAAAGAAAGACCTGGATCGTCAAAGATGAAACCCGTGGTCGATATGATTCTTTGAAAATCAAATGACTCAATTGATCCCGATTCAATAACTGCAAGAACAGGTGATGATGAACCTGAAATAAGGCTTCCTGTTGTGATACTTCCATCAGGTCTCAGGTAGAAAGAACCACTAATACTTCCTGCATAAAATCCTTGCAAATCACCAAAATCATTAGAGGTGAATGTTATTTCATCATTAGGTGTTCCAAATGACTCAATTCCTAACTGCAGGGGTACAACAGCAACACCATTACCATCATTTTCATATGTAGCACCAATATCTGAAAATGAGACATAGCGAATGTTAACGCCTCCATTAACAATTGCAGATCTTCCACGAGCTGTTAATTGGGCATCGATTATTCTTGATTTGCTATCTAATAAACCTGCCATTCTGTTATGTAGGCCTTTCTTATTGTATGTTGAAAAACTTATTTGTGAAATTAGCTAAGAGGAGTGAAAGTTCCGTCAAAGAGACTTTCATCATTTGCGTCTTGATCCTGAAATCTAGAAAATATTCTACTATGAGGATCTCTATTGATGCTAAGCGAATAGGAAGAACCTGAGGCTAAAGGAGTGTCAATAGGTGGTGAAGTTTTACCATCATTTGACCACAAATACCTTTCAGATGGTGATGAAAATGTGTCTGCAAGAAAACCGTGATGAATAGGTGACAAAACAGTTTTATCGACAACAATGGTGCCTTGTGCCTGTACAGTACCTGTTGTTGGAGCCCATAAAATATTAGGATACCAGGTTGCAGGATCTGGTGGACTAGCAGGAACAAATGTAAAATAGTTTCCTGATCCTGTCATTGTATTAGGACCAAAAACATATTCATCATAAGCAAATCTATCAAAAAATGCTGTGAAGAAGTAGTTTCCAAAATTAGACGCCATTCTACCTCCTTGCTCCACCATCTCTAATAAATCTTCTAGTTCCTGCTATTACTCCTTCCTGACCCTCAGCACCATCAAAGACCTTGGTAAAAAGTGATCCTGAGAGTAATTCAGCATTAAATCCAAGCATTTTATCATCAATAGGATCATTACCGTATACGGCAGTAATAGCACCTCCAATTTGTGTGTCTCTTGATACATACTCAGGTGCATCATTCTGCAGGAAGTCACCAACAAGTATGAGTTCTGCTTCTCCTGTCATTATTTGAAGTGATGAATCAGTCATTACAATTCTGTAGTCATGCTTTAAATATGTATTCTTGAAAACTCTTTTTCCTGTTGCGGTTGACAAAGAACCATCAGGAGTGCTTCCTGATAATGGACCATTAGAATCATTGTCACCTGGTAAATCATCAACATCAACATCAGGAGGACCAAAAGTTCCTGCGTCTAATCCAAGAACAAGTTCATCTTCAGGATACAAGAGAACAGGACTGTAAATTTGTGTTGTTGTGAAACTAGATGGAACTTGAAAAGATGAAATAAATCTCCATCCATAGTATTGCATATAGTTTTGAGCATTGATAGTTAAAGTTCCTGATCCTGCTGGCGCTGCATTGGTTATTCTACCAGCAAAAGAAATTGATTCACCTACTCCTGCTGGAATAGGAGCATTTACTGAGCTTGGATCTATTGGCTGTTGATAAGTTAATTTTGTTTCGGTAAACTGAACTGTTGTTCCATCAATTGCGGCGAGTTCAGTAGGAAACATACTAATTCCGTGATTTTGCAAACATCCTGGATTCGGAATGTACTTAATTGAGCTTAAAGCTCCTGATACCGATGTTGTATTTTCTACTATTGTTCTATTGACAAATGTAGGTCCATACACAAGCTGCACATCAACAGTTCCAGGAGAAAAACCGGCATCAGTTGAATTTTTAGCCCTAATTGTATTGTAAGGATCTGATTCTTGTGAAGCCGCTATTTGTGGAGGCCTTGTTCCTCCTGTCCATCTATTAGAAACAAGTGTGAGACAAGTTGTAGGACAATCAATTGATGGATTTGTACGAGTACCTGAGGTTATATGCGCTACCACTTTTGAATCTGCGCTAGAGTATTCCCTAAATGCATATTGCACCTTGCTACTTGCAGTTATCGGAATAAGGCTTGGGGAAACTTGCACAGGAGGAACTGATGTGGGAAACATAGTCACATTTAATGAGACTGTATGTGTTTGCACATTTGAATCAGGATTATCTTCATTGTTATTGAAGAACCTTGTTTGCTCCCAATCATAAGAGTACTCAGGTGTATGAAGTACAGGATTTGAACCTGATATTCTGGTTAATTTTTGACCCCAAAAATCGGTGCTTTGTGAGGAATAAGCAAGTGATGCTGAGAGTGATCCTGAGTAATAAACTCCTGTTCCTCCTGCACTATTTTGCCACTTAGATGAACCTGATGTGAAAAATCCATCATTCCAAGCTCCACCAAAAGATCCTGAATTGTAGAAGCAAACAGATGCGCTTGCAATCAGGTACCTCTTTGATGTTGCAAAATCTTCAGCAGTATCTTTGTTTCTTGAAACTCTTCTTTGCCTGTACAGGAAAAAGACATAATTATCCATGTCTTTCTTATTAGTGACTTGTTTATTCCATGTCTTGTCAAATTCGGCAGCGGCAGCTGGTGATGTAGGCCCTGCTGCTCCGTACAATTGACCTCCGCTTCCTCCATACGGATTAGAGTTGGAGTAATAATATGGATTAACACCAAATCTTCTGCGAGCTTTTACTGGTACCTTTAGCTCAACCCTCTTTAGAAGAAAAGGCCTATCTATGAAGTCTGAGAGTTTGATTGTTTCATGATCCCAAGCGTGGTATTTTGGAGCATTAGGAGCCCCAAACATTGATGTAGGCCAACCAATTCTGCTATAACCTGCCTGTTGTAGATGCTCAACATGATTAACAAAATAACCAAACTGTGGTGACCATGAGAATTGTGCCATAATCCTATTAAGATCACATGGATAATCATCGGTTTTTGTATTTAGCACAAGACCGCCGCCAAAACTATCAGAAACAAAATTTGACATTGATGCGACAGAAGCAGCCGATGTAATTCTTCCTAAATTATTGGAAAAAGAAGATATCCCAATAGGAGATTTTTCTACCCACTTTTTAAGAACAGGACTGTAATAAAGAAAGCCTGTTCCTACGCATTCTGATGTGGTGGGAAGTGATGTGATTGCCCTAAAGCTGAGTCCTGAACTTTCATCACCTACATGAAAGCGGCCAGCGGCCACACCTGAGTCATTATTACTTACCGGAATTTTGATGACAGCTCCACCCTCAGGTACAATAAACTCATCATCAATAACTCTTTCAGTTGGATCATCAGCATCTTCAAAGGAAGACACGGTGTTTTGCGATGATTTTCTTTTTCCATCTACAAATTCTATTCCGCTATAAGTTTGTCCTGACAGAAGCTGATTGTCTTGATAGATGCCAATTTCGTCATTTTGAGTTCCATCACTAAATGCTGAAAGATTTGCTGAAGGTGAAAAATCAAAAAATCCATCATTGGTAGGAAGAATGGTGTTTGCATCATTGATGTCTAAAAGTCTTTTTGGTGCTGCCGACCAAGAAGTTATTGAACCTGTAAACACACCATTTACTGAACCATTGTAAATTGCTCCAATTTCTCTAGCACTAAGAGCTCTTTGCCAAATTGCAAGCTGTGCATAGGAGTCGGCATCAGAAACACCTGATAGGAAAGTCGTAGTGCTTGCATGCCTAATAACTCTATTAGGAACATTATTAGAACCTTGATATCTTGAAGTGGTACTTCCATTAAGACCTGCAAGTCCATCTTCATAAAAATAAGGTGAAAATCCTTGAGGCCATTGACGATATGAAGGTGTTTCGTATCTAAGATGACCATCAATCCATAGCTGGCATAAACCTTCATCACCTGTAGCTGATGAACCTGCTAAAGCAGAGTCAGTTATTCCGAATGTAGGAATAAAAGTTCCTGTGACAGGATTCTTTGCGGCCTTTTGTACATACACAACATGATGCCACCCAGAATCCAGAGGAATTGGATTTTCTGAAAGGCTTGAACTAAGGTAATTTCTTACTTCGTTAATTCTTCCTTCATACATTGTTCCTGCAGTTCCAAGTGTTCCACTTGATCCAGCAAGTGAAGCAGGAAATCCAACAGTACTATCGGATGTGGCAATAACATTTTTTAGTCCTGTAAATGAAACAGTCGAAAGTGTAAGCCTGAAGTTTTTATCAGCAGGAACTTGCCAGTACCTTGCCATCAAAAATTGATAGCCATATGCACCTGTTGTTGCAAGCATAAATGACGATGTGAGAGATTGAATGCTATAAGAAGCTTTACTTGATGCGCTTGAACCTGAAAACCACATAGATAATGTTAATTCAGGAGCTGCAAAACTTAATGAATCAGAAAGATCAGGTAGCTTAGCAACACCAATTGCTTTTGAAGGATCAAATGCAAGTGCCGCCATACTTGCTGAAAATGGTCCAACAGCAAGAAGAGAAGATGTGAAGTCGCCTCTTACATTGGTGAAGTCTCCTCTATTGCTAGAAGATGGATTTGTTAAAGATTGTTGAAATACAAGAGAAGAACTAAGATTGAAAACCCTTCCGCCTTCTTCGATTGCAAACGGTGTCCAAAGGTCAATAAGTGGACCTCTTTCACCTCCAAGTTTTGCCATTTTACATCCTATCGCTATATACTATTGAATCGGTTCCATTGATAACGTTTAGGAAAGTCCAACCAGAACCTGCAGAAATTGTATTTCTATCAATTAAATATGCTCCTGCATAACCACTAGCAATAATTGAAGAAATCTCAGGATCAGAAGTGGAAACTTGTAAGTTAACAGTGTCTTCAATTTCCCATTTTGACGCAAGAAGTGAGTCATAACTATCTACGAAAGGATGCACAATATCAGGAATTTGATCATTGTATGTGCAAAGTTCATCAATCAATTCATCACTACCTACTTCAATAAATTTTGAATAATCAGGTGAGAAAATACCATTTCTTGGTTTTGATTGCTGTATCATATAACTTAAACGATCAGTTCCTTCTGCGGCTTCACATATTGAGGATTTTATTCCTCTTTTTGCAAACCAAGGAATAAAAACAATACCGGCAAATTCTGGCTTGCTTTCAAATACACCAATATTGCCATCACTGACTCCAGGATCAGCAAATCCCATAGCGGTTAAAACTACAGGATACATTCCTAACCCAGGATCTAAAAGATAAGATACAGGATCAAAGTCACCAATATCACAAAAATTGTTTTCACCACCAATCCCTACACCTAATGTTCTTTTTTCCGCATAGGGATTTGGTGCAAATGTGACAGAACCCCCCACTTCAGGATCAAGAATGTTGTCATCAAAGAAATCATCATTGACTACGACTCCGTTGTAGATTAAAAGGTCGCTGGAATTAGGACGAAGCCTAAATATTCTTGGGCTTATTTGCTGTTCTTTAGTTAAAAGATTAACACCTTCACGAACATCAAATGGAGAACCGCCACCAATTGTTACCTCAAATTGACTCATTGTAATACTCACTCATTTGTTTGAGAGTAATCGGGTCTATTGTCCCAATTTCTTGACCATCCATATCTAAATTTATTTCTTTCAAGAATGTGACTTTCAATAACGAGATTAACACCTTGAAAATCTGTATTGAAAGGAAGAAATTGTGAAACAAGTCTTT
>Ga0164292_10002997_pt1 | contig 13754 bp, 9 predicted proteins | sample GEODES117metaG_FD_111486 | JGI IMG/M metagenome (GOLD analysis project Ga0164292, IMG submission 111486) | Eutrophic lake water microbial communities from Lake Mendota, Wisconsin, USA - GEODES117 metaG | ecosystem: Environmental > Aquatic > Freshwater > Lake | place: USA: Lake Mendota, Wisconsin... | reverse complement strand
GGATGGAGGAGACGCTGCGGTTATGGGTAAAGGAGAATCATGAGTTGTGGACGGGGAGTCGGCGGGCTGCGGTTTGGGGGAATCCTGCGGTGGTGTGGGGGGCGGATTTTTTGAAGTGGGAGGGGGTGACGAGTGCGGTTTTGCGAGAGGCGGCGGTGGCCTTGAAGGATGCGTTTCCGGGGACGACGCCGTCGGGGAGCGACGCGTTGGAGTCGCTCTGTTTGGAGGTGATGGAGGTGCAACCGGCGGCTCCACTGCCGAAGACGGTGAAGGCTTTTTTGACGAAGTCGGCGGAGAGTCTGGAAGGGCTGCGAGCGGGGGCGGCAGAGGTGATGTGGTATCGGAAGAAGGTGATGGTGAGTGGGGCGGCGGCGGCGGCGTGGGTGGCGCTGGTGGATTTGCTGGTGCGGAGGGAATTGATGGTGCGGGCGCATCGAACCGTGGGGTTAGCGGCGTTTTTGGATGGCTATGAGCAGCGGTATCAGAGGCAGGTGAGAGGGCAGGGGCATTTGTCCTTTGCGGATATTCCACGGCTGATTCAGGATCGGGCGGGAGATGAGGGATCGAGTTGGCCACAGGAGGATTTGTGGTTTCGGTTGGATGGGCGATTTGATCACTGGATGCTGGATGAGTTTCAGGACACGAGTTTCCGGCAGTGGCGGGTGACGCAGCGGTTGGTGGAGGAGGTGATTCAGGATCTGGAGGGGGTGCGGAGTTTTTTTGCGGTGGGAGATATCAAGCAGTCGATTTATGTGTGGCGGCAGGCGGAGCCGGGATTGTTCAATGAGTTGGAGCGATTGCGACCGGTGACGGAAGCGGATCCCGGGGGGATTTATGTGAGCACGCTGGCGAAGTCGTATCGCAGTGCGCAACCCGTTTTAGATGCGGTGAATGCGGTGTTTGAGGATCGGGCGGGATTGGAGGCTTTGTTGCCTGGAGCGACGAAGGAGTGGGCGTTTTCGGCGCATGAGGCAGGTCGGCGTGAGTTGACGGGATGTGTGCGGTTGCTTTCGACGCTGGAGGCAGAGAAAGGGGGCGGTGAGGGTGAGGATGAGGAGGTCGAAGAGGGGGTGGTGGAAGCGAATGCGGTGCAGCGGGCGACGGCGGGATTGCTGCGGGAGATTGATCCGCTGGGGCGCGGTTTGAGTTGTGCGGTGTTGGTGCGATCGAACAAGAAAGCGGCGGCGTTTACCGGGGTGCTTAGGGCTTTAACGGGGATGAACGTGGTGACGGATTCAACGATTCAACCGGCGACCGACAATGCGGTGACGTTGGCGTATTTGTCGCTGTTGCAATTGGCGGCGCATCCGGGGGATCAGATGGCCTTGGAGCATTTGTTGATGACACCGTTGGGTGTGGTGCTTGGAGGGACCAAGGAGTCCGTGTGGTCTGCGGGTGCGATGGCTGGTAGAGAGGTATTTGAGAAGGGGTTTGCGGCTTTTGTGATGGTGTTGACGGAGAAGTTGAAGCAAGGCGGGGTGTTGCTGGATGCTTTTCACCAGCGGCGAGTGGAGCAGTTGCTGGATTTTGCGGGAGGGTTTGATGAGAGTGGGAGCCGGGATGTGGATTTGTTTTTGGAAGGGGCGAGGGAGTGGACGGTGAGTCAGTTGGGTGCGGGGGAGGCGGTGCAGGTGATGACAGTGCATAAGTCCAAGGGGTTGGAGTTTGACGTGGTGATTCTGCCGGATTTGGGAGGGTCGGCGATGGACAGTGTGAGGAGGCGGTCGCTGATTGTGAGCAGGGACCGAGGGGAAACGCGTTGGGTGATGCAGGCGCCGGACAAGATTTATGCGACGCTGGATGAGGTATTGATGGAAGAGGCGAAGGAGACGCGGGAGAAGACGGGATTTGAGTCGCTGTGCCGCCTGTATGTGGCGATGACAAGGGCGAAGCGGGGCTTGTATTTCATTGCCTCGAAGCCGCCTGCGAGCCCGAAGGCGATGAAGGAGGAGTTGTTTTTGCGGCGGCGATTGGTGGGAGGAGAAGCGACGGAGATTGAGGTGGGAGGGGAGGCGGTTTTGTTGGAATGGGAGACGGGTGACGCGGGTTGGTATCGGGCAAAGGAATTGATGGGAGAGGCTGAGGAGCTTGAGGAGGCTGCTGCTGAAACGATAACGCTCGGGGAATTGGTGAAGCGAAATCAGGCCGCTCAACGACGGGTGACGCCATCGGGAGCGGAGGCTTTTAGGATTCCTGGGAAGGTGTTGTTTTCGCCTGGGCGAGACATCGGGCGGCATCTGGGGTCGCGGGTGCATGAGATGCTTGCCGAGGTGGAGTGGTGGGAAAAGGGGATGGCAATCGAACCACTGATGGAACGGTGGATGGAGGGTGGTTGGGTGGTGCCCGGGGAAGTGGTTTCCGAACGTGCGCTGGAATTGGTTCGGCCTTTGCTGGAGAGTGCTGTGGGTTATGAGGCGCTCGGGAGACCTTCGAATGAGGCGACTCTTTGGCGTGAGAAGCCTTTTGATTTCATTGACGGAGGAGCCTGGGTATCGGGGGTCTTTGACCGGGTGGTCCTGGAGCATGACGAAAAAGGGCGGGTGGTGGCAGCGCATCTTTTGGATTTCAAGACGGATGAGGCTGCGGATGAGGACGCTCTAGAGGAAAAGGCAGCGGGGTATGCGCCTCAGTTGGCGCTGTATCGGCGAGCGGTAGCGAAACTGACGGGGTTGATGGAGGCGCAGATTAGCATGCAGTTGCTGTTTTTGAGGGCACTAAGGTTGGTGAAGGTGGGCTAGTTGCGAGATCGACAAGAGCATGGGGTATGCCCTGCCAGTTTGTGCGTTAGACAGCGCCTGGAAATCCACACTGAGTCTATTGGTCATCGTTTAGTGCAAAGACATCAATGTTGGGTTCTTCCGCCTACAGATTTTTATTGAGTCATTGAAAAGCCGTTCAGGAGCACGCATAGAAAATTTCTGTTCTGATTTGTCATCGACATTCAAATCGTGAATTGACATTTTTGGCTGATGGTTTGCGGATCAAAGGAGAAGTCGTGCTTTTCGGATCTCTCTTCGGCTTTGTACGTCGGAGCTAGGTTGCTGAGTGGCTCGTAGGAAGTTCCCCCCTTGAAAAGACAACGTCAAAAGTCAGTTCAATGAACGAGTCACCTTATGAAAATCCATGCTTCCCTCTCGATTTGCCGTGCATCGCTTGTTCTCCTGTTGGCCTTAGGCTCTGCATCTGCTGAAACGATTGACCGGACTGAATTGCCGATTAAACAGCCAGAACGGCCCGTGTACACGGAGACGGATGCGCGTCATGTGAAGGCGCCGCCGAGGTTTGAAGTTACTGCGCCAAAGGATGCACCCAACGTGATTATAGTTTTGATCGACGACCTTGGATTCGGCGCGACGAGTACCTTTGGAGGGCCGATTGCGACACCGACTCTGGATCGGTTAGCCAAAGGAGGGCTGAAGTACAATCGTTTCCATACGACAGCTCTTTGCTCACCCACGCGAACGGCGCTGAAGGCGGGGAGAAACCACCATACCTGCAACATGGGTTTCATCACCGAAATGGCGACCGGTATTCCTGGGGCGACAGGCGAGATACCCAATGCGGTTGCGCCCCTGGCAGAGATGCTGCGTTTGAATGGATACAGCACGGGAGCTTTTGGAAAATGGCACGAAACCGCAAGTTGGGAGGTAAGCGTTTCCGGTCCTTTTGATCGTTGGCCGACTCGCCAAGGATTCGATAAATTTTATGGATTCATTGGAGGTGAGACCAATCAGTGGGCCCCCTATCTTTACGACGGCGTGGCACCTGTTGAATTGCCTGAAGATCCGAACTATCACTTCATGGCGGACATGACGGATAAGGCGATTGCGTGGATGAAGCACCAAAAGGCAATGACTCCCGAAAGACCGTTTTTTGCGTATTTCGCGCCGGGGGCGACTCATGCGCCTCATCATGTTCCTCAAGAGTGGATTGCCAAGTGGAAGGGGAAGTTTGATCAGGGGTGGGACAAGATTCGAGAAGAGACCTTGGCGAGGCAGATCGAATTGGGGGTTGTGCTCGCAGGCACTCAACTGGCATCCAAACCGGCAGCGATTGCAGATTGGGAAAAACTGTCTGCTGACGAGAAACGCCTTTTTACCGCCCAAGTCGAGACATTCGCCGCTTACCTGGACTACACCGATCATCACATCGGTCGAGTCGTCCAGGCGATTGATGATGTCGGCCAACTGGACAATACTTTGATCTTTTACATTGCGGGGGACAATGGGGCGAGCGCGGAAGGCGGTATGAACGGCATGTTCAATGAGTACACCTATTTCAATGGGGTTCAGGGAAAGGTCGAAGACATGCTCAAACAAATCGACCAGTGGGGCAGTCCGGCAACCTATCCTCATATGGCAGCAGGTTGGGCGGTCGCCTTCAATACGCCGTTCATGTGGACCAAACAGGTGGCGTCTAATTTTGGGGGGACTCGGAACGGGATGGTCGCGCATTGGCCGAAGGGGATTTCCGCAAAGGGTGAGTTGAGATCTCAGTTTAGCCACGTGATTGATATTGCTCCCACGATCCTTGAAGCAGCCGGGTTACCGGAGCCGAAGGTGGTTAATGGGACGCCGCAGATTCCGATGGAAGGGACCAGCCTGCTTCCAACCTTCAAGTCGGCCGATGCGGAGGATCGGCACAAGACCCAGTATTTTGAGATTGCGGGTAATCGCGCCATTTACCACGACGGATGGCTGGCCGGAGTTGTGCACAAGGCACCTTGGGAGCGGACGCCGAGTCGGGCCTTGGATGCCGATTTGTGGGAGTTGTATGACGTCCGCAACGACTTCAGCTGCGCAAAAGATTTGGCGGCTGAAAACCCTGAGAAGTTGAAGGAGATGCAGGCCCTATTTCTGGAGGAGGCGAAGAAGTATCATGTGCTGCCCATTGATGACCGGTTCTTCGAGCGGATGATCGGTGAGATGGTTGGCCGTCCTGATCTGATGGGCAAGCGGACCTCCTTGACACTTGCTGAGGGAATGACGGGCATGATGGAAGCTGCTTTTATCAATGTGAAGAACAAATCGAAGACGATTACCGCGGAGATTGAAGTACCCGAGAACGGAGGAAACGGAATCGTGCTTTGTCAGGGGGGGCGCTTTGGTGGATGGGCCCTGTATGTGAAGGAGGGTGTGCCGGGTTATGCATACAACTTTTTGGGACTCCAGAGTGTGAGCCTAGCGGGCACGGAAAAGCTGAAACCAGGCAAGGCGACACTGGTGTTTGATTTCGCTTATGAAGGCGGCGGGGCAGGCAAGGGAGGGCAAGGCGTTTTGTCGGTGAATGGTTCGAAGGTCGCCGAAGGGAAGATTCCGCATACGCAGGGAGGGATTTTTTCGGCTGACGAGACGGCTGATGTTGGTATTGACCTTGGAACACCCGTGGTGGATGTCATCGGAAGTGAGGCCAAATCAAAGTTCACAGGCCGCATACCGAAGGTGACGATTGAGGTTCGGTGATCTCTGTTAGTTAAAACAAACTCCCTAAATTACGCATCATGACAACGCATCCATTGAGACTTTATCGGACCATTGCCCTTGGGTTATTTGTGACTCTCATCCAGACAGGATGCGCCTCGAAGGTGGTCTGGTCGGGCCAGCGTCAGGCGGATCGGAACCTTCGATTGACTCGTGGCTGTGTGTTTTATTTTGACGGCGCGGGAGGGGGCACTAAGGACAAGAATTATGGTGCCGGGGTAGTGGAAGGGATGCTCGAGGCGGGTTACAAGGGTGCGGGTGAGCTGATGGCCTGGGAGACGGGCAAAGGGTTGCTCAAGGATCAGGTCGCGAGTGTTGAATACAAGAGGTCCAAGGCGAAGGAGTCAGCCGTCGCGATTCAAGAATACAATCGCGAACATCCTGGTGCTCCAATCGAATTGCTTGGATTTTCTGCTGGAACGGCGCAGGCGATTTTTGCACTTGAGGCGTTGCCCGAGGCTGTACAGGTGAATCGGGTTGTGCTTTTGGGAACGTCGATCAGTCACGACTATGACCTGACCGAGGCGCTCAAGCGGGTGAGCGGCAAGCTTTACATCTTCACATCCCCTCACGATCGGATGGTGGGCACCATGATGAAGCTGTCAGGAACAGCGGACCGGAAGTATCGCGATGCAGGGGCAGGCGTGAAGGGATTTGTCCTTCCTCAGGGAGCTTCGGAGGCGACGAAGCAGTTGTATGCCAGCAAGATCGTCACGATTCCTTATGACGAAAGTTTCAAGAAGGACGGGGACAAGGGGCATCACTTTGACAACGTGAAGAAAGACTTCATCCGCGAACATGTGGCACCGCTGCTCATGGAACGTTGAGGTCTCAAGCGGACACCGAATTTGACATGAAACTGGAATCGCAGCAGTCTGTGGAATGAATTCGTCGCTTATTACTGGCATCATCTTCGCGTCACTTCTGGGCGCTGTCTGGTTTGGAATGTTTGTTCGCCGTCATCTTCCGGAGCAGCACTTTAGCGCGGATACGAAGGATACGGTCAAACTTGCAATGGGACTGGTCGCCACGATGGCAGCCTTGCTTCTCAGCCTGCTTGTAAGTTCGGCGAAAGATTCGTACGACACGGTCAGGAATGAAGTCATTCAGATGGCCTCAAACCTAGCGTTTCTTGACCGGATTCTTGTTCTTTATGGAAGCGAGACCCAAGCGATTCGAGCCGCATTCGGGGTCGAAATGGAAAAAGCGATTCCCGCAATCTGGTCAACGGCGCATGGTGACGCTGAATTGGATATGAAGAAGGGAGACGGGATTTTCATGGCCATTCAGTCACTTGCTCCAACAAACGACATTCAGAGGGCGTTGAAAGAACAAGCCGTGGGGCAGACGTTGGAACTGGGTAAGTTGCGGACCTTATTGCGGACGCAGTCAACCTCGTCGGTTTCGCTGCCGCTTTTGGTAGTAGTGGTGTGTTGGCTTGTGATCATCTTTTTCAGTTTCAGCGTTTTTGCGCCTCCAAATCGAACGGCAACCCTGTCATTGATCGTGTCCAGCATTGCGGTAGCTGGGGCCATGTTTTTGATTCTGGAGATGGATCGCCCCTTTAATGGACTAATCAAGATCTCGGAGGCACCCATGTTGAAGGCTCTTCAGGACATGCGCCACTGATACGCCTTTTATTCCAACGAGTTTCAATACCCAAACTATGAAATCTGCATCTCAAATGACGACCCGCCGACCTGTTACCTTAGGTGTTCTCATTCTATTGATGGGGGTAGGGTCGATGAACTCTGTATTGGCTGAAATTGAACCAGCGGCACGGGCACTGGCGGCTTCGGTCACCTCCAAACTGGCGGCAGCCCAGACGATCAAGCTTACGGCTCAGCACAAATTGGATCCGGCGCTTGGTGTGGGTGGCAGGCTGGATGCGGGTCCTTTGGAAATCACGGTGAAGCGTCCGAATCGGTTTTATGTGATTCAGGAAGCGGACGATCAGACTCGGGAGTTGGCATTTGATGGGAAAGTTTTTTGTTTGATGCACCCCAATCAGAAGCATCATGCCATGGAGAATGTCAGGGCGGATTCGATTGACGCTCTGGCTGACCGGATCGACGAAAAATTTGGATTCAGGCCTCCGGTGGCGGAGTTGCTTTCGGCGGATCTTTCGAAGCAACTTTTCCTCCATGTGACTTCGGCGACCGTCGCTGGAACGGAGTGGGTTGGATGGACGCGTTGTGAGCGATTGCACTTTGAGCAAGATGGTATGACCGGGGATTTGTGGTTGGGCAAGAAGGACGGGTTGCCGCGCCGATATCGGCTTACCTTTACGGGAGTCGCGGGTCAACCGACATGGGACATTCGCTTGAAGAAGTGGGAACTGAATACTCCTGTGGACGATTCCCTTTTTTCCAAACGTCCGGCAGCGGACTCGCATAAGGTGCAGATGCTCAAGAGTCGTTAAACCGGATTTTTTATTCACTTAAACTGACCTACGCCATGAAGAATTTGATTTCCATTCGTCCATTGTCCCAGCTGTTGGCTGGCTTGTTTGTCCTGATTGTTGGTGCTGAAGCTTGTGGGGCACCGAGACATCGTCCTAGCAATCCTCGGGGTGTGGCAGATCCGCGTGGTGTTGCTGACCCACGGGGTATCGCTGATCCGCGTGGTATTGCGGATCCGCGTGGTATTGCGGATCCACGAGGAATCGCTGACCCGAGGGGTATTGCTGATCCGCGTGGTATTGCAGACCCGAGGGGCATTGCTGATCCACGGGGGGTGTTTGATCCGAGAGGTCCATTCGATCCACGGAATCCTGCCCGTTACATGTACGGCTTGCCCACAGGGTATGCGTTGCGTCCGTTTGGCGGCGTGAACTATTACTACTGCAGCGGGATCTACTACTACCCGTACTACATCAACGGGCAGGTGGTTTACACACGCTGCACGATTTCCGCTGGAGTGCCTGTGATGCCGCCTCGGCCCTATTGAAATTGAATTGACGAGCACGTCGTGAAGGTTTTTTACGCACTGTCACTGTTGGGACTTGGAATCTCGTCGGTCTTTGCAGAAGGGACATTGGGGCACGAGGCGAATTGGACGCTGCGTCAATCAGGGACTTCTTGGCTGCAGGCGAATGATCCGACTCTCTTGAGTCCTCGGTTGCAAACCCAATGGGAGAATGAGGATCGTTCCGATGGAGACAGCAGTGGCAAAGTCTTTGTCAATCTGCGTGAGGCTGTTTTGTTGAGTCCGAATTTGGCATTTGGCATTCAAGCGGAGATTCCGTTGCTGTGGGCGAGTGAGGGGGGCGAGGATTTTTCAGGGCTGGGTGATGCTGAGTTTCGTGTTGGATTTGTGAGCCGCCTGTCGCCGAAGTGGCGATTTGGATTGGGATTGAATGGGAGGTTTGACAGTGCTTCTGAGGCGGAGCTTGGTGACGGGCTTTTTGAGTTGCGTCCCATAGCGGCCTTACGCTGGGATGCCTCCAAGCAATTGAACCTGGGGATCAATGTGGAACGCACTTTCACGCCGAGTCCGAAGGACCAAAAGACGGTTGAGACCCTGCAGATCAGGTTACCGATCGTGGTGAAGATGAATCACAGTTGGTCTGGCAGTGTCAGTTATCAGCCGAAGTGGAATCTAGCGAAGGGAGACTCGAGAAGTGACCGACTGGATCTCAGTGCGACAGTCGTTCTTGGGAAATCCAAGCATTTTGCGCTGACCTTTGGTGTCGAGATCCCGCTATCGGCGGATACACTTGATGCGAAGTCATTTGTTGGTCTTCAGTGGTTCTACCGTTAGTGTTGATTTTTGCTCCCGTTTAATCTCATGAAATACTCCCGTATCTTAATTGCTGCTCTAGTTGGTCTTAGCACGGTCACGACGTCGAAAACGTATGCCGGCGCGCCGGATGAAAAGAATCCGGTGATGGCTCCGGTGGGCATCTCACCGACTGTGTCTCCCTGGGAGGTGACGTTGAATCTGTATGGTTGGATGTCGGGCGTGGATTCACAGGTGGCTGTGAACGGGTTTCAGGCCAGCACGTCATTCGGGTTTGAGGACATTCTGCGGAATCTGGATATGACGGCGATGTTCAACCTTGAGGTTCGTCGAGGCCGATGGGGAGGCTGGGTGGACGGCATTTACCTGAAGGTTTCGTCGGATGCGGACACGCCAGGGCGCTTGCTGGACTCGATGGGGGTTTCGATTGAGAGTGTGATTGCTGAGGCGGCGTTGTATTACCGGGTTGTGGAGGGGAGCAAGGGTTTTGTCGATTTGTATGGGGGGGCGAGGTACATGCAGATGGGTGCGGATTTGAGTCTGAACGTGAGTGATAGTGGGATCACTGAAGTGTCGGAGGAATTGAGTGCAAAGGTCTTTGATGCGATAGGCACGGCGATTCGGACCCGCACCAAACCCGAGTTGAAGGAAGCCGAAACTGCGATTGGACGGGCGGCGCAGGCGGCGCTTGTGGAGCAGATTTCGGCGCGGGCGACTGGAGTGGAAACCGCCTTGAACCAGCTTCGGCAAATCTCTGCGGCTCATCCCAACCTTCGTCGTGCCATCGCGAGAGATGGTTCGTTGCGTCGTGCGGTGATTTTGGCTGCCCAGGCGCGCATTGAAAGTGGGGAAGCTGAAGCGGAGGAGGTTGCGGCAGCAGCTCAGGCGGCAAGTGCCAAGGTGCAACAGGCGTTAAGCAATGCACGCAGCCGTGCTCAGAAGGCTGTGACACGGGCGGAAAAGAAGCTGGCGCAGGCGATTGAGAGTGAGTTGCGGAAAGCCATACCCTCTGAGATTTCGGGAACGTCCTCCTGGGTGGACCCTTTTGTGGGCTTGCGTGCGCGTTATCAACTGACGGATCGAATCTATGCTTTGGCGAAGTCGGACATTGGAGGATTTGGGGTGGGTTCCGAGTTGGTGTGGCAGGCTTACGGAGGGGTGGGTTATCAGATCAATCGGCATGTTGCCAGCGAACTTGGATACAAGTACTTCTCCCTGGATTACTCAGGAAGTCAGAGCCTTGAGGCTGACATGCAGATGAGCGGGCTGGTTTTGAGCCTGCTGATTCGGTTTTAGACCGACTCTCGAAATTCTTGTCAACTTGCCCAGCGGCGGAGCGGCCTCATTGGCAACGTCAGCCGCTTGCCCACTATTGATTTAATAGCGGGCTGCACGACTTCCTTGCCACTGAGGCCGCTGCGCTCGCCGGATCAAAATGACCCTCTTTTCGAGAACCGGTCTAAGCCGGTTATGAGAATAAAAAAGCCCGCTATCGCTTTGATAGCGGGCTTATCGACTGCTTTGCCACTGAGGCGCCTGTGCTCAGCGGATCAGATTGACTCTTTCGTCTAGATGAGGCCGAGTTCTTGGACGGCGGTGCGCTCTTCTTTGAGTTCGGTTTCGGTGGCGTTGATTTTGCCCTGGCTGAACTCGTTAACGGGGACGTCTTGGACGATTTCCCATGAGGTGCCGGTGCTGCGGATGGGGAAGGAGAACATGAGGCCTTTTTCGATGCCGTAGGAGCCATCGCTGCATACAGCGACGCTGGTCCAGTCGCCCGCCGGGGTGGCGGTGCTGAGGCTGCGGACGGTGTCACAGGCGGCGTTGGCGGCGGAGGCGGCGGAGGAGACGCCACGGGCTTTGATGATGGCGGCGCCGCGCTGTTGCACGGTGGAGATGAAATCACCCTGGAGCCAAGCGTGGTCGGAGATGACATCGGTGGCGGGTTTGCCGTTGATTTTGGCGTTGTAGAAGTCGGGGTATTGGGTGGCGGAGTGGTTGCCCCAGATGGCGACGTTTGAGACGGCGGAAGAGTGGACGCCGGCTTTGGTGGCGAGCTGGCTTTTGGCGCGATTTTCGTCAAGACGGGTCATGGCGAACCAACGGTCGGCAGGAACGTCTTTGGCGTTGTTCATCGCGATCAGGCAGTTGGTGTTGCAGGGATTGCCGACGACGAGGACGCGGACATCGGAGGCGGCGTTTTTGGCGATGGCTTGGCCCTGGCCGGTGAAGATTTTGCCGTTGATGCTGAGGAGGTCTTTGCGCTCCATGCCGGGTCCGCGCGGGACGCTGCCGACGAGGAGGGCCCAGTTGACGCCGGTGAAGCCGACATCGACGCTGGAGGTGGGGGTGATGCTGTTGAGGAGGGGAAAGGCGCAGTCGTCGAGTTCCATGCAAACGCCGTTCAGAGCGGACAGCGCTTTTTCGTCATCGCGCTCGATGAGGCGGAGATTGACGGGTTGATCGGGGCCGAAGAGGGCGCCGGAGGCGATGCGGAAGAGGAGGGAGTATCCGATTTGACCTGCGGCTCCGGTGACGGCGACTGTGATGGGGGTTTTGCTCATGGAAAGGTTGGTTTTAAAAATAAAGCGGGAGTTCAGATTGGGCGGCTGGGACGGGAGGGCAAGGGGAAAGTGGGTGCGGAATTGGTGATGGGTGCATAAAAAAACGCGCTCGGCGGTGAAGCGGAGCGCGTTTTAAGAGAGAGGGGCTTTTGGAGTTTAGTGCTGGGCGCAGAACTCTTCGAAGCGGTCCATGCCGGCGTTGATGACGTCGAGGCCGGTGGCGTAGGAGAAGCGGATGGTGGTATCAGCGCCGAAGGCTTGGCCAGGAACGGCGGAGACCTTTTGTTTGCTGAGCAGTTTCTCGCAGAAGTTGACGGAATTGATGCCCATGGCTTCGATGTCGACCAGGAAGTAGAAGGCGCCGAGGGGTTCCATCACTTTGACGTTCCGGATGTTGGTGAGGCGGCTGAGCATGTATTGGCGGCGGACATCGAACTCGTCACGCATGTCACTCACGATTTGCTGGTTGCCTTGGAGAGCGGCGATGGCGCCGTATTGGGCGAAGGTGGTGGCGTTGGAGGTGGTGTGGCTTTGCAGCACGTCGATGGCGGCAGCGATTTCCTTCGGAGCGGCGGTGTAACCGAGGCGCCAGCCGGTCATGGCGTAGGCTTTGGAGAAACCGTTGATGGTGATGGTGAGGTCGGCGACTTCCTTGCCGAGGGAAGCGATGGAGACGTGGGTCTGGTCGGCGTAAACGAGTTTTTCGTAGATTTCGTCGGACAGGATGAGGATGTCTTCGCCCACGGCGATGTCGGCGATGGCTTGAAGCTCTTCCTTGGTGTAAACGGCGCCGGTGGGGTTGCCGGGGCTGTTGATGATGATCATCTTGGTGAGGGGGGACATGGCGTCCTCGAACTCATCCGGGGTCATTTTCCAGCCGTTTTCGCGCTTGGTTTCGATGATGACGGGGACGCCGCCGACGAGGCGAACCATTTCCGGGTAGCTGGTCCAGTAAGGGGCGGGGATGATGACTTCGTCGCCTGGATTGATGGTGGCTGCGATGGCGTTGTAGCAGGAGTGCTTGGCGCCGCAGTTGACGCTGATCTGGGAAGGGTCGTATTGGAGGCCGTTATCGATGAGCAGCTTGGCGGCGAGGGCTTCACGAAGTTCGAGGAGGCCGCTGCTCTCGGTGTAGCGGGTTTTGCCTTCGGTCAGGGCCTGGACGGCAGCCTGGACGATGTGTTTCGGGGTATCAAAATCTGGTTCGCCAGCGCCAAAGCTGAGAACATCCACGCCTTGCTTTTTCAGCACCTTGGCTGCGTTGGTAACAGCAAGGGTCATTGAAGGGGGCACGGCGGCGACGTAGTTGGAGACAAAGGACATATCAGGGAAGGTTGTGGAGGGCTAAAAACTGGGCCGTTATAAAGGCGTGTGGCGGGGGGTTAGTCAATGGGTGATTTTGAGGATGCGGTTGTTGTAGGAGTCGGTGATGTAGAGTTGGCCGGTCGATGGATGGATGGTGACGCCGTGGGGGCGGGAGAGTTCGCAGGCCAGGGGATCGCCGCCGAGGCCGGAGGTGCCCTTTTTGCCGATGCCGGCGATGCGTTTGATTTTGCCGGTAGCGGGGATGTAACGCCGGATGACGTGGTTTTCAGCGTCGGCAATGAGGACGGAGTCGTCGGTGTCGACGCAGATGTGTTTGGGGCCGTTCATGGTGGCGTCGAGGGCGGGGCCGCCGTCGCCGGAGAGGCCTTTTTTGCCGGAACGATTGACGACGGTGCGGATGCGGCCCTGGGGGTCGACGACGCGGAGGGCGTTGCCGTTACGTTCGAGGATGTAGAGGTTACCGGCGGTGTCAGCGGCGGCGGCGCGCGGGTCGGAGAGAGGGGCGTCGACAGCGAGGGCACCGTCTTCGGGGACGCCTTTTTGGCCATTGCCGGCAACGATTTTGGCGGTTTGGGTGGGGAGGTGGAGGGCGATGACCTGGAGGAGGTTGGCGATGTGGAGGGTTTCGCCGTCGGGGGAAAGG
>Ga0164292_10002996_pt1 | contig 13755 bp, 14 predicted proteins | sample GEODES117metaG_FD_111486 | JGI IMG/M metagenome (GOLD analysis project Ga0164292, IMG submission 111486) | Eutrophic lake water microbial communities from Lake Mendota, Wisconsin, USA - GEODES117 metaG | ecosystem: Environmental > Aquatic > Freshwater > Lake | place: USA: Lake Mendota... | reverse complement strand
CTCGACGTGGCTCGCAAGAGATTGGAACAGACTGCACGTAGCGAGGCGCCACAGGGTGTCATCGCCTTCGCCAATGCTCTGCCCGAGGCCGACTTCGACGAACTGTTGAGGACGAAGAACGGAGTCAAGCCGTTTCTCGTTGCGCTTGATGGTGTGACCGACCCGGGGAATCTTGGTGCGTTGTTGCGTTGTTGCGACGGGGCCGGCGTGACCGGAGTGGTTCTGCCGAAGCACCGTTCCGTGCATGTCACGCCGACGGCGGCGAAGGCTGCCGCAGGTGCGATCGAACATCTCGACATTGCCGTGGTGGGTGGTTTGCCCAATGCGATGGCGGCCATGAAGAAGGCCGGTGTCTGGACGGTGGGTCTCGACGATGATGCGGACAGACCGTTGTTCGACATCTCCAGTTTCGCCACTGATCCGGTGTGCCTCGTGCTCGGGGCGGAAGGGAAGGGCATCTCCCGTCTCGTCCGCGAGCGTTGCGACGTCGTCGTGTCGATTCCGATGGAGGGACAACTCTCTTCACTCAACGTCTCCGCCGCCGGCGCCCTCGCGACCTATGAAGTGCTGCGGGCCCGTCGGGGTCGCATTTAGCAAAGTGCTGCGGGCCCGTCAGGGTCGGTCGGAAGGCGTCGGGGCCTAGACTTCGGGCACGTCATTTGCCGGGTTAGCTCAGTGGCAGAGCAACCGCCTTGTAAGCGGTAGGTCGTGGGTTCAAATCCCACACTCGGCTCCATTTTTCGCAGTACGGTGGGCATCGAACCCACCCAATCGGAGGTTGTCATGAGTCGTCCAGCAGGCCCGCGCAGAGCGCCGGGTGGAGCCGGCGGGGTCCAAAACATCAACTCGACCGTCAGCATCGTGGTGGCGGCTGTGGCAGTGGTGCTCGGTTTCTTCATTCTTCGCGACATCAACGACGACAACGGCGGCACAACCAGCGGTGGAGACACCACGGCCACCACGTTGATCACCGACACCACGATTGCGGGTGCCACCACCAGCGTGGCCCCGGGCCCGACGACCGGGTTCAAAGTCCAGGTGGTCAATGCGGCCGGAGTCTCCGGTGCGGCAGGTGACCTGACCGTCGCCCTCCAGGGTGCCGGATACATCGTGCAGCCGCCGCTCACCAAGAGCGATGCCACGCCGAAGCAGACCGTGACCAAGGTGTATTACGTGGCCGGCTACGAAGCCGCCGCGGCGTCGGTTGCGGGAACGCTGGGCGGAGTCGAGACGGGTCCGATGCCCGATCCGATTCCGAGCGAAACGGGCAACCTCGGCGAAGCCAGCGTGATGGTCTTGCTGGGTACCGACCTGGCCGGTCAGCCGTTGCCGGGAGCGGCACCGGTGCAGACCACGGTGGCACCGGCAACCACCACAACTCTGCCCGCGGGCTGAGTCACTTCTCGCGCAAGAGCGCGAGTGCAGCATTTTCGATGGCACGCAGCGTGCGTTGCTTGGATTCGTCTTCGCCGAACATCGCAACGAGGTTGGCAACGGGGAAGTTCACGAGACTGTGATCCATGTCGGGGTCGGCATCGCCGACGATCGCGGCACATCTCTTGTTCTTGAGTTCGGCAAGTCCCTGCACGCCGCCAACGACCTTGCCGGCAAAACTCTGATCGTCGAGAAAGCCCTCGCCCGTGATCACGATGTCGCAGGCGTCGACGCGTTCGTCGAGTTCGATCTCGTCGGCCACCACGTCGAAACCGGGCACCAACTGTGCGCCGAGTGCGGCGAGGCCGCCCGCGAGTCCGCCTGCCGCGCCTGCACCTTCGAGGCTGCGTACGTCGACGCCGTACTCTTCGAGGTACATCTGGGCCAGTCGCTCGAGCCGACCGGTGAGGAGGTTCACCTGGAGAGGAGTCGCACCTTTCTGCGGTCCGAAGATGCGTGCGGCATCGGTGAAAGGCGTGGTGACGTCACAGGCAACGATGAACTCCACTGCCTTGAGGCGGGCCGGTGCATGGATGGCACGTACCGCGCCGTAGCCGCCGTCGGTGGTGGCAGAGCCGCCGAGACACACGATGATCTTTTTCGCGCCGGCATCGAGGGCCTGATCGATGAGTTCGCCCGTACCGGTGGTGCTCGCCGCAACGGGATCGTTGTTTTCTGCACCCCCGATCAACTGGAGTCCGGAAGCCCGTGCCATTTCGATCACCGCGACGTCACGCGAGAGTCGCCATTGCGCCTCGACGATGTCGCCCAACGGTCCGGTGACCTTGCTGGTGCGGTTCGGCCCACCCAAAACGTCGAGCGTGCCTTCGCCGCCGTCGGCCAGCGGTGCTTCGTCGCAATCGAAGCCGAGTTCCCAACAGGCGTGTCCGACTGCGGCACATGCTTCCTTTGCCGTGGCGGTTCCGCGGAACTTGTCGAGCGCGGCGAGGACTCGCATGACAAGAGCGTAGGGTTCTCGCATGAACGCGCCCAACGCAGACTCATTGTTGGATCTCGACGCCCATGATCAAGTCGGAGCATTGCACCGCAAGATGGTGTCGCCCGCGGAGTTGACCGCCGCGGCCATCGCCCGGGCAGAGGCGATCAACCCGAAGATCAACGCAATCATTCATCCGCGCTACGAACGTGCAACGCAGGAAGCGGCCGCGTTGTCGGAAGGGCCGATCACCACGCCGCTGCACGGAGTTCCCGTGGTGGTGAAGGACCTCGAGGCGCCGATCGCTGGTGAACCACACCACATGGGCTCGCGGGTGTTGAAGAATCTCGGTTTCTCCTCGCCGCACGATTCCTTCATCGTGCGGCGGCTGAAGCAGGCAGGAGCCGTGATCATCGGTCGGACCAACACTCCGGAGTTCGGCAGCACGGTCACGACAGAGCCGATTGCCTACGGTGCATCGCGCAACCCGTGGAATCTCGAACACTCCACCGGTGGGTCGTCGGGTGGATCTGCCGCTGCGGTCGCCGCGCGGATCGTCGCGGTGGGGCACGGCAATGACGGCGGCGGTTCGATCCGCGTGCCGGCAAGCGAGTGTGGCTTGGTCGGGTTGAAGCCGTCGCGCGGTCGTATCAGCAAGGGTCCCGACATCGGTGAGTCGTGGATGGGTGCGACGATCGACGGAGTCATGACGCGCAGCGTGCGTGACACGGCGTTGATGTTGGATCTGCTGTCGGGTTACGAACCCGGTGATCCGTACACCGCGGTGCCTTTTGCCCGGCCGCTCACGGAGGAAGTGGGCAAGCCCGTCGGTTTCCTACGGATCGGCGTACTCGATCATCCGTTGATGCTCGGTGGAGTCGATCACGCCGAGACGCGTGAGTCGATCGCCAAGACGAAGAAGTTGCTGGAGTCGCTCGGCCACATCGTCGAGGATGCGTATCCGGAGGCGATGAACGAAGAGGAGTTCGCCGACACATTCACGGGCATCGTCGCCGTGGCCACCGACGCGGGTCTCACGCTGATCGAGCAGTTGCTCGGCCGACCGATGACCGAGGACGACATCGAACCCGACAACCTCTTCATGCGTGAAATCGGCAAGTCGATCACGGCGGCGAACTACGTGAACATGGTGAACTGGATGCATGCCTGGTCGCGGCGCATGCTGTCGTGGTGGTATCCGGCCGATGGCTCGCGTGGTTTCGACATTCTGGTGACACCCACGCTGGCCGGACCGCCGCCGAAGTTGGGTTGGCTCACCGGGCCCGAAGGCGGCATCAATCTGCGCGCGATCCTGCAGTACACGCCGCAGTTCAACATCACGGGTCAACCGGCCATCAGCTTGCCGTTGCACTGGAGCGCCGACGGGTTGCCGATGGGCGTCCAGTTCGTCGCCGGAGCGAATCGTGAGGACCTGCTCGTCCGCCTGGCGTCGCAGTTGGAAGTGGCTCGATCGTGGAGCGACAAAGTCGCACCGATAGCGTGACTCTCATGGCAGCAACAGTTCGCATCCCCACCACCATGCGCCCGTTGTCGGGCGGCGCTTCCACCGTTCAGGTCGAAGGAGCAACGCTCGGCGAGGTTCTGCGCAATCTCGAGGCTGCCCACCCCGGCTTCGGTGAGCGTCTCTTCGACGAGACCGGTGCTTTGCGCAAGTTCGTGAACGTTTTCGTCGCCGATGACGACGTTCGCTACTTGGAGGGACTCGACACACCGGTCCCCGCCGGCGAAACCGTCTCGATCATTCCGGCAGTCGCGGGAGGCTGAAAGCCGGACGCGACGGTGAGTTCAGCGGGAGGCTGAAAGCCGGACGCGACGGTGAGTTCAGCGGGAGGCTGAAAGCCGGACGCGGTTGCTAAGCGATTTCGCAGACGAAGGCTGACGTCTTCATCACCATCGGTGCGGCTGCGGCGCCGACTTGTTTGGTCGGCGTGCCCTTGTAGCAACCGATGATGTAGGGGAAAGCCTCGGTGATGTAGTAGCGGTAGCTCCCGTCGGCGTCGGTGCGGCCGTTGCATGCGTCGAGCGTGTTCGAGCCACCACCGACGTAGGTGTACGCACTCCACGCGTTCGACTTCGGGTTGCCGGTCATTTTGTAACCCGAGACGTAGGTGTATCCGGGGTTCGAGTAGATCGGGAAACCGTCGTTGGCGTATCCGATGATCGTCTCGTTGAGATAGCAGGCGTTGGTCGCAAGAATCGCGTGGTAGTGGTAGTCGGCGTTGTAGCCGGTGTGGCCCTTGCAGGAATCGAGCAGGTTGTTGTACACGGGGTCACCGAATGCTTCGGCGGGCGGCACGGGGCCTTCCATCGGTCCGTAGATCGGAATCCCCGTCACCGTGAAGGCGACGGTACCGAGCTGCTTGTCGATGCTGGTCGTCGAGGCCGCCGCCTTCGGTGCCGTCGGCACGTTCCAAGTGAAGGACTGTTCCTTCAATCCGTTGGGTGTCTTCGACACGAACGAGTAGCCGATCATGCCGTTCGAGGTGACGGTCATCGTTCCACTGCTGCACGAGACCGAGACCTTCGGTTTGGCATAGGAACCTCCGGCCCCGGGTGCCGACGAAAGATCGGGGAATCTGACGCTCGACGCACAACCTGATGCGGTGAGAGAACCGGCGTTCGACGCAGGTGTCGTTGTCGTCGTCGAGGCTGCGGTGATGGTCATCTTCTTCGTCGAGGTTCTGGCCTTGTACGAACCCTTTGCTGCGATGGTGAGTTTCACCTTGCAAGTCCCGGAGGATTTGGTGGTGATCTTGGTGCCCTTGATGCTGCAGCTGCCGGAGACCGACCAGGTCTTCTTGCCCGACGAATTGGTGGAGACGAGGGTGGTTGCCGTCACGGTGGAAGAGGCGGCAAGGGTGCTCGTCTTCCATGTGATTTTCGGTGATGTGGCGCGCGGAAGCGCCGCGCCGTGGGCGACCGGGCCGCTCGCCACGAGCGCCGAGATGAGACAGGAAAGGGCGACTGCTGCGCGCCGGAGGTTCTGACGGTTCATATGACAAAAGATAGTGCACAAGGGTAAGAGGGACCTGAAAGGCGGGTGAGAGTCAGCGAAGAATCGACGACGGCCGTTGGGAATGGGGCTTCTGTTGGCGACTTAGCACTCCGAGCAGTAGAGTGCTAGCACTCGAGTGGCTCGAGTGCGAGATCTGCCCCCCGGGTCTCGCGCCCAGTCACTTCGTGTCTCAGACAACTCGAGAGAGTGTTCCGAGCCCAGACATCCCAGCCCAGAAATTCCAGGAGGAAACCCCATGGCAAAAATCATCCATTTCGATGAAGAGGCCCGTCGCGGTCTCGAAGCCGGCATGAACAAGCTGGCCGATGCCGTTCGCGTCACCCTCGGACCCAAGGGTCGCAACGTCGTGCTCGACAAGAAGTGGGGCGCGCCCACCATCACGAACGACGGCGTCTCGATCGCCAAGGACATCGAACTCGAGGATCCGTTCGAGCGCATCGGTGCCGAGCTGGTGAAGGAAGTCGCCAAGAAGACCGACGATGTCGCTGGTGACGGAACCACCACCGCCACCGTGCTGGCATGGACCATGGTGCGCGAAGGTCTGCGCAACGTTGCCGCCGGTGCCAACCCGATGAGCCTGAAGAAGGGCATCGAGGCGGCGGTCGAGGCAGCGATCGCCAGCATCCACGCTCTTGCCAAGGAAGTCGACTCGAAGGAGCAGATCGCCCAGGTTGCAGCCATCTCGGCCGCCGATCAGGAAATCGGCAACATGATTTCCGAGGCCATCGACAAGGTCGGCAAGGACGGCGTCATCACCGTCGAAGAGAGCCAGACCTTCGGCATGGAGATGGACTTGGTCGAAGGTATGCGCTTCGACAAGGGCTACATCTCGCCCTACTTCGTCACCGACGCAGATCGCATGGAGGCATCGCTCGACGACGCATACATCCTCTTCGTCTCGTCGAAGATCAGCAATGTGCGCGACATGCTGCCCGTGCTCGAGAAGGTCATGCAGGGCGGTCGTCCGCTCGTCATCATCGCCGAGGACGTCGAGGGCGAAGCCCTTGCCACCCTCGTGGTGAACAAGATCCGCGGCACGTTCAAGAGTGCGGCCGTCAAGGCTCCCGGCTTCGGTGATCGCCGCAAGGCGATGCTGCAGGACATGGCCATCCTCACCGGTGGACAGGTCATCAGCGAAGAGGTCGGCTTGAAGCTCGACAACGTCACGCTCGATCTGCTCGGTCGTGCCAAGCGCGTCGTCATCACCAAGGACGAGACGACCATCATCGAAGGTGCCGGCTCGGAAGCCGACATCCAGGGCCGCATCAGCCAGATCAAGACCGAAATCGACAACACCGACTCCGACTACGACCGCGAAAAGCTTCAAGAGCGCCTCGCCAAGTTGTCCGGTGGTGTCGCAGTGTTGAAGGTCGGCGCAGCCACCGAGGTGGAGCTGAAGGAAAAGAAGCACCGCATCGAAGATGCCGTCAGCACCACCAAGGCCGCCATCGAAGAGGGTGTCGTGCCCGGCGGTGGTGTCGCACTGCTCCGTGCACAGTCCGCTGTTCTCGAGCGTGCCGAGAAGCTGACCGGTGACGAAGCCACCGGTGCCCGCATGGTTGCCCGTTCGCTCGAGGGTCCGCTCAAGCAGATCGCCGAGAACGCCGGCCTCGAAGGCGGCGTGGTCGTGGAGAAGGTCAAGTCGCTGACCGGAACCCAGGGCCTCAACGCAGCCACTGGCGAGTACGAGGATCTCGTGAAGATCGGCGTCATCGACGCCGCCAAGGTCACCCGCTCTGCCCTGCAGAACGCGGCGTCGATCGCGGCACTGTTCCTCACCACCGAAGCCGTCATCGCCGACAAGCCCGAAGAGGCCGCCGCGGCCATGCCGGGCGGAGGAATGGACGACTTCTGATCGCTTTGGTCACGACCGCGGCCGCCCGCGGTCTCGATGTCGATCTACCGATTCTGGGTGCCGCGCTCGAAAGGGCCGGCACCCAGTTTCATCTCTGCGACTGGGACGACCCTGTGGTCGACTGGTCGTCGTACGACGCGGTTTTCTTGCGCAGCCCGTGGGACTATCCCGTGCGTCGGACAGAGTTCGTCGATTGGTTGCGCTCTGTGGATCGCCTGACGCGGTTGTTCAACCCCGTCGACGTGGTCACGTGGAACATCGACAAGACATATTTGGCCGAACTCTCGCTCGCCGGTGTGCCCGTGATCGACACACGATTCGTCGATGTGGTCGACGCAAGTGCGTTGCGTGACGTGCTCGACGAACTCGGCAATGACATCGTCGTGAAGCCGAGTGTGTCGAACGGTGCGAACAATGCTGCGCGCTACCGCGATGCCGCTTCCGATTTGGACGAAGTGGCGCGTCACGTCGCGCGTATCGCAACGACAGGTTCGACGGCGATGGTGCAGGCGTATCAAACCGGAATCGACGCATCGGGAGAAACCGGCATCGTCTGGTTGAACGGCGAGTTCAGCCACGCCTTTCGCAAGGGGCCGATTCTGCACGAAGAGCCGGACATGGGCAACGGTCTGTTCGCGGCCGAGGACATCACTGCGCGCCGGCCCTCGGCTGCCGAGATGGCTGTGGGGGAGCAGGTGATGGCGTTTCTCCGCCAGAAGTTCGGTGTCGCGCCGTTGTACGCACGGGTCGACGTGATTCCCGACTCTTCCGGCGTGCCGCAGATGATGGAACTGGAACTCGTCGAGCCGTCGATGTTCCTGGCCTGTGCGCCGGGGGCCGATGATCGGGTCGCCGATGCCTTCCTTCGTGCCCGAGGGTAGATTCGGGTCATGAGCGAACCGATGTCCCCCTCCGTCGGGATGGGTGTGTTGCACCTGTTCTGCAAGCCCACTCCGTCGTTCGATCGTCAAGCCACCGTGAACGCGGTGAAGGAGGCCGAATCCAGTGGTCTCACCGTGATCACGGTGTCGATGCTCGGCCACAAGTGCGATCTCGCGTTCATGGCTCTGGCCAGCGACCTGCGGGATCTCCGTAAGTTTCAGTCGGCGATCCAGAAGGCCGGCCTCGACGTGGTCGACTCCTACGTGTCGCTCACCGAGGTCAGCGAGTACGCGGTGGGTGTTCCCCAGGAGATGCTCGATGCGCGTCTGTATCCGAAGATTCCGGTGCCCGGGAAGAACGCGTTCTGCTTTTATCCGATGTCGAAGCGACGCAATGTCGATGCCAACTGGTTCACCTTGCCGTTCGAAGAGCGTCTCGCCCACATGCAGGAACACGGCCACAGCGGTCGCAAGTTCGGCCCGCGCGTGACGCAGTTGGTCACTGGATCCACCGGTCTCGACGACTACGAGTGGGGCGTTTCGCTCTTCGCCGTGCACCCCGACGACCTGAAAGAAGTCGTGTACACCATGCGTTTCGATCAGGCCTCCGCCGTCTACGCCGATTTCGGTCCGTTCTACACCGGTGTACTGACACCGATCGACGAACTTGTCGACACGATCTGATCTCGCGTACCTGCGCGACGCCTTCGTTCGCGAGTTCGATGCCGTTGTGATCGCCGTCGATGGCGATCGCGTGGCGCTCGACGCCAGCTACTTCTATCCCACCGGTGGTGGCCAGCCCCATGACACGGGGTCGATGGGGCAGGCCTACGTCGCCGACGTGCGCAAGGACGGCGATCTGGTCTGGCACACCTTGCAGGGACCAATTCCGGCAGTGGGAGAGTCGGTGCATTGCATTCTCGACTGGGAGCGTCGGTATCAGTTGATGCGCACGCACACGGCGATGCACATTCTCTGCGGTGTCATCTGGAACGAATGGCAGGTACCGGTCACCGGCGGGAACATGGAGCCGCTGTCTGCGCGGATGGATTTCGAGTTCGATCCGTTGCCCGAAGGTTTCGCTCAACGTGTCGAGGATCTGGTGAACGAGGCGATTGCGGCGGATCATCCGATTCGTGTCGATTTCCTGCCCCGAGACACGGCGGTGATGGACGAGGATCTCATTCGTACGAAGGTGTCGTTGATTCCGGAATCGGTGTCGGAAATCCGTGTCGTCGACATCGTGGGCCTCGACAAGCAGGCCGACGGTGGTACACACGTTGCCTCGACGAAAGAAGTGGGATCGTTCCGCGTGGTGAAAACGGAGAACAAGGGCAAGGGCAACAAGCGTCTGCGTGTCGAGATCGGCAACTGAGCAGGATCCCCACATCGCGCTGTCTCCACCGTAAGGTGGAATCATGAGCAACGACGCGTATTCCGTCACCCCCGAACGACTGCGCAACCTGCGTTCCTGGAACATCGGCCTCTCCTTCCTGCATGCCGTGCAGGCCGTCGCCCTTCTTCTTCTCGCCGGTGACTTTGCGATCGTCATCACGTCCAACTTCCCGGTGGGGCCTCCGGGGACGCGACTCGAGACGCCTGACTCGTTGTTCGACCTGCCGGTCGGCCCGGCAGTGGCCGTCTTCCTGATTCTCGCGGCCGTGGACCATCTGATCACCGCCACGGCGAAGCGCGATCTCTACGAGGCCGACTTGGCTCGGGGCATCAACCGATTCCGATGGATCGAATACTCGGTGAGCGCCACGATCATGGTGGTGCTGATCGGCGCCTATTCCGGCATCACCGATATCACCGCTGTCGTGGCCATCATCGGCGCCAACGTGGCGATGATCCTCTTCGGCTGGTTGCAGGAGAAGATGAACCCTCCCGGACGCACATCGACCACAATGATGCCGTTCTGGTTCGGCACCATCGCCGGTCTCGCACCGTGGATTGCGGTGTGGATCAACTTCGTCGGCGCTGACACGGTGCCGAACTTCGTGTTCGTTCTGATCGTGGTGGAACAGGTGCTCTTCTTCACCTTCGCGCTCAACCAGTGGCTGCAGTACCGCGGTGTCGGCAGGTGGCGCGACTACCTGTACGGCGAGAAGGTGTACCTGGTGCTGAGTCTGGTGGCCAAGTCGTATCTGGCGTGGCAGATCTACGGTGGTTCACTGGCCGACTGAAGTCGACGGAAGTGTCGATAACCTGAGCCCCGGAGTGCCGGGAAGCCTGGTCGGCGTCAGAAAAGGACGCGACCATGAACATCTTCTTTCTCGTTGTCGGCATCGTGCTGGCCGCATTCGGCGGTGATCGTTTCGTGCGTGGTTCCGTGGGTATCTCGACGGCGATGCGCATCCCGCCGGGAATCATCGGTGCCACCGTGGCTGCATTCGCGACATCGAGCCCGGAACTGTCGGTTGCGATTCTCGCGGCCATCGACGGTGAACCGGAGTTGGCGTTGGGTGATGCCGCGGGCTCCAACATGGTCAACCTCGGTGTGGTTCTCGGTCTGACCGTACTGCTCATCCCGGTGGTTGCTCGGTGGGCAGACATTCGCCGCGAGCTTCCTGCAGCGCTCGGTTCTCTCGCGCTCGTGGCCGTTCTCATCTCCGACGGCATGCTCGGCCGTTGGGATGCGGTGGGGATGTTGGCGCTCTTCGTCGTGTGGCTGGCATGGGTGGTGGTCGATGCGCGAAGAGAGCGCAATGCCACCGCTGGGGTCGTGGCTGACACGGGGAGAGGGCGATCGCTGTTCGACCTTGCCGTCGGCTTGATGCTTTTGGTGGTCGCCGGAAGGTTGATCGTCCTCGGCGCGAAAGAAGTTGGTGATCTGCTCGGTTGGGACGAGTTCGTCGTCGGTGCCGTGCTCGTGGCCATCGGAACTTCGACACCCGAGCTGGTGACCGCGGTTGTGGCTGCGCGACGCGGTCATGCCGAAGTGGGGGTCGGTACCGTGCTCGGTTCGAACATCTTCAACACCTTGCTGATCGTCGGCGCCGCAGGCGCGATCGCGCCGATCGATGCAGAATCGTCACTGGTGACGCTCGCGATCGGCGCGGGTGTCATTGCCACACTGCTCGCCACCCCCAATCGTCGAGGCCGGCTCGTACGTGGACGTGGAGTGTTGTTGTTGGCCGTCTACGTGGCGTATCTCGTTTCGATCTTCCTTCTTGTGTGAGCGGGCTGGATCCCACGACGGCGGGTCGTGCCGCTGATGCCACGTAAGGTGACCTCGTGGATCCCGTCGTTCGGTTTGCGTTCCCGCGCGGCTTCCGTCAGGCCTATTGGCGGGTACCGTCGCAACGTGATGGGGTAGCAGTGCCGATGGTGTGCGTTCACGGCTGGCCGGAGACGAAGCGGTTGTACGCAAGAGTCGTCGAACCCTTGTCGGCGGCGGGGTTCGATGTGATCGTGCCGGATCTGCGTGGGTTCGGTGACTCGGATGTCGGGCCCGATGGCTTCTCCGACATCGTCTCGCATGCACGGGATCTGTACGCGTTGGTCCACGACCATCTCGGGGTCGAACGGGTGGTCCTGATGGGTGGCGACCTCGGTGGACCCACGATTCAAGAGATCGCCCTGCGCTGGCCGGAGTGGGTGGATCGTATGGTGCTCTTCAACTCGCCACTGCCCTTCGACAAGGCGCAGATGGCGGGCTTGCGCACGAGGGCACCGAAGGAAACGCTCGACTACTACGTGCGTCAAGGTACGGATGCCGACGGACTGATGCGCGAACTCGACACTGTCGAGAAGCGACGTGATTACGTCGCGCAGTTCTACACCCACCGCAACTGGGCGCACCCCGGAGCCTTTGATCCGGGTGAAGTGACGTACCACTGTGAGCCGTTCGGCGATGCGGAAAAAATGCGCGCATCGTTCGCCAACTACGAGTCTGTTTTCAGTGAAGCGAGACGCGTCGAGCGGCCGAAGATGTCCCGCAATGCGCACACGTTGACACTCGTGTACTTCGGAACCAGTGACGCGGTGATGCCGCCCGACTTCGACATGATGGCGCGGATGGTGTTCGACCGATGCGTCGGGCCGTACCGCCTGGAAAACTGCGGACACTTCGTTCCGTGGGAGGCCCCGGAGGCATTGGTGGCGGGGACGACGGATTTCTGTCGTGACCTTCTTGAATCCACTCGCTCGACGTAACCCAGATTTAACGCGCAGGGAACAGTGCCGGCAGGGGTGTCCCCCTACTCTCGGGAGCGATGAGCACCACCTATGAGTCGGCGACCGCGGATCTTCTCGCCGCCATCGAGCGGGTCGTCGGGCCGTGGTTGGCTCGGTGCGTGACTGTCGCGTGCGATCGGGCGGGTGGTGTGCCCGACGAGGTGTTGGTCAACCAGGCGCGAGCTGCGGCGGGCGAAGGTTCCGGGTGGGTGATGCAGCGGTTACGTGATGCGCTCGAGACCGATGTCGACGCCCAGCGCGCGAATCCGCTGCAGATTCTGCGCGAGGCGGTGCGTTTCCCGACCGAGGTGTTGTCGCGTGCTGGTGTGCCACCAGCGAAGCGTGACGAGATGGACGAACGCATCAATCCTGACGACGTGTACGCACTCGCACCAGCGCACTGGAACGACGTCGACGAGTCGCTGCTGGAACCGGGGATCGTGTGGGGTGCGGCGAAGGCGCAGACCATCTTGCAGCGTCGTCGAGCCGAAGGGAAGTTGGTCTGATGTCCGAGGTCATGTCACCGTCCGGAGAGATGCTGTCGCCGGCAGAGTTCGCATCGCACAAGGCCGCACTCGTCGCGCGCTGGGGATCGGACGATCCCGCATCGGGGACGGCCTTTTGTGCGGCATTGTCGACCGCGACCGACCAATTGTTGCGGTATCTGTTCACGTCTGCGATGCAGCAGTTCTCCCCGAAGAAGGCCGTGGCTCTCGTGGCTGTCGGTGGGTATGGGCGTGGCGAGATGGCCCCGTACAGCGACCTCGACGTCCTGTTGTTGCACGAGGGCGAGAAGACGATCGACGAGTTTGCGAGCGCCCTGTGGTATCCGCTGTGGGACTTGGGACTGAAGGTGGGGCACGCGGTGCGCACACCGAAGGAGACTCGCAAGTTGGGTGACGACGATCTCGACACCTCCACGGCGTTGGTGACCTCACGCTGGGTTGCGGGCGACGAAAGATTGGCACAGGCCGTGATCGACGAGGCGCGGGAACGATGGCGCCAACGCGGTCGCGATTCGCTGAAGGAAGTGCACCGTCGCGTCTTGGAACGGCATGCCACGGCCGGCGAGGTTGCCTTTCTCCTGGAGCCGAACCTGAAGGAAGGACTCGGTGGATTGCGTGACATCCACGCGTTGTGGTGGGCCGTGGAAGCTGGGTTGGTGCTCTCGGGTGGCGACAAGCAGGACCTGCGCCGTGCCAACGAAGTGTTGCTGACCACTCGCGTCGCGCTGCACCGTCTGGCACGCCGAGCCGGGGATGTCCTGCGCTTGGAGGACCAGGATGCAGTTGCCACGTTGGTGGGGTGCGCGGACGCCGATGCGTTGATGGCCGACGTTGCCGCGGCCGGACGGAAGGTCGCGTGGATCGCCGACGAGGCGTGGGCGCGGATCGATCCGCCGTCGAATGCGGGAGATCCGCCACGCAAGCTG